>JAAUYD010097197.1_pt1 | contig 15866 bp, 17 predicted proteins | sample 7278101 | NCBI WGS metagenome assembly JAAUYD01 (sample SAMN14350128, study PRJNA611818) | marine sediment metagenome | isolation source: surface marine sediment (0.6m) | place: French Polynesia: Moorea | collected 2018-08 | reverse complement strand
ACCTAGTTCAAGGAGTAGATAAATGTTGTTGGAACTCAAACGCATCCATGTTCCACCAGGGCAAAGAGTACTGTTGCAAAATGTAACTTGGCAAGAATTAGAAACAATTCTACAAGAGTTGGGAGAACATCGCGCAGCTAGAATTGCCTATAATCGGGGGATGTTGGAGATTATGACACCACTACCAGAGCATGAAGGTGATAAGGAAATTATTGGCGATTTGGTGAAAGCATTACTAGAAGAACTTGATATTGAATTCAGGAGCTTGGGTTCTACAACCTTCAAAAACCAAGCAATGGCTCAAGGTATAGAACCAGATCAGTGTTTTTATATTCAAAACGAACACAAAATTCGTGGCAAGAAACGACTAGATTTAACCATTGATCCCCCTCCAGATTTAGCATTAGAGATAGATATCACTTCCCGCACCCATCCCAGCATTTACCAAGCTTTGCAAATTCCTGAACTGTGGCAATTTGATAAAGGAAAGTTACAAATAAATATCTTGCAAGACGGTGTTTATGTAGAATCCACGGAGAGTTTTAATTTCCCCAATTTGCCTCTAGTGGATATCATTCCCCAATATTTAGAACAAAGTAGAACAGCAGGAAGAAATGCCACCATGAGAGCTTTTCGCCAATGGGTGAAGGGTGAAGAGTTAAGAGTTAAGAGTTAAGAGTTAAGAGTTAAGAGTTAAGAGTTAAGAGTTAAGAGTTAAGAGTTGACAGTTGACAGTTGACACATAGGAGTTAAGAGTTAATTGTTAGGTTATCAACTATCCGTGTCATCAGTGTCATCCATTTAATCAGTGTTCACAAGTTAAGAGTGAAGAGTGAAAGAAGGAAGGAGTAACGGTAAAAAGATGTCAGTTACAATCCAAAATCTAAAATCTAAAATCTAAAATCTAAAATTGGATATTTCCGGTAAAATCAAGTTCTAAACATTCAGTATAGGGAGAAACCAGGGTGGCTCCTACACTCGGCGTAAATATCGACCACATTGCCACTATTCGCCAAGCACGCAGGACGGTGGAACCGGAACCCATTGCAGCTGCGGTACTAGCAGAACTAGGGGGTGCAGATGGGATTACTGCCCACTTACGGGAAGATAGGCGACATATTCAAGACAGGGATGTGCGTCTATTGCGTCAAACAGTCAGAACTCACTTAAATTTGGAAATGGCGGCCACTGATGAGATGGTAGCCATCGCTCTTGATATTAAACCAGATTATGTGACTCTAGTGCCAGAAAAGCGGGAAGAAGTAACCACGGAAGGGGGACTAGATATTGCTGGTCAAATTGCTAGAATAGGTGAAGTTGTGGATAAATTGCAGGGTGCTGGAATCCCAGTTAGCTTATTTATCGATGCCGAACCAGCACAAATTGAAGCTTCTCAAACGGTAAAAGCAAAGTTTATTGAACTGCACACTGGACAATATGCTGAGGCTAAGGATGAAACTACTCGCAAACAAGAATTAGCCTTCCTAGCTGCGGGATGCGAACAAGCAATTAAAGCAGGATTACGGGTTAATGCTGGACATGGACTCACTTACTGGAATATTCATCCTGTAGCTTCTCTCCCGGGTATGGAAGAACTAAATATTGGTCATACCATTGTCAGTAGAGCAGCACTAGTAGGAATGGAACGGGCTGTACGGGAAATGAAGCAAGCCATGAGAGGAGAATTATAATCTCTCAGCTGTCAACCGTCAACCGTCACCGAAGAGGCAGGGGGAGTGTGGGAGGTTTAACCATCAACCGTCAACTGTCAACTGTCAACCATCAACTAAAAAGAGGGGTTTTCACTGCGGAATCAGCAAAATTTGTCCTGTATCCCATCAAAAGTACACAATTCTATGAGCGCAACACAATCAAACGAACTACCACTTTGGGTACAAGATAGGGATAAGGTGATTGCACACAGCACTGAGACTAATGTAGAGTGGCGCAATGGCAAATCTCCAGACTACAGCCGCTCTAAACAGAATCTCGCCCAAGAAAGCTTATACAATCACCTTGAAGGTTCCCTAGAAGGAATTGTGCAAAATTTGGTGAGAACCTTTGAAATGGAGGTATCTTTTAAAACTAATCCTCAACAATGGTTATCCGTAGTTAAGGATAAATTCCGCGTCAGCACTAATGGTGGAAGGGATTTTACAGCTGAGGAATTAGGAGCAAAAGGCACCTACAACGTTTTCATGGCAGATTCAGAACATTACAAGTCTTCTGAAGAAACCTTTGAATCATCCCACCAAATATTCCACTCCACATTCCCCCAAGGATTTCCCTGGGAACTAATAGAGGTTTACTCTGGCCCACCCCATGTTACCTTTAAGTGGCGGCACTGGGGTCATTTTCGAGGGGAATACAAAGGCTTTGCACCCACGGGAGAAACAGTAGAAATTGTGGGTATGAGTGTTGCCCATGTTACTGATGATTTGAAAATTAGTTCTATGGAACATTACTTTGACAACAGTTTGTTCCTAGAAAAGTTAACTGCTGGAGGTAAACAGGAAGACAAATCCAACCTTACCAGTGGTTGTCCGTTTAGCGGTTGGTTAAATAAATTCAAAAAGAGTTAATTTTTTTGGGGTACAGTAGTTTTCACTGTACCCTTAAGTTTAAATTATTTATATAGTGAGCAACATCAAAAAATGCAAACATACTATTACGTTTTGGCAAGCCAACACTTTTTATTAGAAGAAGAACCTTTAGAAGAGGTATTACAGGAGCGCATCCGTAACTACCATGAGCAAGAAAAAGAAATTGATTTTTGGCTAGTTAAGCAACCTGCTTTTCTCGAATCATCATCCATGGCACAAATCAAGGCAAAATGTCCCCAGCCAGCAGCAGCAATTATTTCTACCAATCCCCAATTTATTACCTGGTTAAAGTTGCGATTAGAATACGTCCTCACAGGAGAATTTCAGGCTCCCACTGAAGATATTTCCGATCCATTAGCATCATTAGCTACTGTTTCTTGACCAGAATAACCCTTAGTCTAAAACTCATAATTGCCTATGAAGAGTGGTTTGATATTATGAGTTCGAGGTTAATGGACTGTAAATAAAAATACAGTATATCTCTGGTTTATTCAGAGCCTTCTAAGTTACTAGCAAAAATTTTTGTGAATAAAATTTTTCAGACAACAACATCTATGTACTTATCTTTGAAACAATTTCATCAATTACCAAAGATTCTAGTTAATGGTTTTTTGCTATCCATGTTGGGCGTAATTAGTAGCGTCAATCCCGTTACTGCTCAAACCAATAAAAAACCTATTCCTGTTTGTCAAGCACCAAATCCTGGGGAATACCTGTTACTAGTAATTAGTCCTAACAAAAACAACCAGGAGCAATTGCGTCGCGTTTTACCTGCAAAAACTCAGAGCGTTGTCTGTACCTATCTCAAGGACACTGTGACGCGCATAGGCGGTTTTCGCAAAATAGAGGATGCTAATCGCTGGGCAAGATATGTGAAAGATTCAGCCGGTTTATCCGCTATTATTTCTACCCAACCTACTGGTAATACTAGACCTAATAATACCAGAGCACAGGCAGAAAATACTGCATACAAACCACGACAACTAGGAAATGGTTTTGCTGTTTTAGTTGACTATTTAAAACGCCCAGAAATGGTCAAAGATGTACAATCAGCAGTGGGTGGCGATGTTGGTTTTGCTTCCTATGGGCAACGTCCTTATTTGCTAGCAGCTTATACCACCAATCAAAAGGACGCATATCAGACATTACAAAAATTGAGCGATCGCGGCTTTTTTGCTTTAATAGTAGATAGTCGCAAAGTTGTATTACTACGCTCAATTGTCAGTTTGTAGTATTTGCCAATGTTTGGTAATTAAGCACCAGAAAACCTGAACGCCCCCGACTTAAACTCACAACTCCTCACTCTTAACACTGATTAAATAGATGACACTGATGACACGGATAGTTGATAAAGCAACAATTAATTAACTGTCAACTGTCAACTCTTAACTTGTGAACACTGATTAAATAGATGACACTGATGACACGGATGCTTGATAAGGCAACAATTAACTCTTAACTGTCAACTGTCAACGGTCAACTGTCAACTGTCAACTCTTAACTCCTAACTCTTAATAAGCGTATTTAGCCAGCCATGTGATAGTGATACCCAAAGCTGAACCCGCAATTACTTGGAATGGTGTATGTCCTAATAATTCTTTGAGACGATCCTCATTGAATTTTGGATGCTCGTAAAATAATTCATCTATCATTTGGTTGAGAATGCGAGCTTGTTTTCCCGCAGCTTGACGTACCCCTGCGGCATCATACATGACAATAATAGCAAACACAGTCGCTAGGGCAAACTCAGAAGATGACCAGCCAATAGTTTGTCCCACACCAACAGCTAAGGAAGTGACTAGGGCAGAATGGGCACTAGGCATACCCCCTGTAGTCACCAAGACTCGCATATCTAATTTTTTATTCTGAATGACTTCGATAATCAGCTTTAATAATTGAGCAATTACACAAGCTATAAGGGCAACCAGCAGCACCCGGTTGTCTAATATGTTGCCAATGTCCTGCATGGTTTTTTGGATGAGATTAGTAAACAATCTTCAGTGGTGTTTGTACAAGCAAAGTTATAAATCGAAAAATCCCCAGTAGATGGTGGGAATAGGTTTGATTTTCCTTGGATAGAAGGCTGGAAATTAGCGATCGCGATTCACGATAAAATGGGCAAGTGCTAATAGGGGTTGGGCTTTGGCTCCAAAGGGTTCTAGTTGGGCACAAGCTGTTTCAATTAACTGCTGTGCTTGCTTTTGGGATTCTTCAATACCCCATAAACTAGGATAGGTTACTTTTTGAGCCTGTTGGTCTTTGCCCACGGTTTTCCCTAATTGTTCCTGGGTAGCTGTGATGTCCAGGATATCATCAATAATTTGAAAGGCCAGTCCAATGTTTTGAGCATAGGCAGATAATCTCTGCAAATTTTCCGGTGTGGCTCCAGCTAAAATTCCCCCGCAAACCACACAAGCCTCTAACAACGCCCCCGTTTTATGCTTGTGAATAAAATCTAAGGTTTCTAAGGAAATATCAGATTTCCCTTCCGATTCTAAATCCACCACTTGTCCACCAACTAAACCAGCTGCTCCCACGGCTTTTCCTAATTGGGCTATGACTTGCAGCACCTGTGGTGCAGGTACATTTTCCGTTTGGGCAGCAATGTATTCAAAAGCGTAAGCCAATAAACCATCGCCAGCTAAAATGGCAATGTCTTCACCATAAACCTTGTGATTTGTCAACTTACCACGGCGATAATCATCATTATCCATTGCCGGTAAATCATCGTGAATTAAAGACATGGTGTGGATCATTTCTAAGGCACAAGCCGTTGGCATTGCCATTTCCATAGTGCCACCCATCATTTCACAACTTGCGAGGCAAAGAATGGGACGCAGACGCTTACCTCCGGCTAACAAGGAGTAGCGCATGGATTCATAAATTGTCTCTGGATACTGCTGGGGAACTGATTGTGACAAAGCCGCTTCACACAGCTTTTGTCTTGCCTGCAAATAAACTAATAAGTCAAAGTCGCCATCCCTGGTAGTTTCTGGAAGATTGTCCGCTGCTATCATCCTCAAATCCTTAAATGTCTTGATTTTTGTGACCAGTATCACAATTTTAAGGGTGTTTGGTGCTGTTAAAGTTAAGAATTAAGAGTTAGGAGTTAAGAGTTAAAAGTTTCCTATTCCTGATTCACAACTATTAACTAGTGAACCTTTGAACGCAACTAGTCACAGTATTTTGTAACAACATTGCAACAGTCATCGGGCCAACACCGCCAGGAACGGGGGTGAGAAAATCCGCGACTCTTCGTACTGATGCAAAATCAATATCACCAACTAAACGGCTTTTACCATTAACATCAGTAATACGATTTATTCCCACATCTACCACAACTGCGCCCGGTTTCACCATTTCAGCGGTAATAAATTCTGGATTACCCACTGCTGAAATTAGGATATCAGCATTTTTAGCGATCGCAGGCAAATTCTGGGAACGGGAATGGGCTATTGTAACTGTGGCATCAGCTGCTAATAGCATTAGTGCCAGTGGTTTACCCACCAGAATACTTCTTCCCACCACCACAGCTTGTTTTCCTTGTAGGGGGATGTCATATTCCTGTAAAAGTCGCATCACTCCTGCAGGGGTACAGCTGCGTAAACCTGGCTCTTGGCGGATTAATTTACCCAAATTGACTGGGTGTAATCCGTCAACATCTTTTTCTGGGGTAATGTGATGCAAAATAGCTACAGAATCTAAGTGTTTTGGTAAAGGTAGTTGTACTAGGATGCCATCTACTCTTTCATCTTGGTTCAGCTGTTCTATGGCTGCGACAATTTCTTCTTGACTAGTTTGTGTGGGAAAATGTTTGCCAAAGGAAGCAATGCCAACTTTGACACAAGCTTTTTCTTTACCACGTACGTAAGCCGCAGAAGCAGGATTATCTCCTACCATTAGTACAGCCAAACCCGGGGGTCTGCCTATTTTGGGTTGTAATTCTGTAATTGTTTGTGATAGTTCTTGATGAATTTTGGTAGCTAAAGCTTTACCATCAAGCAATTTGGCAGTTTGTTTTTCCATTCGAGTTTCCAGAATTACGCTACTCCCTGGCATTGTTTTCGGTAAGTCGTAGTGTTTTGACAACAATGCCACATTATTTATTTTCTCAGATGGTTGCCCTAGTTTGATTTTAGATTACTGAGTATCGAGTTAGTACCCTAATTTTTTGGGGAATTCTGTAACTATAGTCTTCTACATCAAAAGTAGTTTCATGGCAGTTAATTTTCTTTGTGCAATCGACAATTTAAAACGGTACAAGTTTGAGCAACTCGATTTACTGTGGCTCTTACAAAAGCTGCTTTTCTCAACTAAAGTGGCTACTTATTTTACTCTAGTTGCCATAATTATGCTGGTGAATATGGGTTGTCAGTCCCAGCCTCAGAATCCTCAGACTACTGGTTCTCAAGTCAAAAAAACAACTAATAGAGGGCAAAAATGGGAAAAATTGAATGTTGCCATGATTCCTTCCCAAGATTCCCCAGAACAAAGCCAACAGCGGCAAAAACTAGCTGATTATTTGCAAAAAACCCTAGGAATACCTGTTAATTTTCAGACTACTGAGGACTACGAGCAATCCATTGATTTGCTGGTGAAAGGGAAAGTCGAAATAGCTTTTTTATCAGGATTTACTTATGTTAAGGCGCGAAAACGCAATCCCCAAATTGAACCTATTCTTGCTCCCATTGAAAAAGGAACAGATCAACCTTGGTATAAGAGTGTGATTGTTGTGAATGCCGGAAGTGGAATTAATACAATCAAGGATTTAAAGGGGAATAGTTTTAGTTTTGTCAATCCCTCGTCTACCTCTGGTTATCTGGTGCCATCAGTTTACTTGAAAACCGTAGGTATCAATCCCAAACAGGATTTTACAACTCTCCAATTTGCTGGTAGCCACAACAAAAATGTCAATGCTTTGAAAACGGGAAAAGTACAGGCAATTACCATTAATCAACCAACCTATCTTAATGCCGTAAAAGCAGGAAAACTTCCTACCACAAAATACAAGTTGATTTGGGAATCTGACCCCATTCCCAATGCTCCCATAGTCATCTCCAGTCAGCTACCTTCCCAGTTAAAAACTGATTTACAAAAAGCCTTCATTGATGCTCCCAAAGACTTAATTGCTGTCAGTGGTGCTAAGTCAGATGGCTATACTTTAGTTCAAGATGAAGATTACGAACCCATTAGGAAATTACAAAAATTTCTCGAACAAGAAGCTAACTAAAGACAATGAAGATTGCAACTAAATTTATTAGTTCTTCTGTTCTCGCCGTCGGCTTAAGTATCTTCTTAATTGGTGGGAGTAATTTTTTATTGAGACGTGCGGAAAACTCAGTAGAAGAAAGTCGTAACCAAACTAGGCAAGCCCTTGAGATTGCTATGCAGTTACAAGTTTCTTTGCGAGATCAAATTGTCACCCTCAAGGACTTTCTCATGCTCAATCGCAATCAGTCTGACATGGCGAGATACCAAAAAGCTAACACTCAGTTTCTCGCTAACCTGAAAGAGTTAGAAAGCTTGATACCGGAAAATAAAAATATTTCTTCCATTCATCGTCGTCATCAAAAACTCGTCCATCTTGCAATGGGACTAAGGGATACGCCTTCAACTTTACCCCATCTCCAGCAAAGTATTCGAGCCATCAATTCCTACGGGAAAGATATCGAATTCTACTTGAATGTACTAATTCATAATGCCCAGAAAAAAGATGCTTTAGGGCTACAAGCAACTAACCAATTCAAGCAAACAGTTTATTTGATTCAGTACATCATTATGGCTGGTATCTTCTTGGTGGCAATCGCTCAATTTTACTTAATTCTCTTGCCAGTAATTTGCTCCATCCAAAAGTTACAGATGGGGACAGCAACTATTGCTACAGGGAACTTAGACTATCGTTTACATATTCACACCGGGGATGAAATTGAGCAACTAGCGAGTGATTTCAATCATATGGCAGCTACATTGGCTCAATCTTACTCCTCCTTAGAGCAAAAAGTAGATGAACTCCATCAAGCTACAGAAAAAGCTGAGGTTGCTAACAAGGCCAAAAGCAGCTTTATTGCTAACATGAGTCACGAGTTACGCTCTCCCCTTAATGCCATCCTTGGTTTCTCCCAACTCATGACTCGCTCCCAAACTCTGCCTATAGAACACCAAGAAAGTGTAGGGATTATTTCCCGCAGTGGCGAACACTTACTAACTCTGATTAACAATGTCTTGGATTTATCCAAAATTGAAGCTGGGAAAACTACCATGAACGGTAAAAACTTTGACCTCCATCGCTTACTGGAGCATATTCATGATATGTTCCAACTTCAAGCCGCAGAACAAGGCTTACAGCTGCTGTTGGAATACACTCCCGAAGTGCCTCGTTATGTCCACAGCGATGAAGTGAAACTGCGCCAAATACTCATTAACCTAATTAATAATGCCCTCAAGTTTACTCAAGCAGGCAGTGTTTCTGTGAGAGTCGCAGGGGGAGATAGGGAAAATAAAAATCGCACCCTTGTTTTTGAAATAGAAGATACAGGTGCAGGGATTGTAGCAGAGGAATTAGATACCTTATTTGAAGCCTTCACGCAAACGGAAACTGGAAAACAAGCCCAGGAAGGTACAGGCTTAGGTTTATCCATTAGCCGTAAATTTGTGCAACTGATGGGGGGTGAAATGAAAGTTAGTTCTCAAGTGGGAGTGGGGACTACCTTCAAATTTGAGATTCAAGTTATTCAAGTTGATGGGAGTGAAATTATCACAAGTCAGCCAAAGCAAACCGTCATAGCCCTTGAACCTAATCAACCCCCTTACCGTATCCTGATTGCGGATGATAAACCCCTCAACCGCCAACTACTAATCAAACTCCTTAATCCTCTTGGTTTTCAACTCCAGTCAGCCAAAAATGGTCAAGAAGCGGTGGAAATTTGCTCTGAGTGGGAGCCACACTTGATTTGGATGGATATGCGAATGCCTGTGATGGATGGGTACACCGCTACGCAAAAGATTAAAGGGACAACTAAAGGACAAGCCACGGTAATTCTTGCCTTAACAGCCAGTGTACTTGAAGAAGAGCGAGCAGTAGTACTTTCAGCAGGTTGTGATGATTTTCTGCGTAAGCCTTTCCGGGAAGCAGAGATTTTTGATGCGATGCACAAACATTTGGGAGTGCGCTATGTCTATGAGAATTTAAAACCCACAAAGACAGAAGGGGTAAATAGTGGTGATGTGCTGACGGCAAAAATAATTGAAGCACTACCAACAGATTTAATTACTCAGCTCGAAGAGGCAATTGTAACTTCTAATCTGGATTTAATTGATGCTGTAACAGAGGAAATTCACCAAAAAAATCCACCATTAGCCGAGGCAATTAAGAATTGTTTGCATAACTTTGAATATGAGAAGGTTTTGAATTTAATTCCTGCACATCAGGTTTAAAAGGGAAAAAATTAATGACTAAAGATTTTTCAACTAATTGCCAAGGTGAAATTGTCATTATTGATGATACTCCTGCTAACTTACACTTACTTGCCAATCTTCTCAAAGAATCTGGCTACAAAGTCCGACCTTTCCCTAGCGGTAAATTAGCTTTAGCTGGTATTAAGCATTCTCAACCAGATTTAATTTTGCTTGATATTCAAATGCCAAATATGGATGGCTATCAAGTATGCGAACAACTAAAAATCGATGAAATAAGCTGCGATATTCCCATAATTTTTATTAGTGCTTTAAATGAAGGTCTAGATAAAGTTAAAGCTTTTAGTGTTGGTGGAATAGACTATATTACTCAACCTTTTCAGGCAGAAGAAGTTTTAGCTCGTGTTAATACCCACTTACAATTAAGTAACTTACAAAAAATGCTAAAACAGGAAAACTATCTGCAAGCAAAACAACTGGAAGCACAAAATGCCCAACTTCAGTTAATGAATAATAGGTTGCAAAAAATTAATCAAGAACTAAAATTAAAATACAATCAACTACAGCAAACACAATTACAATTAGTACAAAGTGAAAAAATGGCAACCCTAGGTCAGTTAGTGGCTGGTGTTGCTCACGAAATCAACAATCCTATCAGTTTCATTGTTGGCAATTTGACTCACGCCTCAGAATATATTCAAGACCTAATCAACCACCTGAAACTCTACCAACAGCAATATCCCCAGTCTGTACCAAAAATAGAAGATAATGCTGAGGAAATTGATTTGCAGTTCCTAATGGAAGATTTACCAAATATAATTAACTCAATGAAAGTAGGAACTGATTGTATAGAAAGTATTAGTACTTCTCTCAGAACTTTTTCTCGTGCAGATACAACTAATTTGGTAAAAGCTAATATGCATGAAGGGATAGATAGCACTTTGTTGATCCTCAAGCATCGCCTCAAAGCCAATAATTTTCGTCCTGCCATTGAGATTATCAAAGAATACGAACATTTACCTGAGGTAGATTGTTATCCAGAACAACTTAACCAGGTATTTATGAATATTATTGCCAATGCCATTGATGCTTTAGATGAATCAATACAGGGTCGCTCTTGGAAGGAATTAAAAGCTAATCCCCATCAAATTAACATTAGCACAGAAGTTTTATCTGACAATAGTAGGATTGCGATTCGCATTAAAGATAATGGAATTGGAATGTCAGAACAACTGCAAGAAAAAGTCTTTGAATACCTGTTTACTACCAAAGGCATAAACAAAGGAACTGGTTTAGGTTTATCTATTTCCCGTCAAATTGTGCAAGAAAAACACAAAGGAAAATTGACCTGCATTTCTGCACCAGGAAAAGGAACAGAATTTATTATTGAGCTACCAATTCATAATACCCAACAGCCTATCATCGACAGTAACCAGGATTCCCCACAATTAAACCTCTTTAATCACTCTCACTAAATAAAAATCTAAAATCCTTATTTTTCAGGACTTTTATGAATTTAGATGTAGGTTGGGTTTCGTCCCTCAACCCAACTACCAAAAATTTTGTTGTTGGGTTTCACTTCGTTCTACCCAACCTACATGTGACAAAAAAGGATTAAGAAAGAATCCGTTGACAATCAAAATTCAGATGAATTTCGTCACTTTCTTTAGATTTGACAAGTCTACAGTGAAATTTACAAAATCTACGGTAAAGTGTGACCACACATTTATGCAAAAATCGTCTCTACTAGTACCTCTCGTACAAAAAGTGAATATTTTTTACATTGATTCTGCCAGTTTACGCTGGATGTTTATCTGTTTTTTCTTGATTGGAACTGTTAGTTGTGGAGACTTTACCCCACAAGGTTTTAAACCTATTGGTGCCAATGTGACTCCCATTAAACAATTGCAGGCACAACCTAAACAAGAACCAAATACCGTTTATATCCAAGGAAAAGTCGAAAGGGCTATTCCCCTTGTCAAGAGACAAGCATATCAAATCAATGACGGCACTGGAAAAATCTGGGTGGTGACGAATCAAACTGGCATTAAAAAAGGAAAATCTGTAGTGTTCAAAGGTAAAGTTCGCTACAAAAGTATTCCTTTGGGTGGGAAAGATTATGGAGACGTTTATCTAGAGGAAGAGTAATAATTAAACCGTATCTCGTAATTATAAACTTTTATGAATAACCAACTAGTACCAGTAGCAATCGCAATTCTTCATCAAGATGATAAGTTCTTAATGCAACTGCGAGATAATATTCCCGGTATTCTCTATCCTGGCTATTGGGCACTATTTGGAGGGCACATAGAAACCGGAGAAACTCCCCATGAAGCCGTCAAACGGGAAATTTTAGAAGAAATTACCTATGAGCTACCACCTACATTTTCGGAGTTCGGCATTTATAGCGATGAAAGTGTGTTACGTCATGTTTTCCATGCTCCATTGTCCGTTGGACTAGACAAGCTCGTACTCAATGAAGGCTGGGATATGGGCTTAGTTACCGCCGATGATATCCGTCGTGGTAATTGTTACTCAGCTGTTGCTAATCAAGTCAGACCATTAGGACCTGTACATCAACGTATTCTCTCAGACTTTATGGCCCTACGCACAAGTAATGAGTAATGAGTAATGAGTAATGAGTAACAAGTAATAAGTAAGTAGGTAGGCGTAATTAAATGTAAGAGGCGAACCTCACCCCGCCTGACGGCACCCCTCTCCTTAATAAGGAGAGGGGCTGGGGGTGAGGTTTTACCTAACAACTTAATAAGTTTACTGTTGAAAAAAACAGCCTTACTTAAATCAAAGTAAGGCTGATTATTTGCTCTTTGTTATTTCGTTAATTTTTATAGCAATGGACATATTGGTTAGGACAGTATTGTTCCACCCAAGGACTGTCAACTATCAACTGTCAACATCAAAAACTTCCTATGCTATAAAACAAATTGTTATTTACGCTGTTTGCACTTCCTCAAAACTACTTTCCATGCCTGAAACAATTAAACTAATCATTTCTAAAATTGCCCCGCGGTCGCCTTTTTGACATCGCCTAAATAACAAATTCACATCTACCAATCCCGCATTCATCCCTGATATTTCCAAGGCCTTTTCCTTCGCTTTGCGATTACCATGGGCGCAAGCTGTATACAGTATTACCCCTGCCATAGTGTAAAGATCTAATACAGGCTCATCCGTCCCAGCAATATTTTCAACCTGAGGGAACTCAGATAAGGGATGAATAAATTGTTCAAAGGTTAATGGAGTCATATTTTTATTGGATCGATACCTTCAAGTGAGTCAAGCCCCAGGAAAGCAATAAACTTTACCTGTTATGGATTTAGCAAAGCAATATAAAATTTATTATCTGAATATTAATTCAATAATTCTCCGTAGTGCGGCCTGTTTCTCATTAAAATTAAGTACTTATGTTGACAAGGATTGCGTAAGTGGATGCAATCATATATACTAAATACCAGAGGGGATAAAACCCTCGGATTCCTAATTGAAGTTATTAAGCTAGCATCATAGCCGGAAGCTAGCTACTAGGGTGCGCTACCTTTTTTTGCTCATTTACCTGTCTACGCCTATTAATAACTATATATTAACTCTTGTCATTTTTTCATGTCAACACGTCATTTAAAAAATAAATAATAAAATGTCTTGTTTTTTAGATGTCATGATAGAAAATAGAAGTAAGTATGATATTAATACAGTCCGGCATATGACTGACAGAAGGCGTTCAGATGATTACAAGCAAGTCAGCGGCTACGTTCCGGTAGAGCTGGCGAGGGAATTCAAAAGTATTTGCGCGAAGCAAGGGTTTTCTCAAAGTGAGGTATTGGAAGAAATGCTGTATGAGTGGGTAGCCAAAACTACAGGCTCTAACTCCTATAAGCCAGAACCCACACCTCCGAAAACCATTGCGAGTTTAGTGCGATCGAATATGACAAAACTTAAGCGTTGTGGGGTAAAAAACCTATCAGCCTTATCTAAAGGGGAAGTACTACCGACACCAGGGGATTTTGCGATTATTACATCGGCTTTATCCATTACTGAGGAGGAAAGAAAAAAAATTTGGCAAGAAACTTTTAAACTTTCCGTATCTAGCAATTCTACTAGTGTAAAAGTATATAAAGATTCTGGAGGATCAAGAGAAGGTGAGTGCGAGTATTCTTAAGGTATTAAACTTACCGGGTTGGAATTATAAAATCTCCTATGAAGGTGTATCTATTCTTGCACCAACCAAACGAGATGCTACAGATTTAGCCCAAAGCTACGGAGATGCCCTCAGTGAGACTGCTGCCAAAATTAAAGGCAAAGTCAGGATAGGATGGCGGCGTTGTAAACAACCAATCGAATTTTATGGATGGATGGCATCAACGGACGCACCTACACCTTCGGAAACTGCGGAAACTATCCTACGTTGTGGTGGTTCTGTGTTTTGTAGCCAATTGCATGTCCCAGTAGACTTACTGTGTCGGATGGTGAATGCAGCGGAAAACGAGCGTCCAATTAGTATTGTGCGCCAAGATAGCCGTAAACAAATCATTATTAATCAGCCCATGGCTGATATGTTAGAGACTCCTCCTGAGGTTGCTACCCAAAGAATTATGAGTCAATTTTGGCTACCAGAAGATTTAGCAGAACTCGAACAAAAACTTCGTAATAATAACCAATTTACTTGGACTTACTCAGCTGGATTAAATGAACAAGCTTGGGCAATCTTGACGACTCACTTTGAGGCTTTTGAGGTTGAAGGTGTGTGGTATAGGCAAGGAACTTGCTTGTCTACTCCCCAATTAGTTCCCATTCCATCAAGGGCTTTTGCTTCAGCTTAGGCAAAATTACTTCAGGGTGCATTTTTTTAATTCCAATCCTGTTCTTCTTTTTTGCCACGACTTTTATAAATACCTCCCGCATCATGGATAGAACGGGTTTTTTCAAACAATTCTGCTTCTGTTAAGCCCCATTGTTGCAAAACTTTGTCCAAATCTTGCTGGATATCTTTAGCACCGGGAAAACCTTGGTAACGAACTCGCAATCGAGCTAATTCTGCTAAGTGTAAATCCGTCGCTTGTGCTACCAGTAAATTATCTACCAAAGGGCGATCGCGATTATACAAGGGATGTTGTTGTTCTTTGCCACTCATACAATTTTAGATTTTAGATTTTAGATTTTAGATTTTAGATTTTGGATTTTATACCAATTTGAAAAAAGAATGGGACAGATGGGTAGGTGCACGGCATACACAATCTGCTTGATATATAAATTATTTGACTGGTGCCGTACCCTGACGAAGAATGTATGTGTCGCAAACATTATTTGAAAAAGTAGCTGAATGGAGCTAAACTAGTCCAAATCTTTCTTGAAAAAAATAAACACTCAACATCTTCATCAAGACTACATCCAAAGAAGAACGCTCGCTTTCATCCATTTTTGGTAATTGATCAAGCAAATGAATTACCGCAGCATGGTTATAGAAAGGTACGTTAGACATCAGCGAACTTCGCAGGGTATCTTGGACGAGTTCTTGTAATGCTTCATTTAGCTTGAAAGTTGAGGGAGGAGTCAGAAACGGATGTTTTTGCCGCTTATATACAGTTTCCGTGATAAATGGCTTTGCAGCTTCTTTCAAGACATATTTTTCTGTAAGGCCACGAATTTTTAGTACAACAGGCATATTACGAACTAATTCCACAACTTTGTGGTCTAAAAATGGTAGTCGCCCTTCAATTGAGTGTGCCATCTCAACACCATCTGCAAAAATTCGCAAAATGTGATTAGAGAGTAAGGTTTTAGACCACAAATAAAGAGATTGGTGAACAGGTTCTCTGTTAGCAAGTTGTCCTT
>JAAUYD010259161.1_pt1 | contig 15880 bp, 10 predicted proteins | sample 7278101 | NCBI WGS metagenome assembly JAAUYD01 (sample SAMN14350128, study PRJNA611818) | marine sediment metagenome | isolation source: surface marine sediment (0.6m) | place: French Polynesia: Moorea | collected 2018-08 | reverse complement strand
TCTGGATCTCGCAATTGTGTGATCCTTAAATTAATATTTTCTACAAACCCCGTAAATTCCTGAACTTGAATGACATCACCCACAGCATATTGATCTTCAAGAATAATAAAAAAGCCGTTAATTGCGTCTCTAATTAGGTTTTGAGAGGCTAAAGAAACCCCTACCCCTAAAATACCTAAACCAGCTATTAAGGGGGCTGTATTAATACCAATGACAGAGAGTGCAATAATGGTTCCTACCCCTGTTAAAATAACAGTGACAACACTGCGAAAAACTACTGTAACTGTATTAATTCGCAGTTCTAATCGTTGATTTTCACGAAAATCTAATAAGTTACGAATCATCAAGGCAGATGTTAATTTAGCAATGACAGCATAACTAAGGCGAATAACAACATAAGTTCCTAAGCCAACAATTCCTAATCTAGCTGGAATTCTCAGCAGCGTAATTAACCAAATTTGAGAAATTCTTGTATAAGGAAATAACCCGACTATAATTAAACTACAACCAATCCAAATACCAGCTTCAGCTAGTTGTAAGAGTCTATATTGAACTTCTTTAATATTCCAATTATGACGATTAGTCAACAACATAGACATGGGTTGATCGCGTCTTTTTTCTTCTCCAATAGTTTCTTGAGAAATTTTTAAGCGTTTAATGTGGCGAGTAATGATTTTATTTATGATAAAATTACCCCCTAAAATGCTAAGAGAAATTAATCCTTTGATAAGCAAAGATTCAAGTTTACGTTCTTGTTTTCCTCTTTCTAATCCTTGTTCTAATTGTTCAATAATAAGATTTGCTTTTGTTTCTGGATCAATACCTTCAGTCTGAAGATCAATATTACCAATGGTAATTAATTGTATGGTTTCATTACCAATAGTAACATAAATTCTTGGATTATTTTCTCCCTTTTTTTCAATTTGAAGATTAGGATTTTCTTGAGAAAAATAAAGGGTGCTAATGCGAGCGAGACGAGTTTGAATAATCTCAACCCGATCAGCAATTTGTGCTTTAGGATAAGTTATGCTAAATAAACAACGTCCATCTAGACGAATACAAGTGGTTACATTGCTTTGTTGGGAGTTTTGAGGTAACCAACCATTACTATTGCCAATTTCTGGTAAAAAAGGAATCACTTGTGGTTGTGCTGTTGCTGGTAATATTCCTTGAAATGTTGTTATGAATAGTAAGGTAGTTATAAACAGTTTTTGATTTAAAAAACGAGTGTGTAAGGTTTTATTTTTCAAAATTTTAAACATAAACTCTCAACAAACGAAAGGTTTTACTTTTTCTTTAATCTTATCGTTCCACAGCCGTTTAGTAACAGCGATTACTTCCCTTATAAACCGATAGTAACTAACTAAGTACCCAAACAACAATAAAACTTTTTGGTAATATGATTGTTAGTTGAATTGTGTCTAATTAGTCAAGACCCTCAAAACGAGAGGATGTTCCCTGATGATGAGAGAGTTCGTGGGTTGTTGCAACATAAAATTTTTGATGTGTTATATAATCAGGAACGACAAAATTGAGTCATGATGGTGCGATGGATATCTCTAAATTAGCTTGTGTTTCTGGGTTATGGGGTGTTACTTTTGGGGCGATCGCTTTAACCACAGTTCCTGCTTATGGGGCTGACAAAATCTATTTTGTTTACGACTCTCTTATTTTTTCAGTGTCAGTGGACTCTTTAGAAACCTTTGCAACAGAAGGAAGGGTTACGGGTCAATTAGGCTTTTACTTTGATGTTGCAGGGATAACGGCTGAACAACAAGCCTTATTTAGAGAAGCTTTATCGCAAGCAGTTTCCGTTGATCCGGTGTTAATATCCCGTAGTCTTCATACCGATGAAGGATTACGTCTTCTTGATTATTTTGGCAGTGTTATTAATATTCAGGGGGGACGCAATGGAGAATATGCTATACGAGGGGCTTTAGTTCAATCGGCTTTTGAACCAGAAGGATTAAGCTTAATTAATGTGCTGAAAAAATTTGCCACTAATCTCCAAATAGATGTCAAAAAAGCTCTGATTTTAGCTGAACAAATTGAGATTATTGTGCAAGCAACCTATTTGTTTAGTGAAGAAACGGCTAAATTATCGGACCTAGAAGCGCAAAATGAGCCTCCTGTGGATTTTTCTCAAAAATTAGATATACAACAACCTGGACCTTTTGAAGTCTTAGAACCTCAACGCTGGTATTTAACAGATGAACAGCGTAACACTCGGTTTGGAGGAAGAAGGTTTTATGTTGATATTTATCGACCGAAAACTTGGCGTGAAGGGAAAACCCCTGTGGTTATTATTTCTCATGGTTTAAGTTCTCAACCAGAAGATTTTGCTAAACGGGCTGAACATTTAGCTTCTTATGGTTATTTTGTTGCCGTTCCCCAACATATAGGGAGTGATATTCAACAGAAAGATGATTTTTTAATCGGATTATCTCGACAGATATTTTTAGTAGAGGAATTTGTGGATCGCCCTCTGGATATTAGTCATACTTTAGATGAATTAGAACGGCGTAATAACATTCAGTATCAAGGCAGATTAGACCTAGATAATGTGGGTTTACTTGGTCATTCTTTTGGAGGTTATACGGTTTTAGCGGTATCAGGAGCCACCCTAGATTTTGAACACCTTGAGAAAGATTGTAACATTAATTTAGGTAATATGAATACGGCTCTATTGCTACAATGTCGAGCTTTACAAATTGAGCAAAAAGACTACAATTTTAGGGATGAACGCATTCAAGCCGTGTATGCACTTAATCCTGTCAACGCTAGTATTTTTGGGCCTCAAGGATTAGGTCAAATAAAAATACCGACTTTTATTGGTGCAGGAAACTACGATCCAGCTACCCCTTTTGTGTTTGAACAAGTTCGTTCTTTCCCTTGGTTGACCACAGACAATCGTTATCTTTTATTACAAGAAGGACAAGCCCATGTAGACTTTTCTCAAGTGGATGGGGGTTTAAGTGATTTAATCGATACAGTAGATGATTTAACTTTACCCAGTCCTGAATTATTAGATGATTATACCAACGCTACAATGTTAGCTTTTTTTGAGGTTCATATCGCTCAAAATAGGGATTATGTGCCTTATCTTCAATCTAGTTATGTTCAATATTTAGGTGAAGATGAAGAGTTTAAAGCTCATTTGATTAGCAAAGAGTCTTCAGAAGCGATCCAAGAAATGATTGAAAAATTTAATTCAGATAATAATCTTTATCGATAAAAATTAACGGTGGGCATTTTTTATTATTTTCTCTGTACTGATACCAAATCCGGTTCCGGGACCCATCTCATCCTTGAAAAGAGGCAGGGGGCAGAAGGCTCCGAGGCAGGAGAGTTTTCAATTGTTAATCTATAACGTACGCAGTATGAAATTGTGCAAAGTTTTAAGACAATTTTATTCCGAAAGGGAATAAATACATTAGGATCAGATTAATAAGATTCTTCAAAACTAAAATATTTAGCTTAACAATTCCGCATTTTAAAAAAGTTTAATAAGAATATAGGGGTAAAGAATATGACTACAGAACATCGGTGTCCCTTATGTAACTCCCCCCTTTGGCCTCATGCGAGTGGTGGACATCTCGGTTGGTTTTGTCGTCACTGTGAACAAAAAGTACCTTATAGTGTCGATCCAACCTCAGTTAACAAAGTCTCTCTTGATCAGCCCATTTCCTCATCTCAAACACCTCAATTATTAACGCCTCCCGTTCCTCAAACCTTCACTTTACGAGAAATTTTACAAACCACCGTTGATGGTATTGCTCAATTTCTCCAAGCAGACCGGGTTCTCATTGCTCAGATGATGCCATCAGGAGAGATGGTGGTAGTGGAAGAATGGCGACAAAGACCTTGGAAAACCTTACTTCATTGCCACATCAGTCAGTTTGTGACGTTGGCCGATATCAAAGCTTGGCAACAAGGGAAAGTAGAGGCGATCGCTGACCTTCGCCAACAAAACGAGCAAACAGCCACCACGATGGCCTTAGATAGTCTATTTGATGTTCGAGCTAAAGTTATTGTTCCCATTCGTCAACGGGACTCTCAGACAACTTCAGTTCATCCCCTAACTCATTCTAGCCATCAGCCTCATGTTAATCATGGAAAAAGTCCTCAAAGTTTGTGGGGATTGATCATTATCCATCAATGTTCAGGCCCACGTCAATGGACGGCTTCGGAACTGGGTTTCTTATCGTTACTATCCACTCAATTGATTATTTCCATTCAACAGGATCACTTTTATCAACATCTCAATCAGATTAATCAAAAATTAGAAGCAATTGCGTTTCAAGATCGCTTAACTCAAATTCCTAACCGTCATTATTTTGAACATTATTTCGCTCAAGAATGGCGACGTATGGCCAGAGAAAAACAACCCCTTTCTTTAATTTTATGCGATGTGGACTTTTTTAAAGCCTATAACGATACCTTTGGCCATCCTCAAGGCGATCGCTGTTTACAAGAAATAGCTCATACTCTTAAGTATACGTTACATCGTCCAGGAGATATGGTTGCTCGTTATGGAGGGGAAGAATTTGTTATTATTCTACCCAATACTAAGGCATCAGGAGCCATCCATGTAGCTCAACAAATGCGATCAGCCATTAAACGGTTAAAAATGCCTTCGGCGACTCAGAAAGTGAGTGAATACGTCACAGTTAGTTTAGGGGTGGCTAGTGTTATTCCTTCTCAAGAAATGTCACCGAAACAATTATTAAATGAGGCGGATCAAGCCTTATATGAAGCCAAAGAAAAAGGTCGAGATCAACTCTTTTTTCGAGGTGAAAAAGAACTCAAACTCTCTCCTCAGTCAACTCTCCATCAACCAACCTTAATGAGTATGCCTCTATTGGATAATTTAAGTCCCTCGGATCTTTTAAAAAGTTATGTGGGTTATTTTCTCAGTCGTGGCATTTCTGTTAGTAGTCCTATTGAGGGAATTTTACCTTTTGATGGCTTAGTTTATCAATACCAAGGTTACCATCACAACTTTCTTGATTGGTGGCGACAATTAGAAACAAGAACGGATTATACCCAACTATCTTTAAGCGGAGATACTCACCGTTTTCAAGATTTTTTAGAAGGTGACTATGGTGTGCAAGAATGCGCTCTTTGTAATCTTCCCATTGCTACACCAACCGGACATATTTATGGTTTACCTCATTGTACTTTATGTCTCAATGATCAGGAATATTGTCAACGAAAAGAAACTGAAGATGGGATTAAATCTGAACCTATATTTAGGTTGTTAGTGATGACAGATACTCAAGATAATCTCAAAACATTACAACAATGGCTGAATAGTAATCAGGTTGAAGCTATTTTTCTTGATAATTTAACCGAAGTTAATAAATATTTATTGTCTGAATCATTTTCAGCCATCATTATCGATAATCATTTAGATGAAGAGACCATTGAAAATTGGGTTAAACAATTACATCAATATCCTAGTTTACAGGAAATTCCCATGATTGCTTTAAGTGAGAAAGCGGGGAATGGAATTCCCTGGTTAAATCGTAAATTGAAACTAGAAGATTATGTTTTAACGCCTTTTAATGGAGATAAATTAGTTAACTATTTAAGGAATTTATCCGCCAATCATACAGCTTTAACGAAAACCGATGTTTATTGGTTTCCCCGTTAATCAGCTAATTAATATTTTGTTAATTTTTAGAGGGAATATATTTAGCTAATTTAGCAGCAAGATTGGCCAAAGGCATACTCTGTAACCAAACTTGACCCGGACCCGTTAACTTTGCTAAAAATAAACCTTCTCCACTAAATAAAACATTTTTGATCCCCTTAACGGTTTCAATTTCAAAGTTAACTGTGGGTTCAAATAAAGCAATATGGCCGGGATCAATTAATAAGGTTTCTCCTGCTTTTAAATCATAGGTTTGCAGTTCCCCTGGAATTTCTAAAAAAGCTTTTCCTGACCCCGTTATTTTCTGTAAAATAAACCCTTCTCCACCGAATAAACCAGCTCCAAATTTTTTGCGAAAATGTAACTCGATTTCAACGGTTTCTTCCGCACACATAAAGGCATCTCTCTGACAAATTAAACTTTGTCCAGGTTTGAGTTGAAAATCCAAAATTGTCCCAGGAACTTCCGTTGTAAAAGCAACCATTCCCTGACCTGAATTACAATGATAACTGGTCATAAATAAGGACTCTCCTGCCAATGCTCTGCCAATACCGGCCATGAGTCCCCCTCTGGTGTTGGTCTTCATTTCGATGTCTCCTTTCATCCAAGCCATACCACCAGACTCCGTATAAATAGACTCCCCCATCATCAGATGAGTTTCCAGAATTTGCATTAGGGTTCCGTGAATTTTGTACTGCATTGATAGCTAAACAATTTGTGTTTATTATTTCCATACTATGGGATTAAATGCCTCTCTATAGAAGAATATTTAAGCTCATTTTAATATTTATCACAATAGTTTGGTCTAAAACCCTGTCTTTGAAGATGGAAAGTTTTTGAATCGGAGCAAAAATCTTCGCTACAAAAACAATTTCTGACTTCTGACTTCGTTAACATTGACCCTTAATAATTAATTCCTTTTGAATTTTTCCCCATCTTTTTAAAAATTGTTATATAATAGTAGGTAATTCCTTTTTCTTTGGAAACCAAAAGTGACAAAGAAAAACTTTATTTTTGATAGATTCAATGATGAATTTTTTGAAACAAACCCTTGCCAGCATTATTGGAACCTTAGCAGGATTATTTTTATTTGCTACTTTAGGTGTTAGTAGTTTAGTTATATTATTAATTACATTAGCGAGTGTAGATACAGAACCAACGATTAAAGATAAATCAGTATTAGTCTTGGATCTTTCCACAGAAATTCAAGATAGAGAACCCTTAGTGAATTTTCGTGACATATTATCAGAGCGAGATCGCTCAGTTTTGACATTAAGTCAAGTCATTAAAAATATTGAAAAAGCAAGCAAAGATGATCGCATAAAAGCTATTTTTCTGGATGGAAGTAATGCTAGTGGTGGTAGTGGTTATGCAAGTTTTGCAGAGATTCGACAAGCATTAATAAAATTCAAAGAAAGTGGCAAAAAAATCATTGCTTATGATGTTAATGTAAGTGAACAAGAATATTATTTAACCTCATTAGCTGACACCCTTATCGTCAATCCTATGGGGTTAATGGAACTGAATGGAATAGGGATAGAACCCTTATTTTGGACAGGAGCATTTAATAAGTATGGAATTGGGGTTCAAGTGGTTAGAGTAGGTAATTATAAATCGGCCGTTGAACCTTATACAAGAACTCAACTTAGTCCAGAAAATCGGAAACAATTAGAAGTTTTACTCAATAATATTTGGGGCAATTTTCTTCAAGAAATCGGAAAAAGTCGTAAAATAAATCTTAATAATCTTCAAAAAATTGCTGATACCAAAGGAATTGTATATCCCCAAGAAGCTCAGAAATTAAAACTAATTGATCAAGTGGATTATCGAGATAAAGCCATTTCTATTTTAAAAGAAATCACAGAAAACAAAGAAGAATCCTTAAGGCAAGTTTCATTTAACCGTTATATAGATGTACCAGTAACAGGAATAACCGATAGTCGTTCTAATAACAAAATTGCTGTTGTTTATTTAGAAGGAGCTATTGTTGATGGACTAGGAACTAGACAACAAGTTGGGGGAACTCGTTTTGCTAAACTATTGCGTAAAATTAGGGAAAATGAGCAGGTAAAAGCCGTGGTTATCCGCATCAATAGTCCGGGAGGAAGTGCTACCGGTTCGGATATTATTTTACGAGAAATTCAGTTAATCCAACAAACGAAACCCGTGATTATTTCTATGGGTAATGTAGCTGCTTCTGGAGGGTATTGGATAGCAACAGGAGGAGAATATATTTTTGCCCAACCGAATACTATTACCGGATCGATTGGAGTATTTGGACTCTTATTAAATCTCCAAGAAATTGCTAACAATAACGGGATTACCTGGGATGTTGTTAAAACAGCAAAATTTGCCGATTTAGGAACAGCAACACGGCCAAAAACGGAGCAAGAGTTAGCCATTTATCAAAAGTCAGTCAATCGAATTTATGACTTATTCCTAGAAAAAGTAGCAAAATCTCGTAACTTATCGAAAGAAAAAGTTTCCAGTATTGCACAAGGTAGAGTTTGGTCAGGAGAAACAGCACAAAAAATTGGGTTAGTGGATAGTTTTGGTGGGTTAGACGCAGCCATAAAATATGCAGTAGAAAAAACAAAACTGGGAAAAGATTGGGAAGTTAAAGCATACCCAACTTCCCAAGGGTTTGCCGAATTATTTATTAAAAAAACCTTAGATGAAGACATGGAAATGACCAATAACTCTGTTGATACTTTAACTCAAGAATTCTTAAAATTTCAAGAAGAATTAAAAGTCATTCAGAACTTCAATGATCCTCGAAGCGTTTATTCTATTCTTCCCTTTAATTGGCAATTACGTTAAGAGTAGACAGGAGTTGAAAGGCAGAAGGCAGGAGGCAAAAATAGAGTGTACTTAAAAAATATTCATTTATATAGTTTTCGTAATTATCATGAACAGATTCTTAATTTAGAATCACAAAAGACAATTTTATTAGGAAACAATGCTCAAGGAAAATCTAATTTACTCGAAGCAGTTGAACTATTAGCAACCTTAAAAAGTCATCGTACTAACCGCGATCGCGATTTAATTTTAGAAGGGAAAAAAACAGGACAAATTTTAGGAACCGTACAACGAACCTATGGAGAGTCTGAACTGGGAATTACCTTTCGTTCTCCGGGAAGACGTAGTTTAATGTTGAACCATGAAAATTTACGCCGTCATTTAGAATTTTTAGGTCATATTAATGCAGTAGAATTCTCTTGTTTAGACTTAGAATTAGTCAGAGGATCACCAGAAACCCGTCGCAGTTGGTTAGATACCCTGTTAATCCAACTCGAACCGATTTATGCTAGTATTATTCATCAATATTATCAAATTTTACGACAACGAAATGCCTTACTGAAAGTCATTCGCAAAACAGTAGAAGACCAGGAAGATACTCATAATTTATCAGCAGAAATGTCCCAATTAAAATTATGGGATCAACAGTTAGCCGAAGCCGGAACAAGAGTCACTCGACGGCGACATCGGGTCATTGAAAGAATAACCCCATTAGCCCAAAATTGGCATAAAGAGATTAGTAGTGGCAGAGAAATTTTAGACATTAATTATTTGCCGAATATTAAAATTGAAAGCGAAGAACCTCAACAGGTACAACAAGCTTTTTTAGATAAAATAGAACAGCGTCGTCTGGCTGAGCAACAACTAGCCACCACAGTGGTTGGTCCTCACCGAGATGATGTCGAATTTAATATTAATCAGACCCCTGCCAAGTCCTACGGTTCCCAAGGACAACAAAGAACTCTGGTGTTAGCCATCAAATTAGCGGAATTGCAATTAATTGAAGATGTCATAGGAGAACCTCCCCTATTACTACTAGACGACGTTTTAGCCGAACTCGACCCCAACCGACAAAACCAGCTATTAGAGGTGATTCAAGGACGGTTTCAAACCTTAATTACCACCACTTATTTACACTCTTTTGATACACAATGGTTGAAATCTTCTCAAATTATGAAAGTTGAAGGGGGCAAACTTTCTCAGTTATGAGGGAAAAAAAATAAGATACTGCCTCTGGGAACATCTGACAGGGGAGTAACGACTAGAGGAGAAAGCTGTGCAAACCCCGAAATAAGAAAGGTTAACTTTTTCATAAAGTAATTGCTGTATCTTATCATCAAAACCCTGGGGAAAAAACAGCAAAGCAATGGGATGTTGTTTTCCCAGAATCCTATTAGAATAGGAAACTAAAAAAGCTATCTGGCATTAAACCAAAACGACCTCTTCTTAAAAACGCTTTGTAAATCAGTGAGATTTCAAGATGATTTTAGATAAACTAAAACGCTGGGCTACTACCGAACCGCTTGAAGACGATTCTGAATACGATGATCCCAACTATGTCGAAATTGATGGTCACTCAGACTTTGACACAGAAGAACCACAAACAACTTCTATCCCTCAAGAACCTGAACCCCGTCCTTGGACTAAACCAATGGGATCGAATATTAATGCAGAACTGAACATGAGAAACAATAAAGGTAATGTCGTCCCTATGCCTGGAATTAACAATATTGCTGAAGTGGTAGTCGTCGAACCCCATTCCTTTGATGAAATGCCCCAAGTCATCCAAACCCTTCGTGAACGGAAATCTGTGGTTCTTAACCTCAATGTGATGGAACCCGAAGAAGCACAAAGGGCCGTTGATTTTGTTGCCGGAGGAACCTACGCCATTGATGGTCATCAAGAACGCATTGGAGAAAGTATTTTTCTTTTTACACCTAACTGTGTCAAGGTAAGTAATCTATCTGGTACAGTTCATGATGTCCCTGAAATTCCGGTTAATCCTTCTCGAAACCCTTCTCCCGTGGCTAACTGGGGAGCCGAGGTCAACCGTTTAGTTCAGTAGTCTCTCCCTCAAGCTTCTCGTTGACAGTCTCCTAACCCATAATCCCTGCTGCTCTCGAAACCTACTAATTGTTAGTAGATTTTGTTACAGGTTATCAGGAAAAAAGTAGGTGTAACGGAAGCTTAGTCTTTTTAACTAACAACTTTACCATTGAAAACTTGTGTCTATTCGACTAGGTATCATTGGAGGCGGGGTGATGGCAGAAGCAATACTCACCCGTCTTTTAGCATCCCAACTTTATCCGCCGAATACCCTGTTAGTCAGTGAACCCCAAACCCCAAGAAGAGACTTTTTAGCCCAAACCTATGGAGTCAGGGTAACACACAGCAACCAAGACACCCTAGAAGCGACCGAAGCCCTTTTATTGGCCATTAAGCCCCAAATCTTGGATCAGGTCATTTCTCAGTTAAGGTTAGATGGGGTAGAAAATTACCCTCTGATTCTCTCAATTTTAGCGGGGATACCTTTAACCCGCCTAGAAACAGCATTTCCCCACTTTCCTGTCATTCGGGTTATGCCCAATACGCCTGCTACGGTGGGGCAAGGAATGACTGCGATCGCAGCTGGAACTCAGGTTCAAACATCCCATTTAGCCCTCGCTACCTCTATCTTTGGGGCTGTGGGGGAAGTGGTAGAAGTGCCAGAACCGTTAATGGATGGAGTAACAGGGTTATCTGGATCGGGGCCTGCTTTTGTGGCCTTGATGATCGAAGCCTTATCCGATGGTGGTGTGGCTTCTGGCTTACCGAGGGCGATCGCCACAAAACTCGCCATACAAACGGTGTTAGGGACCGCTACCTTAATCAAAGAAACAGGGTTGCACCCTGGCCAGTTAAAGGATAATGTCACCAGTCCAGGAGGAACCACCATTGCCGGGGTGGCTAAGTTAGAAGAAAAGGGCTTTCGTTCTGCAGTGATCGAAGCCGTCAAGTCCGCTTATCGGCGATCGCAAGACTTAGGAAAATAACTGATAACTGATCATGGGTACTGATTTTATTTACACTTATCCTTCCCTAATTCCTGGTATTCTCAAACGACGTTATAAACGTTTTTTAGCGGATATTGAGTTAGAATCAGGGGAAATGATTACGGCACATTGTGCGAATACGGGGCCAATGATTGGGGTGTGTGATGTAGAGAGTCAGGTTTATGTTTCTCAAAGTAATAATCCTAAGCGAAAGTTAGCTTATAGTTGGGAATTAATTCAAGTAAAAAGCACATGGGTGGGGATTAATACGGCTTTACCTAATCGTGTTATTAAACAGGTTTTAGAACAAGAAAAATTGCCTCCCTTACAAGGAAAATACAATAAAGTTCGTTCCGAAGTTCCTTATGGAAAAGATAAAAAAAGTAGAATTGATTTTGTTTTAACCGATGAATCTGAAGAAAAACCAATTTATTTAGAAGTAAAAAATACTACCTTAGCTAAAGATAATATTGCTTTATTTCCCGATACAGTGACAACTCGTGGACAAAAACATTTACAGGAATTGATGGACTTATTGCCTGATGCTCAACCGATGATGTTATATTTTATTAATCGCGGTGATTGCGATCGCTTTTCTCCTGGGGATGATTATGATCCAGAGTATGGAAAATTGTTTCGTGAAGCTGTTAAAAAAGGGGTGACAATTTTACCTTGTCGCTTTGAAATCACACCCCAAGGAATTCGTTATTTAGGACTAGCAGAATTAGTTTTTTGACATTTCATACTTAAAAATAGCGATGAATTTTAATTCCCCTTACCTAAGTTTATCAAAAGAAAAAATGATACAAATTGTGTATACACAGTCTTGATTCGTCTAGATTTTGGAACAATTCAAGTAGTAGCTTTTAAAGGAATTTTCTATGACTAAAATTTACTTTGGAACTAACCGAAATCTCATTGACGAAAAAGATGTTGACTTTGGCAGTCACTTTAGTGACGATGGACTCGATAACTTGCGTTTTGGACAAGCTGAAGTCACAGGAGAGGATTTTTCTCAATACGACATTCAAGTCGCCCCAGAAAATCTCCTCAGTGATCCCCCAGTATTAGGGAGTCAGACTATTTTACGACGGGTTGCTCAAGAGATGACAGACAAAGATACCCTTATCTTCATTCATGGTTATAACACCAGTTTTCGAGGAGGTTTAACACAAGCAGCAAAACTCCATCAAGTATTGACCAGTAATGATCCAGGGAATACCCAACCTTCTCTAAACTTGAATATCTGTTTATTTTCCTGGCCCTCTGACGGTTCACTAATACTAAGTGAACCTGATGCAGCTAATGCGATCGCCTACCATAACGATCGCATAGATGCGGCCGCTTCTGGGGCTGCTTTTGCTCGTTCTTTTTTGAAAATAGCTGACTTCATCAATGGACTTGAGACAAGATGTCAGCAGAATCTTCATCTCATTGCTCATAGTATGGGTAACTATATCTTACGCTATGCCTTACAAGAATTAAAACATCAAATCGGTAATCAATTACCAAGACTGTTTGATCAAATGCTCATGATGGCCGCCGATGAAGACGATGATGCTTTCGATTTTCAACATAAATTACTTGATTTATCACGGATAACCCGTCATACCAGTATTTATTTTAACCGAGGGGATCTAGCTTTATGGGCCAGCGATAACATCAAAGGGAATCCCCCTCGTCTGGGTACCGATGGACCAATTAAGCCTCGACAACTGCCTCGCAATGTCTATCCTATTGATTGTACTAGGGTGATTTTCCGTTTTACTGACCCTTCTGAACATGGCTATTATATCAATGTTCCTCGTGTAGTTAGGGATATGCGTTTCGTTTTACAAAATGAAATAGCTGATGAAATTCCTGGACGAAAATATATCCCTGAAACTAATCACTATCGATTACTTGAAGAGTTAACATAAAATAGATAGTTGGACATATTCACATCTTGCATCAGAACAAAAATAGGATTAAGTTTGGGGGTGCAAGATGTCAGACAAATAATCATTGATTACTAGATTGACGGTTAATTGTCCAAAAGGGAAAGGTTTGACTGGGATTAATCTTCACCCCATTAATATTATTTTGAGTAAAGGCATATTCTTTGGTTTGCCAAAGAGGAATATAAGGCACATCTTCAGCCAGAATTTCTTGAATTTTCAGAAAAATTTCTTGTCTTTTTTGTGGATCTGATTCTTGTCGTTGTTGAGCAATTAATTGATTCACTTCCTCATTGTAATAAAACGAGCCTTGACTTTGAGAACCCCCTTCAAGACACCCTTCTTTCGGTGAACCTTTGGCACAATCAAGAAACGGATAAATATAATTATCAGCATCCAAAAAGTCAGGATACCAACTCGATAAAGTGGACTGATATAACCCTTGGCTTAAATTTTTAAAGAATGCAGCCGAAGCAATACTATTAGGGGAAAATTGTAACATTCCTCCTAAATCTCGTTCTGCTAAACTCTTGAGAATAGCAGCCACTTGACTCGAATTAACCGAGCCAGAAGAATACCAAATTTCTACGGTAGCAGGGTTATCAGCAGAAAAACCAGCTTCTTGTAATCGTTTTTTCGCTGCTTCTTTGTCATTGTCCCCATAGCGATCCTTAAACACCGGTTGAGACGCTTCAAAAGCAATAGGAATCATGCTATAGAGAGGTTCTCCTTGACCTTTGAGAATGCGTTCATTGAGAAGTTGACGATCCATCACAGAAGCGATAGCTTGTCGTACCGGTTTTTGTTGGACAAACTCTGTCTGCACATTCAAAGCCATGAAAGAAATAGCCGTTCCGGGGTTTTCGATCACTTGGCCCTTTCCTGAGTCTGCTTCTTGTTGTAATTGTAGAACTTGTTCCGGGGTTAAAGACTGATAAGCCACATCCACCGCTTGAGTCCGAAAAGCATTAAAGAGGTTAGCCGGGTTCGTAGGATAGATTTGTAAATCAATGCCCTTATTTTGCGGTTTTTCACCCCAATAGTTCTCAAAAACATCCAATTGTACCGAGTCACTACTAAAATTATTCAGTGTATAAGGGCCAGTCCCTACCAGATTATCAGGAATGAACTTACCTTCGCCTATTTCATAGGCTTGAGGAGACACTGCACAAGCCCCAGGAAAGGCTAGAAGGGCAGGAAAAGCGGAAAAAGGTTCTTTTAGGGTAATGGTTAACTCATACTCTCCTGTGGCTTCTACTGTGTCGATGGTATCAGCCAATAAAAAGGAGGGTTTACCTCCATTATTAATGAACCGTTGCAAAGAAAAAGCCATCGCTTCTGCATTAAAAGGAGTATCGTCGTGGAAAGTTACTCCTTCTCGTAGGGGAATGGTGTAGGTTAGGCCATCATTGCTAACAGTGGGCATTTCCGTAGCTAGTTGAGTGGTTAATGTGGTGCTTCCCAGTTCATAGGTGTAGAGGGTATCACTGAGATTATAGATGACCGTCAGTCCGGACATTTCGTAACTATCCGCCGGATCTATGGTACGGGGTTGGGCTGTGGTTCCGATGGTAATGCGATCGCCGGTTGTTGTAGCAGCAGGGGGTGGGGTTGTGACTGGTTGTTGGTTACAAGCTACTGTTAAGAGGAAACAGAAGCTAAATAAGGTTATAAATTTTATTATTTGGCGTAGTCGCTTCCAAGGCCAAAACCCGTTAATGATCATTTTTGCTGTTTTCTGGTGAACGCTTTTTTTTGCTGACTGATAATGAGGTCATAAGGTTTCTACTTCTGACTTCTGTGCGATAGCGCATGGTAGTAGTGAGGAACTTCTGACTTCGTTAAAGTTACTGTTTGTTAATTAAAAACTCTGAATTAAGTTACATTTTAGGACTTCTGATTATAATACAAAAATTAGTTAAACTATAATGAAAATGAGGAATATTCCCAAAAATCCTATTTTTTATTAATTCAACTGCCTAAAAATCATGACTGAACGGGAATTTGAAACCATTATTAATAAACTAGATAACTTAGATGTAAGACTAAATACTTTAGAGAGAAAAGTTGATGAAGATAATAGACGTTTAGTACAAGATAATCAGCTATTAGCAGAGAGAATTGATTTATATCGCCAAACCTCAGAAACTCAAATTAATTCTATTCGTACAGAAATCGAAGCCTTCCAACTAGCTAATAAACAACAAATCGAAGCATTCCAAGAAGCCAATAAACAACAAATTGAAGCCAATAAACAGCAAATCGAAGCATTCCAAGAAGCCAATAAACAACAAATTGAAGCGAATAAACAGCAAATAGAAGTATTCCAAGAAGCCAATAAACAACAAATTGAAGCGAATAAACAACAAATAGAGGCTTTTCAAGAAGCTAATAAACAACAACTTAATGTCTCTTTAGGCGTATTAGTAACTGCTGCTGCTGCTATTTTAGCCAGT
>JAAUYD010123628.1_pt1 | contig 15880 bp, 15 predicted proteins | sample 7278101 | NCBI WGS metagenome assembly JAAUYD01 (sample SAMN14350128, study PRJNA611818) | marine sediment metagenome | isolation source: surface marine sediment (0.6m) | place: French Polynesia: Moorea | collected 2018-08 | reverse complement strand
TCATGCGCTGCGTGACCTTCGACGGCCTCGGCGAGTACGCCTTCCACGACGACCGCGCCCAGGCGAAGGGCGATCACGCCCTCGACGACGAGCGCTTCCTCGGCGCCAACATCCTCGTCGTCGGCCGCAACTTCGGCTGCGGCTCCTCGCGCGAGCACGCGCCCCAGGCCCTGATGCGCTTCGGCTTCAACGCCTTCATCGGCGGCTCCTTCGCCGAGATCTTCGCGGGCAACTGCACGGCCCTGGGCCTGCCCTGCGTGACCCTCGAGGCCGACGATCTCTCCGCCCTGATGGACTCGGTGAGCGCCGAGCCCACCCAGGAGGTCGAGATCGACCTCGAGGCCCGGGAGGTGCGCTGCGCCGTCGGGATCTTCCCGGCCAACGTCCGGGACGGCACCCGGCAGCAGCTGCTCGAGGGCACCTGGAACGCGACGGCCGTGCTGCTCGAGGCCGGTGACGCCATCGAGGGGACGGCCGGGAGGCTGCCCTACCTGAGCGGCTTCGCCGGCTAGGAAAGCTCTGCAGGAGAACCCTGTGCAGAGCTTCTAGTAGACCTTCACGTCCTTCGCCCACTCGCGCTCGGCCTCGTACCAGGCCACGGCGCGGGCCACGCCTTCCTGCAGGGTGACCTGGGGCTGCCAGTCGAGCACGCGCGCCGCCTTCTCGATGGCGGCCCAGGTGCTGGGCACGTCCGCGGGGTGGGCGTCCTGGTACTCGATCACCGCCTTCTTGCCGACCGAGGCCTCGATGATCTCGATCAGCTCCTTCACCGTGTAGGGCCGGTCGCTGCCGAGGTTCACGATTTCGAAACCCAGCGGCTTGAGCGCCTTGATGGTGCCGCGCGCAATGTCGTCGACGTAGGTGAAGTCGCGGGACATGCTGCCGTCGCCGTAGACGAAGATCGGGAGCCCCTCGCGCACGCGCTGGGTGAAGCGGAAGACGCTCATGTCGGGCCGGCCGGCCGGGCCGTAGACCGTGAAGTAGCGCAGCACGGTCACGTCGATGCCGTGGAGCGCGTGGTAGGCGTGGGCCATGGCCTCGGCCGCGGCCTTGCTCGCGGCGTAGGGCGAGATCGGGCGGCTCGTGTCCTGGTCCTCGGTGTAGGGCACCTCGTTGCTCGTGCCGTAGAGGCTCGACGTCGAGGCGAGCACGAGCTTCCCGATCTCCCGCCGGCGGCAGAACTCGAGGCAGTTGAGGGTGCCCGTCGCGTTGGTCGAGACGTAGACCCAGGGGTCGTCGACGCTGGCCCGCACACCGGCCCGTGCGGCGAGGTTGAGCAGGCCGTCGAAGCGGCCCTCGCGCAGGGCGGCGCGATCGAAGAGCGAGCGCTCGGCGATGTCGCCCGTCTCGAAGTCGAAGTTGGGCCGCGCCGCGAGCCGCTCCAGGCGGTTGCGCTTGACCCGCACGTCGTAGGCGGCGTTCAGGCTGTCGACGCCGACGACCTCGTGCCCTTCCTCGAGCAGGAGCTCCGCGGTGCGCGCCCCGATGAAGCCCGCAGCTCCGGTGACGATGTAGCGACCCATCAGCGTCCCTCGAACTTGGGATCCCGCTTGGCGAGGAAGGCGTCCATCCCCTCGGCGCGATCGTGGGTGGCGAAGACGGCGCCGAAGGCCGTCTGCTCCAGGGTGTTGGCGACGGCGAGATCGGCATCGGCGCTCGAGACCATCAGGCGCTTGGCCTGCGCCACGGCGACGGGGCCCTTCTCGGCCGCCTTGGCGGCGGCGCCGACCGAGGCCTCGAGCAGGGACGGGGCGTCGTCGAAGACGCGATTGGCGAGGCCGATGCGCTGGGCGGTCTCGGCATCGATGGGCTCGCCGGTGAGCACCAGCTCCCGCGCCCAACCGGCGCCGACCTTGCGCGCCAGGCGGGTCGTCCCGCCGAAGCCCGGCACCAGGCCGAGGGCCACCTCGGGCTGCCCGAAGCGCGCTCGCGCTCCGGCGTAGATCCAGTCGCAGGCGCAGGCCAGCTCGCAGCCTCCGCCGAGAGCGAAGCCGTTGACGGCGGCCACCACGGGAATCGGAAGCGCCTCGAGGGCCCCGAACACGCGGTGCCCCAGCTGGCTGAAGCGCTCGGCCTCGAGGGGCTCGAGCCCGCGCATCTCGGCGATGTCCGCGCCGGCGGCGAAGGCGCGCCCTTCCCCGGTGATCACCAGGCCGCGGATGCCGGGCTCGGCGTCCGCCTCCTGGATCCGGACCTCGAGGGCCTCGAGCAGGCCCCGGGAGAGCGCGTTCAAGGCATCGGGCCGGTCGAGGGTGAGGATCCCCACGGCGTCCCGCCGCTCCATGCGCACCAGATTCAGATCGGCCGTCATGTCGTTCCACCTCCCCGCCCGAACCCACCGCCAGGGCGACGCGGGATGGTCGCGCCTCGATCCCGGGGCGCAACCTCCAAGCTCGGAGCGCCGAGGGGGTCCATCTGGCCGTTCGGGCGCGTGCTAGCCTGCGCCGGCAACGGCTCGGGAAGACGCATCTCCCACTCCCAGGTGCCCGGATTCCGGGTGTCGCCCAGGAAGCGCCGCGCGCTCACGGGCGCGGCGTCGAGCATCGCGGCGCGCGCGTCCGCGGCGCCCAGGGGGAGGGAGCGAGGGGCATCAGAGAGGCTCTTCGGCGGACCGGAGCCCCTTCTTGGGGAGAGATTCGTGCAGCAGCGATCCACCTTGGCCCTGTTCTCGACGGCCGTGGCCCTGTTCGGGCTCCTGATGGGGGCGACCGGCGCCCTCCTCGCCAACCTCGGAGCGGTGGCGCCCCAGCGCGGCTTCGTGATCTGCTTCGGCGGCATCGCCCTGGGAGGCTTGATCGCTCTCGTGTCGGGCTTGATCGGCTTCTACACCACGCGCGCCGCGGCCCAGACCGGCGGCCGCGGCCTGGCCTTTGCGGGTGCGGGGCTCGGGCTCGCGATGCTCGCCACCGTCGTCATCAACGCGCAGCCGGGAGCCGGCCTGCCCCGGATCAACGACATCACGACCGATCTCGAGAACCCGCCGGAGTTCGTGGCCGCACCGCGTGAGCCGGTGAACGCCGACGAGGACTTCAGCTACCCGGAGGCGTTCGTGCCCCAGGTGCAGGCCGCCTACGCCGACCTCGCCCCCGTGAACCTGGGCGTGCCGCCGGACGAGGCGATCCGCAAGGCGCGCGCCACGGCCGAGGCCCTGGGCTGGCAGATCATCGAGGTGGACGAGGTCGGCGGCCGTCTCGAGGCGCGAGAGTCCTCCGGCCTGTTCCGCTTCGTCGACGACGTCGTCATTCGCGCGCAGCCGCGCGGGACGAGCGGCAGCGTCCTCGACGTCCGCTCGCGCTCGCGCGACGGCCAGGGCGACCTCGGTGTGAACGCCCGGCGCATCCGCGCGTTCGTCGCCGCACTGAACGAAGCCTGACTAGAGCCGGTCGCGGATCGCGTCGGCCCCGGCCCGCACGCGCTCGCCCATCCGCTCGAACGCCGGCACGAGTTCGTCCGCCGTCGGCGTCGCAGCCTCATCCGGGGCGACCGTCGGCGCGGGCTCCGCGAGCGGAGCGGCCTCCGGCTCGGGAAGCACGGCGGCCGGGTCGGAAGGTGACGCCGGAGCTTCGTCGGCCGCCGACTCGGTGGCGGGGGCCGGCGCGGCCTCGATCGTGGGCAACGCCTCGGCCGGGTTTGCGTCCTCGACCGGCTCCGCCAACGCAGCCGGGGTCTCCTCGGCGGCGGGCTCGAGCGTGGGAAGCGTCTCCTCGACCGCCGGCGCAACGCCGGCGGCGGGATCCTCGACGACCGGCGCGGCCTCCTCCACCGCCGGCTCGACGAGGGCCGCGGCCTCTTCCGCCGGGGGCTCGGCGACCGGCACCGCTTCCACGACGGACTCCGCGGCGACCGCAGCCTCTTCCGCGGCCGGCTCCGCCACGGGAACGTCCTCCACCGGAGTCGCAGCGGGCGCGGCGGACCCTTCGGCGGCGACGGCCTCGGCGCCCGCCGGCGCCGTGAGCGCCTCGAGGCTCGCGAGCTGCTCGCGCACCGCGCCTAGACCCGAGTGGACCGTGGTGAGCTTCGTCTCCGCTTGCTCGAGCGCCTGCCCGGCCACGTCGAGCTCGCGCACCAGTGCGTCGCGCTCCATCTGCAGGGAGGCGTTGGTGATCTTCAGGTTCGAGACCTCGGTCTCGAGGTCGGCTCCCGAGATGGACTGGAAGCCGTTCGCCGCGAGGGAGCCGACCAGCAGCAGCCCGACCGCGGGCAGCGCCACGCCTCCCCGCTTCTTGGGCGCCTCAGGCTCTCCCCCCTCGGGCGGGTCGGGAACGATCCGGACGTTCGAGCTCTGGGGACTGGACATGGCGACCTCCGCAGCAAGTTGAGGAACGACGAGGGCCGCCGAGTCTAGGAACTCGATCGCCCCCGTCCCACAGGAAGCGCAAAGGCGCGAGTCAGCTCCTGGAGAGCGCCTCTTCTGCGGTGCGCTTTGCCCACCTGTAGTCCGCCTTGCCCGACGGGGCCCGAACCAGCTCGTCGACGAAGACGAAGGCGCGGGGGAGCTTGTAGCGGGCGAGGTGGGCGGCGGCGGTCTCCCTCAGCGACTCCTCGGTGGGCGCCGTGCCGTCCCGCAGGCGGACGATCGCGGTGACGCGCTGGCCGAAGCGTTCGTCGGCCGTGCCGACGACGACGGCGTCGAAGACGTCGGGGTGGTGCTTCAACGCGTGCTCGACCTCCTCGGCGAAGATCTTCTCGCCGCCCGAGTTGATCGTGACCGAGTCGCGCCCGAGCAGTCGCAGCCTGCCCCCGGGCTCGGCCACGGCGCGGTCGCCGGGCACGGAGTAGCGCACGCCCTCGATCACCGGGAAGGTGCGCGCCGTCTTGTCGGCGTCGCCGAGGTAGCCGAGGGGCATCGGCCCGGTGCGGGCGAGCCAGCCCGTCTCGCCGGAGCCCGGTGCGACCAGGCCCGAGAGGTCTTCGCGCAGCACCTGGTTCTCATCCACCAGATCGAAGTCCCCGGTCGACGCCTTCTCGCCGGGCTTCGAGATCTGGACGGCCTGCTGGCCGCTCTCCGATGAGCCGAGCGTGTCGAGGATGCGCGCCGTCGGCACGGCTTCGAGCAGCGCGTCCTTCGTGGCAGCCGTGAGGATCGCACCCCCCGACGTGATCGTGCGCAGGCTCGAGAGGTCGTAGGACTTCTCGTCCAGCGCGGCCAGGAGCGGGCGGGCGAACGCGTCGCCCACCAGGGTCATGATGCTCACGCGCTCCCGCTCGACGGTCGACCACACGTCGTTCGGATCCAGACGCTCGGGGTTCGACTGCACCACCACCGTCGCGCCGGCGTGCCAGCTCGAGAAGGCGGCCCACTGGGCGGCCCCGTGCATGAAGGGCGGCGTCGGGAGTGCGCGGACCGCCCCCGGGCTGCGCGTGGCGCGCGCCACCAGGGCGTCGAGCTCGGCCTCGGTGCGGGGCGGGATCAGCGCGGCGCGCAGGATCTCCTCCTGGCGCCAGAGCACCCCCTTGGGCATGCCCGTGGTCCCGCCGGTGTAGAGCAGATAGAGATCGTCCGGAGACAGGCCCTCGGGCTCGAGAGGCTCGGCCTCGCGGATCGCCTGTTCGTAGTCGACGGCGCCCGGAAAGGGCTCTGCACCCGAGCCGTCCTCGACCTGGAGCCACAGGGCCACGCCCGAGAGCTGCTCGCGAATCCGGGCCAGGGTCGGGGCGAAGCGCCGGTGGAACACCACCGCCCGCGCGTCGGCGTCCCCGAAGAGATAGGCGAGCTCCTCGTCCACATAGCGGTAGTTGACGTTGAAGCCGACGGCGCGCGCCTTCATCGCGCCGTACAGGGTCTCGAGGTACTCGTTGCCGTTGAGCAGGTAGACGGCGACGTGGTCCTGCCCCGACTCGTGGTTCGCGAGCTCCGCGCGCTCGCGGTGGCAGCCTAGGCCCGCCTGCTGGAACACCCGGGCGAGCCGACGCGTGCGATCGCCGAACTCGCTCCAGGTGAAGCGGCGATCGCGGAAGACCAGGCACTCCTCGTCGGGGAGCGCACGTCCGATGGCCTCGTGGATGACGGCGAGGTTCAGCATGCGCTCACTCGCCGGCCATGCGCGAGAGCGCCACGAGGGCGTCGAGGGTGTCGTGCACGCGCTCGTCCGGGGCGCGCTCGGCGTCGCCGAAGCTCCCGTCCTCGAGCTGACTCGCGAGCAGCGGGGGCATCACGTCGGCCGCTCCGAGGCGCGTGCCCGGGAGCGCGTCGGCTCCGCAGCGCACGAAGACCCGGGCCGCCTCGAGCGCGCTGAAGGCGCCCGTGCGGAAGCCCCGCTCGAGCTCGCGCCCGCACCACTGCAGCGCTTCGTCGGAGAGCTCCGAGGGCATCGCGGCCAGCAGCTCGAAGGTGGCCAGGATGGTCGCCCGCGCGGCGTCGCCGCCGCCCTGCACCTTCTCCACGTCCCACTGGCCCATCGCGAAGCCCTCGGCCGCACGCAGCACCGAGAGGCGTACGGAGGGCACCCGCGACAGCGCCGCCCCGACCGCCGCCGTGAGCCAGACCCTCGCCTGGGCGTCGGCCGCGGCTCCGAAGGAGCCGTCGTCGTGCTGGGCCGCCACCAGGAAGCGGGCCATGGACTCGACCACGGGGTGGGCCAGGAGGCCCAGCTGATCGATGCAGCGGAGCGCCCGGGTCGTGGCCTCGAGGCGCGCCTCGGGATCGGGTCCGGGCAGGCCGCCGTCGGGCTCGAGCTCGGCCTCGATGCTCGCCGCGACCTCGACGGCCGTGGCCAGGCCACACAGAGCGCGCGCCATCGCCTGCTCCTGCGCGCCGGCGTGCGCCTCCACGAAGCCCCGCGCGCGCTCGAATGCGGGGGTCGCGCCGCCCTGGCCGGCCGGGGCTCTCGACTCGGGATCCGTCATGGGCCGCACGATAGCGGCTCCGCCGCGCGGCCCATCGTCGGGTAGGCTTCGCCCATGCAGAAGGACCCGGAAGCCGCGGAGAACGACACCGGACGCCCCCCGAACCGGCTCGGCTCGGAGACCAGCCTCTACCTCCGGCAGCACATGTACAACCCGGTCGACTGGCATCCCTGGGGCGAGGAGGCGCTCGCGCTCGCCGCCTCCGAGGACAAGCCCCTGCTCGTCTCGATCGGCTACAGCGCCTGCCACTGGTGCCACGTGATGGAGCGCGAGTCGTTCGAGGATCCGGAGACCGCGGAGCTGATGAACCGGCTCTTCGTCCCGATCAAGGTGGATCGCGAGGAGCGGCCGGACGTCGACCAGATCTACATGGACACCGTGGTGCGCATGACGGGCCATGGCGGCTGGCCGCTGACCGCGTTCTGCACGCCGGACGGGCGACCCTTCTACGCGGGGACCTACTTTCCGCCCGAGCCCCGCCACGGGCTGCCGGCGTTTCGCGATCTGCTCCAGCGCATCCATCAGGTCTGGACGAGCGAGCGCGACCAGGTCGAGTCCTCGGCCGGGCAGGTGATCCAGGCGCTCGCTCAGCAGCCGCGCGGTGTCGCCGAGTCCTTGCCGGGCGAAGCGACGGTCCTGGCCGGCGCCGCGAGCTTGATGGAGCGCGCCGACCGCCAGCACGGCGGCTTCGGCCCCGGCCCCAAGTTCCCGACGCCGAGCTCCCTCGACCTCCTGCTCCATGCGCTTCCGCTGCTTCCCGCCGAGGCCCGGGCCGAGGTCGAGAGCTTCCTCGCGCTCACCGCGCGCGCGATGGCCAGACGCGGGTGCTACGACCACCTGGGAGGCGGCTTCCACCGCTACTGCGTCGACGGGGAGTGGGCCGTCCCGCACTTCGAGAAGATGCTGTACGACCAGGGCCAGCTGCTGCGCTTCTACACCGAGATGTGGCGCCGCGACGGAAGCGACGAGTGGACCTGGCCGATCCGCGAGACGGCGAGCTGGCTGGCCCGCGAGATGACCGGCGAGGAAGGCGCGTTCTTCGCGAGCCAGGATGCGGACAGCGAGGGCGAGGAAGGCATCTTCTACGTCTGGAAGCCCGAGCAGGTCGAGGCCGTGCTCGGTGCCGAGGCCGGTGCCGCCTTCTGCCGGACCTACGGAGTCACGTCGGGCGGCAACTTCGAGGGCGGCACCAGCGTGCTTTGGGACCGTGCCGAGGGGCCCCGGGCGGAGCACGCGGCCGACCGCGAGGCGCTCTTGCGGGAGCGGAGCACGCGGGTCCCGCCGGCCACCGACGAGAAGCGGGTGGCCGCCTGGAACGGGCTCGCGATCTCGGGCCTGGCCCACGCCGGGAGCCTGCTCGAGTGGCCCGATCTCGTGGCTCAGGCGCGCACCGCGGCCGACTTCGTCCTCGAGGGCATGCGCGACGGCGAGGGCCGCCTGCTGCGCGTCTACGCCGGAGGCCAGGCCCGCATTCCGGCCTTCCTCGACGACGTGGCCGGGATGCTCTCGGCCTGTCTCGACCTCGTGCGCGCCGACGGCTCGCCCCGCTATCTGGAGGCCGCCATCGCGCTCGCCCAGGACGTGGCCACGCGCTTCTTCGACGAGACCGAGTCCGACCTCTTCCTGGTGCCGGGCGATGCACAGCGCCTTCCCCACCGTCCCCGATCGGACAGCGACGGGGCCACGCCCCAGTCGACGGGGCTCGCCACCCTGGGCCTGCTGCGCGTCGCGGCGCTGACCGGCGACGAGACGCTGCGCAAGCGCGCCGATCAGGTGATCCGCACCCACGCCTTCGTGCTCGAGCGCTCGCCGATGGCCCTGCCCACGCTGCTGCGGGCCGCCCACGTGGCGAGCCGCGGCCTCTCGACCGCGATCGTCTTCGGCACGGCCGACGACCCGACGACCCGGGCCCTCGCCCACCGCGCCCGCTGCGTCCTGGCACCGGAGGACGCGGTCCTCCTCGTGGACCCGGTCGCGGGGCCGCCGCCGGGCATCGACCCCGACCTCGTCCGCGGGCGCGACGCCGTCGACGGCCGGGCCACGGCCTACGTGTGCCGCGGCGTCACCTGCTCGCTCCCGGTGACGGACCCGGCCTCGCTCGTGCCGCTCGAGAGCGCGTGAGCGCACCCAGCCGGCATGGGCGCGTGAGCCGGGCGATCCGCTATTCCACCGGGCCATGAGCGAGCTCGGCGGTGCCTTCGCCGCCGCCTTCCAGCTGATCGCGACCGCGGACGCCGACCTCATGGAGATCGTGGGGCTCTCGCTGCGGGTGAGCCTCGTCGCGCTGGTGCTCGCCTCGGCCCTCGCCCTGCCCCTCGGCGCCTGGCTCGGCATCGCGCGCTTCCGGGGCCGCCGCGCGGTGGTGGTGCTGCTCAACGCGCTGATGGGGCTGCCGCCGGTCGTCGTGGGACTCGTGGTCTACCTCGTGCTCTCGCGCTCGGGGCCCCTCGGCACGCTCGGGCTGCTGTTCACGCCCACCGCCATGATCATCGCCCAGACCCTCCTGATCCTTCCGATCGTGGCCGCCCTCTCCCGCCAGGTGATGGAGGACCTGTGGAGCGAGTACGAGGACGAGCTGCGCGCGCTCGGCGCCTCGCGGCTGCGCTCGGTCCCGACCCTGCTCTTCGAAGGACGCTTCTCCCTGGCCACCGCGATCCTGGCCGGCTTCGGCCGCGCCATCGCCGAGGTGGGCGCCGTGCTGATCGTCGGCGGCAACATCGCCCACGTGACGAGGGTGATGACCACGGCCATCGCACTCGAGACGAGCCGCGGCGAGCTGCACCTGGCCCTCGGGCTCGGGATCCTGCTGGTCGCGCTGGCCGTCGCGGTGAACGCCACGGCGCAGCTCGTCCAGAACGCCGCGGAGCGCGCCGGTGCCTGAGCGCGGCGGCCTTCCGATCCGGCTCGAGGGCGTGCGCGTCGAGCGCGGCCGGCGGACGCTCGTGCACGACCTCACCCTCCGGCTCGAGGCGGGCCCTCTCTCGGTGCTGCTCGGCCCCAACGGGGCGGGCAAGAGCGTGCTGCTGCGTCTGCTCGCGGGGCTCTTGCAACCGAGCGCCGGGACGCTCGAGCCCGCGCGCCGACCGGGCGAAGGCTCGGCCATCGTGCTGCAGCGGCCGGTGCTCTTGCGGCGCAGCGTCCTGGCCAACGTCGAGTACGCCCTGCGCCTGCGCGGAATCGACGGCCCCGAGCGGGACCAACGAGTGCGCCGGGTGCTCGAGGCCACGGGGCTCCTCGGCTTCGAGCAGCGGCCCGCGCGGCGGCTCTCGGTGGGGGAGCAGCAGCGTCTCGCCATCGCGCGCGCGTGGGCGCTCGAGCCCGACCTCGTCCTGCTCGACGAGCCGGCCGCACCGCTGGATCCCCCTTCGACCCGCGCCCTCGAGGAGGCGGTCCGGCGCCTCCACGAAGAGGGGCGAAAGGTGGTGCTCGCGACCCACGATCTGGGACAGGCTCGGCGCCTGGCGGACGAGATCCTGTTCATCCACGAGGGACGTGTGCTGGAGCAGGCCGGGTCCGGCGAGTTCTTCGAAGGGCCGAAGAGCGCGGAGGCACGCGCCTTTCTCGCCGGTCAGCTTCCGGAGTGAGAGCCGGGCTTCCCGCCGACTTGTCCTGCATACTCCGGGCGATGTCGGCGAACGCGAGGACGGCCGGGGGCCGTCCGCCTCGAAGCCCGCGAGCGGCAAGACCTGCGACTGGCCCCCTCGCGATGGTCGCCATCCTCCTGGCCTGCTGTGGGGGCGGTGTGGCGTGCGCGACGCCCTCTCCCGAGCCCTCGATCGCCATCGCGCGCCAGGCGATCGAGCGCGCCGAAGACCTCGATGCGCGGCGCTACGCGGCCCAGGATCTGGCCCGCGCCAACGATGCTCTCCGCAAGGCCGAGAGAGCCCGTTCGAACCGAGCCGACTGGATCGAGGCCCGCCGCCTGGCCGAGAAGGCCGCGGTGGACGCGGAGGTCGCCGCGGCGCGGGCGGGCGCCAACCGGTTGCACATCGCCATCGAGGAGATCCGCAAGGCCGCGGATGCCGTGGGGCCGCAATGAACGGGCGGCTCCACCGCTTCCCCCTGGCCTGGGCCGCCGTCGCGGCGCTCACGGTCGCCTGCGCCACCGAGCCTGGGGAGCTCTCGCAGGTGCGCACCGCCTACGAGCAGATGGCCGCAAACGGCCGCGTGCAGGAGCACGCCGGCGTCGAGATCCACGATGCCGAGCTCGCGGTGAAGGAGGCGGAGCGGGTCTGGCACGACAACGGCAACTACGACGAGGCCGTCCACCTCGCCTACCTCGCCACACGCCGCGTCGAGCTGGCCTGGCTCGCCGCCGAGCGCCGCGAGCTCTCCGACGAGATGACGGAGTTCCCCCAGCAGATCGTCAATCGTGCGCTCGGGGTACGCGAGCAGACGGCGGCCTCGCAGCAGACGGCCCGGCGGCTGGCGATGCACCTCTCGAGCGTCGAAGATCTCTCGGCGCTGTTGGAGCAGCTCGACGCGACCCCGGAGGAGCGCGGGGTGCTCACCCTGGGCGACGTGCTGTTCGGGTTCGACAGCGCCGTGCTGCGGCCCGGCGCCGACGAGGCCATCGCGCTCCTGGCGGAGTTCCTGCTGACCCACCCGGCACGCTCGCTGCTGGTCGAGGGCCACACGGACGACAGCGGCGTGCTCGAGTACAACTTCGATCTCTCGCGGCGCCGGGCCGAGGCGGTGAAGGCCGAGCTCGTGGAAGCCGGCGTGCCGCCCGAGCGCGTCACCACGGTGGGCTACGGACCCGTGTATCCCGTGGCGACCAACGCCGTCGCGACGGGACGCGCGCAGAACCGGCGCGTCGAGGTCGTGGTCCTGGGGCATGGCGAGCAGCTCGAGGCGCGCTAGCCGAAGCAGGCCGTGCGCGTGGATCGCCGCCGTCCTGCTCCTCGTCGTGGGAGCCCTCGTCGGCGGAGCCGAACGCGCGACCGCTGCGGAGTCGAGCTTCGAGGATCGCGCGGTCACCGAATCCGTCGACGGGCTCGAGGGCGCTCTCGGCCGCGCCGTCGAGGAGCGAGAGCGGCTCGAGACGCTGTTCCCGCGACTCAAGCGCTTCATGGGGCAGTACCCGCGCTACATCGCCGACACGGAGATCCTGCTCGAGTTCCGCACCTACGGCTTTCCCCTCCGCTCCCTCGACTCGGAGACCGCGTACGCCTGGACGGCGGGAGGCAAGCTCCTGTATCGCAGCGGCTGGTGGCGAGACTCGTTCCAGCTGGGAGCCGGCCTCTTCCTCTCCCAGCCGATCGTCTCCGACGACCCCGAGGCCCGCACCGACCTGCTGCGCGAGGGCGACAAGGGCTTCGCCGTGTTCGGCGAGGCCTTCGTCCGCGGGCGCTGGCGCGACAACGAGCTGACCCTCGGCCGCTTCGAGATCGACCTGCCCTACGTGAACCGGAGCGACAGCCGCATGTCGCCCAACACCTTCCAGGGGATCTTCGCCGAGGGCGTGGGCCGTGGCGTTCCATACCTGAACCGGGTCGACTGGGTGGCGGGCTACCTCACGGACATCCGTCCGCGCAACGAGAACGACTTCCTCTCCCTGGCCGAGCGTGCGGGGGCCCTCGACGGCAACGAGGGGATGGCGGTCATCGGCGTCCAGCTCCGGCTCTCCGAGCGCCTCAAGATCGGCGCCTACGACTACTACGTGCCCAACACGCTGGATACGGGTTACGTCGAGATCGACTACAACTGGAAGCTCTCGGCCGACTGGGCCCTGCGCTTCCAGGGCCAGGGCACCTATCAGGCCAGCGTCGGCGACGAGCAGATCGGCGACTTCGACACGTGGATGGCTGGCCTCCGCGTGGCGGGCAGCTTCCGCGACGTGACCGCCTGGGTGGCATTCAGCCGGATCTCCGACGACGCCGGCATCCAGACCCCCTTCGGAAGCTATCCGGGCTACGTCTCGCTGATGCAGAGCGACTTCAACCGCGCCGACGAGGCGGCCTGGGTCGTCGGAGCCTCCTACGCGCCGAAGATCGCGCCGCGCTGGAGCGGCTTCGTGCAATACGCCCAGGGCAACGGAGGACGCGTCTTCGCCGGGGCCCCCGGGGACGACGAGCGCGAGTTCGACCTGACCGTCGACTACCGGATCGAAGAAGGCCGCTTCCGGGGCCTTTGGCTGCGCGTGCGCGGCTCCGTCCTCCACCGCGACGGCGCGCCCTCTCGCGCCTACCAGGGCCGCGTCATCCTCAACTACACCCTGCCCGTCCTCTAGACGGACCGGCGCCTACTTCCCTTTGACGCCGCGGCTGCCGTAGTCGCCGAAGGGATCGTCGCGCTCGCGCACCGCATCGCGGAATCCGATCTCGCCGGCGCGGGAGACGAAGTCGAGCCCCTCCTGGGTATGGCGGGCGATGCCGTCGAAGAGCGTCCCGAGCATGCGCGTGGTGGCGAAGCCCTGGTTCTCGACGCCCTGGTTGCACAGGAGCTTCAGCATCTCGAGCTGGTTGAGGGGCACGCGCGCCATGCGCTCGGCCAGGGCCGTCGCGTGCGACTCGAGCTCGTCAACGGGAACCGTCTCGAGGATCAGCCCCATGCGGGCGGCCTCTTCGGCCCCGATCTCGTCGCCGGTGAGCAGGTAGCGCTTGGCGCGTTCGAGCCCCATGCGGTGGACCCACATGGCCGTGGTGGGCGTGCCCCACACCCGCGACGGCGGGTATCCGAAACGGGCGTCGTCGCTCGCGACGATGAGGTCGGCGCACAGCACCATGTCCGTCCCGCCGCCGATGCACCAGCCCTGCACGGCCGCGATCGTGGGCTTCCGCGCGTACCAGAGCTTCATGTACGTCTCGACGAAGCGGCTCATCATCCGGTGGTCGGCCATCGAGTCCCAGGCTCGGGGGCCGCTGCGAGCGTCGGGCATCCAGGGCGCCTTCGTGCCGGAAACGGGCTCGGGAGCGGCCTTCTCGCTGGATTCCTCGGACTGCGCGGCGGTGGACCAGTCGAGCCCGTAGCCCGCGCAGAAGGCCCGTCCTTCGGCCCGCAGCAGGATGACGCGCACGTCCCGGTCGGCGTCGGCGGCATCGATGGCCGCGGCGAGCTCGTCGCGCAGCGCGGGCGTGATGGTGTTGTACTCGCCCGCTCGGCACAGGATCACGTGTCTCACGCCGGCGCGGGTCTCTTCGCGTAGGGTCTGGGGCATGGGCGGCGATGGTATCGGGCTGCCCCATGGTTCGCCCAGGAGCGGCTAAGCTCGGGCGACCGCTCGCAAGGGCGCTCACTGGAGGAGAATCGCATGAACCGCCGACTTGGACTCAGCAGCATCGGACGCCTCGTCACCCTCGCACTCGTCGCGAGCCTGGCCAGCGCCTGCGTGGTGATCGAGAACGGCGAAGTGGGCGTCTCCAAGAGCTTCGGTTCCATCAGCGCGGAGCCCGTGGCCGAGGGCGTGACCTTCGTGCTTCCGGTCGCCCGCCAGATCGAGACCTGGAACATCAAGCTGCAGGAGATCAAGGAGAAGGCGACCGTCCCCTCCTCCGAGGGACTGATCGTGGGGCTCGACGTGTCCCTGCTCTTCCAGGTCAACGCCGAGAGCGCACCGACGATCCGCAAGACGATCGGCCGTGAGTACATGACGCTGCTGGTCGTGCCCTACTTCCGAAACGCGCTGCGCGACGTGGTCTCGGGCTACGAGGTGCGGAGCATCTACTCCGAGGTCGGCCGCAAGGAGATCGCCTCGAAGGTCCGCGACTTCCTGCGCGAGACCCTCGGGCCCCGCGGCATCGAGGTCGTCGACGTGCTGCTGCGCGACGTCCAGCTGCCCCAGCGCTTCCGCGAGAGCATCGAGGCCAAGCTCACCGCCCAGCAGCGCGTTCAGCAGAAGCAGTTCGAGCTGGAGCAGGCGCGCAAGGAGGCCGAGATCGAGGTGGCCCGCGCGGAGGGCGCCGCCAAGGCCCAGCGGATCATCCGCGAGACCCTCTCCGACTCCTACCTCCAGTACCTCTGGATCCAGACGTTGAACGAGAACCCGAACGTCATCTACGTCGCGACCGAGGCCAACCTGCCGATCTTCAAGGGAGTCGGAGGCGCCCCGAAGTAGAACGGGGGCCCGGGAAGGGTCGGCTCCGGATCGGTAGACTTCGCGCCATGGGGGGTCCCGAGGCGCGGCGAATTGCGACCTGGCTCGTTCGCGAGCGGGGCGCGATCGAGGCCGCCCTGGGCGCACAGGGAAGGACGCTCCCGCCGGCCTCCTCGCCCGAGGCCGAGGCCCTGCGGCGCTTCCGCAGCTTCGTGACGAGCGGCCTCCTCCAAGGCCCGGAGGTCGCCCCCTCGCTCGAGGGCCTGCGCGCCCGCGAACGCCGCCTGGCCCCCTTGCTCTCGGCGTGGACGGCCGCGGCCGTCGCCCATGCCGGTGCGGCCGGGCCCATGGTGAAGGACGCCCTCGAGCCCCTGCGCGAGCGCTTCCTGCTGGCCCTGCGCGGCACCGCCCCCGCACGACGCGCCGGCGGCGCACCGACGCGCAGCGCACGCCGTGCCGTCCCCTCGGCCATCGATCGCGTGACCGATGCGTTCCTCGCCGTCGATACCGACGGAGGCACCATCGAGGACGCGAATCCGGCCGCCGCGGCCCTGCTCGGCACCACGCGCGAGGCCCTGCTCGGACAGAGCGCCCTGGGCTTCGTCCCCGAGAGCGAGCAGGACCGCTGGTGGACGGAGCTCGACGCCATGGCCGAGGGCTCCGAGCCCCGCCGGCTGGCGGCCTCGCTGCGCGCCTCGTCCGGAGACGAGCTGCGCGTCGAGGTGAGCATCACGCGCTGGAGCACGCGCCGGCGGACCCTGGCGCTGGTGCTCGCCCGCCCGACGGCCTGAGTTGTGGAGCGAAGAATGGGTCTTTGCGGGCCGAACCCCGCGTCCCGCCAGACGAACCCACGCTAGAACGCATACACGAGGTCGTGAGTCCGGCATTGGGCCAGCCTCCGGGTCGGAATCCGGGCCGCGTAGCAGTCCGCGAGCCACCCCTGGAGCCCGACTCGCCACGGGAAGCAGCGATCCCGAAGGATCTCGCTGACGCCCAGGC
>JAAUYD010092421.1_pt1 | contig 15887 bp, 13 predicted proteins | sample 7278101 | NCBI WGS metagenome assembly JAAUYD01 (sample SAMN14350128, study PRJNA611818) | marine sediment metagenome | isolation source: surface marine sediment (0.6m) | place: French Polynesia: Moorea | collected 2018-08 | reverse complement strand
GAAAATAAATTAGACGAAGCGATCGCAGACTTCGATAAAGCGATTGAAATAGCTCCCGACGCTCCAGATCCTTATTTAAATCGAGGAGCAGCTTTAGAAGGAAAAGGACTTTATCAAGAAGCTATTGACGATTATAATCGCGTCTTAGAAATCGATCCTCAAGATCCGATGGCTTATAATAATCGAGGCAACGCTAAAGCCGGACAACAACGCTGGGATGAAGCTCTGATCGATTATCAGAAAGCAGCAGAATTAGATCCCAATTATGCTTTTGCTCGCGCTAATGCTGCTCTAATTCAATATCAAATTGGCGATACCGACGCAGCCATTAAAAGTATGAAAAATATCGTCAGAAGATACCCAATGTTTCCAGACGTGCGTGCTGCTCTAACTGCTGCACTTTGGGAAAAAGGTAAAGAAGGTGAAGCAGAAAGCAATTGGGTAGCAGCAGTAGGTGTCGATAATCGCTATCAAGATCTAAAATGGGTCGAACAAATCCGTCGCTGGCCGCCGAAAATGGTTGAAGCTTTAGGAAGATTTTTAGATTTAGATTAAGATAATCATTTAATTGAGAAGGTTAGTTTTATTGAACTAACTTTCTTTAAATCTGAGCATATCTATCAAAAATTATGTCCCGATCGCAATGGCAAATCCCAACTAAAATTGAAATTCCTCAAGAATTTATCGCCGCAGTTAAACAATTCAAACCTCCTGCAGGGGGTGAATATTTAGCTCAACTTTTATGGCAAAGGGGATTTAGAGATCTCGATCGCTTACCAGGATTTCTCGATCCCAATCTCTATCAATCGAGCGATCCTTTTGCTTTTGGCAAAGAAATGAAGTTGGCAGTAGCTCGCCTGGAAACTGCTTTTTTAAGTGGAGAAAAAGTAACTATTTGGGGGGACTTCGATGCCGATGGAATCACATCTACAAGCGTACTTAAAGAAGGTCTGGGACAGTTTTTTACCCGCGAAGGACAGCTAGATTATTACATTCCAGATCGCTTTAGAGAATCTCACGGTTTGAACCTTGCCGGAATTGAAAAACTGAAGCGATCGGGTACGCAATTAATCGTGACTTGCGATACTGGCAGTACCAACATCGAAGAAATCGATTATGCAGCAGATTTGGGCATAGATATCATTATCACCGATCATCACACATTACCGCCCCAAAGACCCGAAGCGATCGCAATTATTAATCCGCGCTACTTTTGTTCTGACCATCCTCTTTATCATCTTTCTGGGGTAGCTGTAGCCTATAAATTAATCGAAGCACTATATCAAACATTTCCCGATCTTCCTCAACAACCATTAGCAGAGTTATTAGATTTAGTCGCGATCGGCTTGATTGCTGATGTAGTAGAGTTAAAGGGCGATTGTCGTTATTTAGCACAAATTGGCATCGCACAATTACAAAAACAAACTGTTAACCCAACTCGTCCCGGTGTAGCAGAATTATTAAGATTATGCAGTAGAAATGGCGATCGCCCGACAGATATTTCTTTTGGAATTGGCCCGAGAATTAATGCGGTAAGTAGGATTAAAGGAGATGCTAAAGATGTTGTCGAATTGCTTACCAGTCGCGATTCAAAATGCTGCCAAAAATTAGCTGAAGATACGGAATTAGCTAATACTCGTCGCAAATCTTTGCAGCAAAGTCTTGTTAAAAAAGTAAAACAAAAATTAGCTCGAATCGATCTTTCTACAACTAGCGCGATCGTCTTGGAAGATCCGCAATGGGAAGCCGGTGTCCTGGGTTTAGTTGCTGGGGAAATTGCTAGAGAATGGGGTCGTCCGACTATCTTATTAACGAGGGGTTCTGAAGATAATCTGGCTAGAGGTTCGGCTCGTTCTATTAATAATATTAATCTTTACGAATTGGTTCAATCTCAAGCTCATTTATTGCATCGTTTTGGCGGTCATCCTTTTGCTGCTGGTTTGAGTTTGCCAATCGAAAATATCCCTTTATTTCAGGCTGGAATCGATCGCCAATTGCAACAGCAAATCGATCCCAGTCTGATGGGGGCAATTTTTCAGGTAGATCTAACCGTTACTGTAGCAGAATTAGGTCAAAATTTATTTAAAGAATTAAAAGCGATCGAACCTTGCGGTGCAGGAAATCCAGCTCCAAAATTATTTATTAAAAATTGTTGGTTTGAAAAAGTTTGGCATAAAAAACTTGAAGATCGATTTAATCGGAAAGTTGAATATATTAGAACGACTTTCAAAATTTTAGATGATACGATTAAAGAGGGTTTTCCGGGTATTTGGTGGGGGCATTATAAAAATGAATTGCCTGAAAAAAAATTATGCGATGCGATCGTTGAATTAGATTTTAATACCTACCAGAAAAGATATGAAGTGAGATTAATTGACCTGCAAATTAACCAAGAAAATCAATTAATTGAAAATAATCACGCGATCGATAATTTAATCGATTGGCGCGGAAAAATTAAAGACGAAGCTCTACTAGATCGAAATTATCTAAGATTAGAAAAATGTCCGGTAAACTGGAATGAAATCAGTCAAGAATATCAAAAAACACTCCAGCTAGGAAAAAAATTAGCTCTGACTTATTCATTACCAGAAAAAAAATCGTCCCAACAAATTTGGCAAGAATTAATCGGCATAGCTAAATATCTCAGTCGCACCAAGAAAAAAGTAACTATCCAAAAGATTAAAGATAAACTAAAACTAAGCGATCGCACTCTCGAGTTAGGATTTCAAGTATTAGAAAAAGTAGGATTTTTGCCGAGCAAAGAAGGAGAAATGATTCAAATTACTTATTCTGGGGAACTATTATCTTATGGAGCTGAGAATATTATCTCATCATTCCTACAGGCAGTAGCAGAAGAACAATTTCAATATCAATACTTCTATACTACGCCGGTCTCTACCCTAGAAAAAATCCTCACTCAGCAAATATGAAAATAATAACTCGAATTAGCGACTGGCTCGAAAACCGTTGGGTTGCACCTTCTTATGGAGGTTGGTTATTAGCGGCGATCGCCCTGGCTTTATTTGGTGCAGCAACGAATACAATGGCAGGATGGCTTTATGTAATGAGTGGAGCTATTTTCGCTTTACTATTGCTCGGAGCGATTTTACCAATTAGGGCGATCGAAAAATTGGAAATTCGTCGTTTCGCGATCGAGCCAGTCAGCGCGGGAGACGAACTCAGCATAGAGTTAGAAATAGCTAATCCCACCTCTAAACCGAAAAATCTGCTCCAGATACAAGATATCTTACCCTACGTACTAGCCGAACCACAACAAAAAGCGATTGAAGTTATTCCACCAAAAAGTAGCGATCGCTGGAATTATTATTGCCATACTCAAAAACGAGGTGTTTATCAATGGCACGAAATAAAGCTTAGAAGTGGCAACCCATTGGGTTTATTTTGGTGTCGTCGCAGCCGTCAAGTTTCAGCTAAAGCAATAGTATATCCGCAAATATTACCATTAAATCGCTGTCCTTTAGTAGATAGTATCGGGCAAGATGATAGTATTGTCTTGCAAAGTCAGCAACGCTATCAAACAGCAACTCAAGGTTTAACTAGAGCATTACGTCCTTATCGTAGCGGCGATCCGATGCGTTTGATCCATTGGCGCACTAGCGCGCGTTTGGGAGAATTTAAAGTTAGGGAATTAGAAATAATTACTGGAGGTCAAGAAGTTATTATTTGTTTAGATACTAATTCTGATTGGGAGGAAGAATCGTTCGATCGCGCAGTAACAGCAGCAGCATCTTTATATTTTTATGCTTATAAATCTCAACTAAATGTCAAACTGTGGACTGCTTCTACTGGTTTAAGATCGGGTAAAAGGATAGTTCTAGAAACTTTAGCCGCGATTTTACCAACCGAAGATAATAAAACTGCTGAACTTCCTAATCTGCCTTTAATTTGGCTGTCTCAAAATTCTGCTAGTCTTGCTAGTTTACCAGTTGGCAGTCGTTTTGTGATGTTTGCTTCTGGATCTGTTAATGTTGCTAATAATCAGAATTTATCAGGTATAGTCGTAAATTCTCAAGCACCTCTACAACAGGAATTACAAAAATATATTAGTTGAAAAAAACTTTTTTCTAGCTAGAGAATAGATAATTTAAGATCGCATCGACGATCGGTTTTGTAATTGAAAAATAAAATCATTCTTAACTGAGAACAATTGAGTATTTTCTTTGACTGTTTTTGCGTGCCAACCTGCCGTTTTTTTACCGTCAATAAAATCTTTATTATCAATGCGATCGCTTATAAAAGCTAAGTTTTCTGCCGTTAATAAGTTATCGATAGAAAAGATCATTATTGTTGTTAATTAAATTTAATTTTGAAATTATTTTCTAATTTAACATTGATTGGCACTGAGTTAATTGATTCAAAAAAATCCTCGATTTTAGTCGAGGCATAATCTTGATTATTTGGCTTGAAATTGTCATTAAATAAATCGCATTTGTCAATCTTTTATTGTTGTTTAAAAGAATCGATCCATTCTCTTAGCTGTTCTCCAGCAACATCACGACCACCTAAACCAAAAGCAAGGGCGATCGCGACAGCAATACCACCTACAAGCAACCCGAAAGCTAAGTTAACAATATTAGTAGCAATGCCCATTTGTTGCAATGCCATTGCCGAAACTAAAGTAATGATAGAAATACGAGCAGTTTGACCGAGAATTTTCGCCTGACGATTACCAGAAGCTGCAATTAGATTGTATGCTAAATTAGCAAAATATAAGCCGACTGCAAAGACAACCAAGCCAACTAAAACTTGTGCGGCAATTTCTAGAATTGACTCTACTACAGTTGTTAACGCATCAATTTGAAGAATTTCAACCGCAGTGAGAGTTGCAATTAGCATTATTCCCACTAAGACAATAATTCCTACCAATTGGGAAGGAGTGCGTATTTTGCCTTCTTTAGTTAGTTCTACTGCTTCTGCTTGCGGATCTGAGGGTAAATTTTTCTTAGAAAGGCCCAGCCAAACAAAAACGTTATTAAAACCGACACCGCTCAAAATATTTGTTACCAGTTCAGAAATATACTGTCCGGCAGCATAAGCAATAGCTAAGATTACAGTAGCAGAAAATATTCTTGGCAGAATTTCTAGCACTTGCTCGAGCATTGCAGTTGCAGGTGCAGAAATCGCTTCAATTTTGAGCGTGTTTAAAACTGAAATAGCGATCGGAATTAAGATTAAAACATAAACAACCGTGCCGATAATCCAAGATAAAGATTGTCTTCCCGCACTAGCAGAGAGTCCAAATTTTTCGCCAACGCGATCGACACCAGTAGCTGCTAAAAGATTGGTAACTACTCGACGTACGATCTGAGCGATTAACCAACCAGCAGCACCGATTAACAATCCTGCAAAAATATTCGGTAAGAAAGAAAGAATGTTGTTGAGGAGAGTTTGTACTGGCTCTAAAGTACCTTCTAAGCCTAAAATACTCAGAATCGAGGGTAAAAATACTAGAAAAATAAACCAGTAAACGGCATTACCAAGAGTCTCGCTCAAACCAAATTGATTGTTAGTATCGCTAACTTGTTGGTTTAAACGTTCGTCAAGTCGTAAAGTACCTAATGCTTTAGTGATTACTAATTTAGCGATAGTTGCTAGCACCCAAGCAACTCCAGCTAAAACAGCCGCACCGCCAAGTTTAGGCACAAATTCGCTAATTTGTCCTAAAAGTTGATTGAGAGGCTCAGAAACCGCATTTAACTTGAGGGAGTCTAAAACTGCAACTGTGGTAAAAAGGATGATAATCCAAAATATCGTATTTGAAATCCACTTTTCGATCGGCGGTTTTTCTGCAGTAGAACTTCCTCCGGTTACCCATTCAGCGATTTTGTTATCGATTTCGGTTTTGTTAAGAACCTTATAAATGATTCCCGAAACGATCGAAGCGATAATCCAACCCAAGACTAAGATTGCGATCGCACCGAGAATACTAACTAAAGAACCCCCTAAATTATCGCCTAAAGAAGCCAATAATCCATCTAAACCAGGAATTCCCGATGTTTGTGCTATTAGTGGCAATTGAGAAATACTCGTGCCAATTATTTGCGTCATTGATTACCAATTTCCTGTAACTATTTTGGATTGATTTAATCAAAATTATCGGGACAAAGAATTACTCTTTGTGCCGCGCTAGCTAATATTTACAATAGATCTAGACTAAAGTAGATTAACAGAAACACTTTATGTCCAGTTAATATTTAGATTAAGCTATTTTTAGGGGCTGAGATAAACTTATCCATCAATTTTTAAGATAGTCATTGTCAAAGTCGAAGTAATTTAGGTGTCGACTTGCTTCAACCAAATAATAAAAATATTTTGCCAATTGCTTTGTTCTCTGCGATCGCTAGCTTCAGAAACGATTAACTCAATTTCTCCTTCCATTGCTTCAACAAATTCTTTGGCGATCGCCAATCCCAAACCCGTTCCCTGGATTTCTCCTCGAGCTTGCACTCCTCGGTAATGTCGCTCAAAAATCCTAACTCGATCCTGTGATGGTATTTCAGTACCAGTATTTTTAACTGCAATTCCGAGCCAATCGAGATCGTTTTTGTGCCGAGACAAACCGGCTTCAATTTCAACTTTTCCACCTTCAGGGGTATATTTCAAAGCATTATCGATTAAATTACTGAGAACTTCTCGCAAAGCTTCCCGATCGGCTGCTAAGAGTGGTAAATTAGCCTTAATATAGCTAGTAAACTCAATTTTTCTTTCATTGGCGATCGCTTCTGTGCTGATTAATAAAGGATTTAAAACTTGTTCGATCTCTGTCGGTACTACTTGGAGATTTTTTGTTGGCGAGATTAAAGGAGATTTCGAGGGTAAAGATGGTAAGTTTGGCGCGATATTTAAAGCTAGCGAATCTGTATTTTGTTGAAAGGTTGCGATTAATTCTTGAAGGCGATCGCTTTCTCTCAACATACTCGTGGCAATTTTTCGATTCGGGTCTTCATTAATAAATCTTTTGAGTAACAGTTTACTAAAAGTTCGCAAGGCTGAAATCGGATTGCGTAACTGATGCAATAAATCCTCTAGTTGGTTGCGCTCGATTTTAGCTACTTGTTGCTGTTGTTGTAATTCTTCTCGATACCAATCTCTCTCTCTGGCTAGCTTACAGCCGATCGCAATAGTTGCGGCGATTTTCTCAATCAGATCGTATTCTTGTTCGTTCCATTCGCGATCGGATCTTCTCGTTACTAATAACCCCACGACCCGATCTTGATATACTAAAGGCAATACTAGCTGTCTTTGTTTTACCAGATAGGACTTAGAACTAGTAAAGTTGACTGCATTTTTTTTTCCTGAATTTTTCAACTCCTCTGTTGAAGGTAAACTCGGAGTTTTTTGCCATCGATGCCAAACTTTTGGTAATATTTCTAAGCGGTTATTTTCGGGCCTTAATTCTTGTTTTTGTGGATATGCGGCGACTTGAATCAATTGAGCTGGCTGGTTATTCTCTGCGATTTGCTGCGTTACGTAAACTGCACTCCAAGACGCTCCCATAGCCTCATTTAATAAAGCTATTTGCCCTCGACACAGGTCGATAAATTCCTCAGAAGTTGCCATAATTGTCGGGTCTGAATCTAAAATTTGCTGGTTAATTGTCTATAAAAACATTTGTACTTACTTGTTTGGCGATTTTTGTCAAGTAGAGAACTTCACGAGTTGAAATCCCGATTATAAATAAGCTTTACCTACTTTTAGGCGGCTTTTTACTCAATGTTTATTGATGTCTATTTGTCAAGCTTTGTTAGTTTATTTTGAGTAATCTTATACTTATTTATTTTTTTTTTAAGTTTTTTGCTTGCCCTCTATTGATTGTTATCCTTTGATTTTAGCCAACTAGCCGCCTTTATAAGCCCGATTTGAGGGCTTGATTTATCTCCTGAATCTCGATATAATTTTTTCGATTTTTGTAACTATTATTACAGCTAGTATGTAAATTAGGAGGTAACTAAGTTGGCCAGGAAACGCAAACGTAAAAGTCGCCGCCGTCAAGAAGGACGTAAAATTCTCGAATTAGTACCTCATTATAGTATTGAAAGTGGAGAAGATAAACCGGTAACAGCCGCTCGCAAATACATATCGGGTTCTGGAATAGTTCCTCCTGCGGTGTTGGTAGTCAAAAGAAACGAACATACAACAGATCGATACTTCTGGGCAGAAAAGGGATTATTTGGCGCTCAATACGTAGAAGAAAATCATTTTCTTTTTCCTTCTTTAAGATCGCTCCAACCACAAAAGCCAACTACAATAGCCGCAGTTGGCGTTCATTAAATTCGTACTTTCCCTGCTCAGAGTTATCAGACTAACACGATTTGGGTAGGGATTGGCCCGAGGGATACGATCGAAATTTAAGTTATTCGCTTAACTTAAAACTAATATTCTGTTGAAGTTGAATTAATTCATCTCGATGAGCGGCGATCGTCATTAAAGTTCGATCGTTGGTTTCATCACTGCTACTGAGAGCTTCAACTTTGAGATCTACGGTTTCAGTTCGCCCCGCTTTTTGCCAATAAAAATAACCGGCGATCGGCGCGATCGCATTCAATAATAGAAAATAAAGATTATTATCTTGAGGATATAAAAAAGATAAAACCAAAGCAAAACAAGATAAACCAATTGCAGCCAAGCAGCTCAGAAAAATGGCAAGAAACCAACTCGGGCGAACGAAACCCTCAAAAGTAATTTGTTTTTTGTCGCGGTCTAATTTAACAATGTGATAGGATCGCGACTCAAAATATTCTTGCAAGCGGGTTAAAAGGATGTCTTGAGAATCGGTTGAAATTAATTTTATTTTTTTCGTCCGGTTTTTCACAGAAGCACGAATAAAGAAAAAAAGACCCGACATTAATAGTAAAGTTAGCAAAAAAGTCGAAGATACGATCGGCGTATTAACTGCCTCGATACCAAAAATAAACAAATTTTTCATAAAAAAATAGACACCAAATTTTGTTAAAAAAGCTCGGCGATCGCATGGAATATAACTTCCGTAAATTGAGAATCGATCCGTTTATTTTGAACTAGCAAAACGAGTACAATCTCGTTTCTCGCTTGCTTTTTCGCCCCGATGCTTCTTATTATTTTTAGTAGCCCCATTTGTGAAAAACCAGCTAAATTTTAATTTATTTAAAACTTTTTAAAATTTTATTAAAGCGAAAACTTTTAACAAATATGACTAAAAAACAAAAATTTCCTTACTTACTCGGTTCAAAATGGACTGCCAGACAAAAAACTTGGGGCTGGCGGCATTTTCAGGTAATCAACCGCAAAAACCAAGGTAAATGGGTGTTTGCAGAAATGGTAGCATCTTGCGATCCGACAGTCAGATTTTGGATCAATGCCAAACAGCTCAAAGATACTTCAAGTTGGCAAGCAGGTTGGAAAACTTTAGCAGAAATAGATCGATCGCCAGAAGAAGATTTAAACGGCATCGATATTGTTGAATACTAAACAATTTGGAGTTAAGGTTAAAATTTCTCTAGAGGCTTCATCATACTGTAGTAAACTTGTCAAGTATAAAAGGGAAAGGAAAAGGCTTGAAATTAGCAAATAAAATTGAGGCAATTCTTTATCTTAAGGGTCAACCCCTTTCCTTGGGGGAAATCGCCGGTTTAGCTGGTTGCGATCGCCAAAAAGCAAAAAAAGCCCTCTTAGATCTAATGAACGATTATGACTCGCGAGATAGCGCGCTAGAGGTGATTAATACTCCGGTAGGATATAGCTTACAATTAAAATCCACTTGCGAAGGAATGCTCGAAAGTTTAATACCTGCTGAGTTGGGAATTGCCAGTTTGCGAACTTTAGCCGCGATCGCCCTAAAAAGTCCTTTGCTGCAAACAGAATTGATCGAACTGCGCGGTAGCAGTGCCTACGCACACGTCCAAGAACTGGTAAAATTAGGTTTAGTCCGCAAGCGTCGTCAAACAGACGGTCGTTCCTATTGGTTGCAAGTGACCGATAAATTTTATCAGTATTTTGAAATCGATCGATTTTCGCAAAGTTTGAGTTAATTTACATAAAAAAATTAACAATCTTGTAGTTAAACTGTAAAGTATGCCACAGTGAACTAATAAAGAGCCGTAAAAACTTAAAGTGTGCTAAATGAACTTTGATTCTGATTTTTTCAATTCCGAACCAACCGAACAAACTGTCAACTCTCTCCTACAATATTTACAACAACAAAATCCTGAAACTTTAGCAAGAATAGCCCAGTCTGCTAGCCCAGAAATCAAACAAATTATTTCCCACAACGTTCGCGGATTGGTCGGAATGTTACCCTCTGGAGATTTTAACATTCAAGTTACCACCGATCGCGATAATTTAGCCAGCCTTTTAGCTTCGGCAATGATGACAGGTTATTTTCTCTGTCAAATGGAAAGACGCAAAGGTTTAGAAGAGTCTTTATCTGGAATCGATTCTATCGATCCTAACTCTCTATAGCAACCGAAATCGGCAAATTATTTTGAGAGTGTTGGCAAGATATTTATTTTAAAAGATCTACGATCTGAATTATTGATTCATATCTCTGTAAGTTGCTACGGATGAAGGAGAAATCCGATTTAAATAACGGAAAATCCAATACTTAAGTATTGTATCTAAGATTACTGGGAAAGTGGCAATAAATAAGAAATTGAATTCTCTACTTTCTGGTAAGCCAAAATGTCTGGCGACACTTTCTAAAACAATTTCCCAACCGTGAGGAGAGTGGAAACCAACCAACATATCGGTGAATAGAATAATTGTGAATGCTTTCGCGCTATCGCTCAAACCGTAAATAAGATTATCTAAAAAAGATTTAAAAACTATAATTTCTCTCTGGCAGAAAATCAGAATTAGCACAAAAGAAAAAAACGAAAAAAGATCGGCAAAAATATTGGCAACCCCATCGATACTTCGCCGACGATATTTTTCGATTATTTCAGAAACTTTTTCTTTTAATTTTATTTTTCTTTCCGTTGGCGTAATTTCTGGAGCTACACCAGCTAAACTTTTAAAATATAATTTGTATTCAAAACTTTGTAATTCTGCAAATGCTTCTTCTTCTAAATCTTGCTCGATAAAATGGAGGCGATCGGTATTCAAATTAGCCGCAACTATTGGTTTGACTATCAATGTTTTACTGATTTGATAAGTCAAAAAGGGGACGATAATTAAAGTTAACAAAAAGCGACAAGATACGACTGTTTTTTGCCGAGATTGACGGTATTTTTGCAGGACTTCAAGATCTTTTGCCGGGGATGGAGGCGAGATATCTTCCTTAATCTGATTGTAAGTTCTAAAGAAAGATCTCGGTAATAAACTAGTTTTATCCGATACGGTTTCTATTGGGGCGATCGCCCCGGGCTTAGTCAATTCTCGCTCAACTTTCGGGCGATCGTATCGATTTAAAATTGCCTCGATTGACTGCAATTGTTGGATAAAATTAGATTGAGAGCGATCTTCAAGAGTGAAAGACCTATCTAATTCCAAACCTCCTAAAGTGCTGCTAACAAAACTAAGAAAATTAGAACTAAATTCAAACTCTTTCAATCTGATTTTAATAATTTTCAAATATTTTTTGATTTCAGCTTGTAAAAAAATAGCAGTGCGATCGCTATGCTCGAAAGAAATTGTATTTTCTTGCTGGGTGCTTTCTGCTTTATTATCTAATTGAGAATTAAAATAGCGATCTTCAATAGCTTTAATTTTTAACGCAGCTTGATACGCTCGATTGATGGCTCTTTTGGGAGTATCTAAAAACCAGCTCATAGCTTTTAATTTTATATTTAGCGACCTTAAAAATGAATCAAAAACCGTTACCAATTTGGATTGAAGGCTCTAGTCGCAGTGGTAAAACGACTCGTTTAATTGCGGAGTTTCAAGCTTGGACGAGCAAACAAAAACAAACAAAAACAAAACAAACAATCGGCCCTGCGGTATTAGTTTTTGCAGCTAATGGCAATAACAGTCGTCAATTGAGAGATCGATTGACCGCGACATTAGACGGTAGCTATCCGTTAGTCTGTAAAACTCCTAATGGTTTTATTGTCGATGAAGTAAAGTTATTTTGGCCGATATTATTTGAAAACTTAGGAATTAAAGCGCAATTTCCAGTACGTTTGCGTCCAGAAACCGAACAAGAACTAGCAACCAGGTTATGGCGATCGCATTTAACAACAGAAGATATTGCCTTATTTGGTAACGAATACACTTGTGTCAGACGTATTTTAGATCTTCTGCAACTAGCAGGAGCGAGTGGCATTCCGTTAGAGGACATACCCGATATTTTAGCTCGAGATTTACCAGACGGTCTTTTTGGAGAAATTAAAGCAAAAACCTGGCACAAATTTGGCAAACTACTAATAGATTGGCGACAATGGTGTTTAGCTAGAGGGTTGCTCGGTTACGGCATTATTTACGAGCTTTATTGGCGTTATTTACTCTCAAATGAAACTTATCAATACCATTTAAGCAGAAGATACGAAGCCATATTTGCCGACGATACCGACGATTATCCCGCGATCGCCAAAGACTTGTGCGAACTGTTACTTTCAAAAAATGTTTTTGCTGTTTTCACTCACAATCGCCAAGGTAAAATTAGATTGGGTTTAAATGCAGATCCCGATTACTTTGCTAGTTTGGCTGCTCAGTGTCGAGTCGAATCTTTAAAATATCCTGAAAATTCAAACAGCTTGCAAGATTTATCCGACTCAGTAGTCCAATTAGTTTTAGATCCGAGCTATATGGGAAATTTAGCCGACGATCGCATCGAATCAATTCAAACTATTTCCCGATCGCAAATGTTACGTCAAACAGCAACAGTAATTATCGCAGCGATCCAAAACAAAATAGTCGAACCGCGAGATATTGCGATCGTCGCTCCAGGATTAGATGAAATCGGTCGCTATACCCTGATCGAAATTTTATCCGCAGCAGGAATTGCCGTCGAACCAGTTAGCGAGCAAAGACCTTTAATTAGCAGCCCCCAAGTTAGAGCATTATTAACCTTATTAGCCCTAATTTATCCTGGTTTGGGGCGATCGCTCGATCGCGATGCTGTTGCCGAAATGCTAACAGTTCTCAGCTATCAACCGGATCGAGATGGCAGCAACAACCTAATTTCAGAAATAGATCCCGTCAGAGCTGGGGCGATCGCAGATCGCTGTTACGTTCCTGATTTAGACCATCCCCACTTAAGCGATGCGATCGAGTCTTTTCCTCGTTGGGATAGGTTAGGTCATCGTGCCAGCACTGCCTATAAAAAGATTTTAACTTGGTTGGAGACAATTAAGTCACAACGAGCCAAACAAGTTTTTACCAATCCAACGGAGGTACTAGATTTAGCAATTAAAGACTTTTTTGGCAAACAAAAACATTTTGGTTGCGCGCGACTCTCCGCTCTGCGAGAATTAATCGAAACAGCCCAACATTTTTGGCAAATCGATCGCAGAATCAGACAAAACGAACCCAGCATTCTCTCCGAAACCGCTACAATAGCTCAATTCATTCAATTATTGCGTCGCGGTACGATTACAGCAAATCCCCGTCCTCTTTCTAATTTAGAGATCCAAAGCGATCGAAATGCAGTAACCTTTGCTAACATATTTCAGTACAGATCCCTTCGCACCCATCATCGATGGCATTTTTGGCTGGATGCAGGATCTTCCCTTTGGGATAAAGCAGGAAGTGCAGCATTATTTGCTTATCCTTTATTTTTAAAAAACAGATCTCCGGGACAATTAACCCCAGAAGCTGAAATTAAAGCCGATCAAGAGCGTTTCGAGCGGATTTTAAGAGATTTATTAGCGCGAGCGAGGGAAAAAATATTTCTTTGTTACAGCGATCTGGGCGTGAATGGGAAAGAACAAACCGGGCCTTTGTTTAGTTTAGTTAATGCTTCGAGTCAGTTGTCCCTCGAAAATAAAAGCGATCTCATCGAAACAGCAAGATAAAATGATTTATTTAATTGGCTCGATCGCAAATCAGCATACATATTTACGTCAAACTAATTTACCTAGAACAAGTCAATTAGATGTTAATCTGTAATCAAGTTTGGTCGAGCGATAAAATTACGCCAAACGAGACAGTATCTGAATAGAGAGGCCGATCGTCAAAGATGGATAAACTACAACGTTGTTTTGTCTGTAAAGATACGTTCAGCGATCGCCATTTTTTTTACTCCCAATTGTGTGCTAAATGCGGAGATTTTAACTATGCCAAACGCGATCGCACTGCAAATTTAGAAGGTAAAACAGCCTTAATTACCGGTGGTAGGGTTAAAATTGGTTACGCTCTCGCTTTAAAATTACTTCGAGCTGGTGCTAGTGTAATTCTGACTACTCGCTTTCCCCGCGATGCAGCAACAAAATATTCCACTCAACAAGATTTTCATCGCTGGGAAGATCGCTTGCATATTTATGGCGTAGACTTACGCAATCTCAAAAGCGTCGATTTCTTTACTCAATACTTACTCAATACTTACCGCAGACTAGATATTATTGTTAATAATGCAGCCCAGACAGTTCGCCGTCCCCCCGCATTTTATCGCCATTTAATCGATCTCGAATCTTTAGACTATCAAGAATTACCGGCAGAAATCAAACCTTTACTAAGCTGGAATCTCGCCAAAAGACGTGCAGAGAGCGATCCCGCAGGGATCCGCTTCGCGGTGCGCACTGTTAATAGAGAACAATCTCATCAATTATCAGCTCGAGAAAATAGACAGATCGCCGAGATCGTACCGCCAAAATATCCAGTGTCTGCCGTTAATGCCGCTCAAATGGGCGAAATGCCTCTAATTGCTGCAGACAAACAAGAAAGCGATACTTTCTTTCCTCCTGGAAGTTACGACGAACAAGGAGAACAAATCGATTTGCGCTCGTTTAATAGTTGGGTAATGAAAGACGATGAAGTGAGTATTACCGAATTATTAGAAGTTCACATCATCAATGCGATCGTTCCTTTTGTCATCAACAGCCATCTCAAAAAATTAATGATGCGAGAGCCAAACATAGATAAATATATTATCAATGTTTCGTCAATAGAAGGTAGATTTAACTCCGCTAACAAACCTTGGCAACATCCCCACACTAACATGGCCAAAGCTGCTTTAAATCAAATGACTCGAACTTGTGCTCGAGAATATGCCAACCATGGTATTTTTATGAATGCAGTCGATCCTGGATGGGTTAGTTTTCACGACCCTTATCCTCAAATCGAAGCGATGCGCGATCGCGGGATCGAACCATGTTTTGATTTTATCGATGCTGCTGCCCGGATTTGCGATCCAATTTACACTGGAATTAATCAAGGCAAAAATGTTTTTGGTAAGTTGTTCGAGCATTATTTAGAAACAGATTGGTAATAATTTTGATTTTCAACACAATTTCGGGCTGGATTCCCCATTCTTCTTAAAGGTGGGGAGGAAAGCCCGACCAACAAAAATATCGCGGTAGCGATACCACTGCTTGGTGCTCCCGACGTATCTGAGGTCTCCTCAGATACGGAGCATCCGCTTATTGTACTAACCCGAGCGAAAAAGATTCATCAGGTGTATAATTGATTTGTTATTGATGAAGTTTTTCTGGGTGAAGCAAGCAATTACAGCAAAACTAAAACTAGATTTGTCTGACGACCAAAAACAATTGGTTAGACAGACGACTTTAGCTTATCGTGATGCGCTAAATTATGCTTCTCGTGTTGCTTTTGAGAATAACAAAATCTCTTCAGGAGTAGCTTTACAAAAAAAAATCTATAACGATTTACGGTGTATTTATGGCTTACCAGCACAAATGTCTTGTAATGTTCCGAGACAAGTAGGTGCTACATATAAATCATTGTGGACTAAAGTTAAACAAAATGCAGCAGCCATTAAATCTGGTAGAACCAAG
>JAAUYD010195145.1_pt1 | contig 15892 bp, 17 predicted proteins | sample 7278101 | NCBI WGS metagenome assembly JAAUYD01 (sample SAMN14350128, study PRJNA611818) | marine sediment metagenome | isolation source: surface marine sediment (0.6m) | place: French Polynesia: Moorea | collected 2018-08 | reverse complement strand
TATGCTTCCTCTAAGCTACGGCAGATGTAGTTCATGGAACGGTAGCAGTGAATCAAGGTTAACTTAGCAGCAGGACCTTGAACCAACTCATTAATGGTACCATCACCAGACGAGGAAGACGCGGTACTATGGTATGGCTGTATGGGCATAGTGGTGATGACATGAGTATATATGGTTATGCAAGGGTTTCTAGCACTGAGCAGGCGGAGGAGTACGATGCTTTGAACCAGCAGATAGCCAGGTTAAAAGCAGCAGGTGCAGAAGTTGTGCTGGTGGATGTGGAGTCTGGGCGGTCGCAAACCAGGAAAGAATTTACCAAGCTGATAAAGTTGGTTGAGCGTGGGGAGGTACGGGAAGTGGTAGTGACCAGGGTGGATAGGTTGGGACGCAGTGACATTGATGTGATTCGTACCATCCAGCTATTTAATGACTGTGGAGTAATACTGCGGATTTTGGACGCGCCCATTGATATCTCTTCCAGTTTCGGGCGGTTCAGTGCGTCCCAGATGGCTGCATTGGCTGATTTTGAATCAAGACTTCTATCGGAAAGGACAAGGCATGGGATGGCTTATTTCCGCAGCCAGGGAAAGGTACAAACAGCTTGCTTTGGGTTCCAGGTCAATGGTGAGCAGAAATTAGAACCACACCCGCGTAACTTTGCGATCGCCAGGGGGATAATTGATTTATTACTCCAGGGGTGGAGTTATGGGAGGGTCAGCAAGCATCTGGCAGAGAAACATGGTATCAAATTCTCGCTTTCAGGGTTAAGGCATTGGGTCAAGAATCCTGCTGTATGCGGTCACACCAGGTATTTTACGGAAATGGAGTACAGGCGAAATCCCAAAAATCCTAGGAAACCTGTTGTTTTGAGAGACACCCATAAGGCGATCGCAACTGAGGGACAAATCCATGAAATATTGCACGCTGCCAAAAACAAGCCACGGTTATCAGTGAGAAGGCAGGGAGATTACCCACTCAAAGGGTTATTGCGTTGTGCCGTCTGTGGTGGTGGGATGTTCCGCATTATTTACAGATGGAAGTCTTCGCCTGGGGAAACACACTACATCCGGTGTAATGCGGCGGCCAAAGGTAGCCATTTCTGTACCAATAAGAAAAACTCGCGGCTGGAGAATTTAACCAAACAAGTTGTTGAGCGAATCACCCACAAGTCCCAGGAGATTGTACAGCAGGTAAATACACGTACTGATTCCATCCCAGAACCGCCAGAACTAATTGAGTTGAGAAGACAGCTTGATTCGCTAATCGCCCTTAACAGCCAAAATCCAGCTATTCTAGGGGCGATTTTAGACTTAAAGAACCAAATCAACGCTGAGGTTAACCGGCTGCGGGTGGGGGTGAAAATCGCCCAGGATAAGTACAAACTCGCTTGGACATATAGTCAACCAGAATTTTGGGAGTCGCTCTCCCAGGAGGATTTAAGGCAGGCGTTCAGGTCATTTGTACTGGAAGTCGCGGTGGATTCCAATGGGGATGTAGCTGAGATTGTCTGGGACTTTTGACTTGGATGGTGCAAATCGTAGTACGCGATCGCTAGCTGGCGTAGTCTGGCATAGAACTGGGGTGAACTCATTTTTATTTCCCGAAGCGATAATTTAACGTTAATTGGTTTCTGTTGAGAGCTAGGTTCGCGGCGAACCTAGCTTTTTTCGTTAGAAGGGTAAATCCAACTCAATGGGGTTGTGCCACTGCTCTTGCTCCAGGCCTTCCCACTCAACCAACACGTTTCCAGCACCAATTCTTTTCACCACGCCCTTTGTAACGCCTTCTGGGATGCGATCGCTTGATGACTGGGAAGCGGCGGCGCGATTGAACGTTACTTCCTGCCCTGGCGCGAAGTCTTCCGGCTTGGGTGCGTTGTCTTCCATCTGGGGTACTTCCTCTTGGGACTGTGGTTGGGTTGGTTCTATGGGTGACTGTTCAGTATCAATAGGGTTATCCACAGTTGTTATTTGTTCCTCCTCGATTGGTATCTGAACATTCTCAATTAGTGGTTCTTGTTGCTCAATATTGAATAGTTCTTTTAGACACGTTGCACTCTCCGTGTTTTCAGTATTTTTTTTATTGTCTACGTAGACAATAGGCGATTGTCTACGGGGGTGTAGACAATCTTTTTCCTGTTCAGTGCTAAGTTCCATCCATTGTCTACGATTGTCTACGTTTTTTTGACCCCCCTTCTCGTTTTTATTTTTGAAAGCAACAAATCTAACAGAGCGTCCTTTGCGTACAACCTCGCCATGCCCCATTTGAGCCATTTTCTCAAAGAGGTCTGACACATAGGCTCCAACTTCTCTTCCTGCTGATTTAGCGCGGTTTTGGATTGGGCGCGAATCCTTGTAAACGTCGCGGGCACTAATGCCGTCAGGGTGCTTGTTGAGTGCAGCATCATGGATTTGCAGCATGATTGAGGCAATATCGTCGCTAACACTGACCTTTTCTTGGAGAATATGAAATGCGCTTCGATAGTACTGAGCGAACGCTACAGCCCGTTTTAAGGTAGCCAGAGAAAGAGTTTTCAAGTCAGTAGTGGATGGACTGTAATAGCACTCGATTAAATGAAGGACTAACGCTATACGCAAGATGTGAGTGTCAATCTTATTCATCCAGGTTCGGATGCCTGCGTGGGAAACCTGCTCAATTTGATCGCCAATAAGGTTAACCAACTTAGCAAAGTAATTTTGGGCTTCAGGAGCCATCTTTACTGTCTGGGGGGTCAAATCATCTAACCAGTTATAAAGACCCGGTAAACGGTCGCTGAGACGGCAATAAGCCCCAGGAACGTATTGCTTCTTCTTTGGTTCGGGTACTGCAAACAGAAAGCGGGCTTGCATTCCGTTTCCATCATTCGCGTCTTTAAAAGCTTTACGAAAAACATCAGGCTGGATACCACCAGACAACGAGACGGCCGTGGCGGGTATATAAAAGCTATTTTCGACATCCACACGATCAACAAATACAGGAGAGCCATCCCAGAATTTTAGGACTATCTCTGTCGCCTCGGTTTCTTGGCCAGAAAACTGGTTAAAAGATTTAAATAAAGCATTAAATTCATCTTTAGCCCACAAAGAACCATGTCCTTTTTGTTCTGAAAGGCGTTTTAAAACAGCTTGGATAGTAGCCGTATCAAACGTGTATTTTCTTAGAACTGGCTTTTCTGGCTCTGGAGTATCAGTATCCCCGGATTTTTCATATTGTTTAATCGCCCGCTTATATTCTCGGAGTTCCCTTTCATAAAGCTCCCAGGTGCGTGTCTGCATCTCTCGTAACGGTGCATTAACAAGGTTGTCCGCTCGACTTTTTCCTTTACCAGAAGGGACGACACTTAAAGTCCAGTTAATAGCAGGCACGCCGCCGTATTCATCCAATTTTAAATGACCAGCCAGGGACGATACAGCAGAGAGTAAAGGCTGCCAAATCATTACAGGGTCGATATTGAGCTTTTCTGCATCATGCTTAATATCTCTAGCCAAAGGCGCAGGTAATACATAATCCCAGTCAATTTTGCTTTGACTGTAATCCATCAGATTCTTTAGACGGATTTCATCCTCTGGTAATACCTCCTTAACCTTTACCCGTTCACTCGCAACAATACTGTCAAATAACTTGCGACTAATCTCAAGTTTGTACTTAGAATAAGCATCGTCAAGTTTTTTACGCTCTAAAAACTCTGGATAATTAGAATCGAGGATAGTGTAGACAATGCAGACAATAGCCTGCATTGTACTCTCATCATCCATTTGAGGTGTAGATAATGGCGTAGACAATAGTTTATTGTCTACGTAGGCATTAGATTTTCTACTTAGATAGATATTTCTACTGGTATTAGATTTACTACTATTATTTCTTTTCAACCACGCTTTGTAACATACTTGTAGTTTCTCGTCGTCTAAGCAGGGTCTATCAGCGATCGCATCAGCCTTACGCCACCATCCTTGTGATTCACTTTTGGATAGTGGAGGATTGCAGCGATCGCAGAACTGTTCATACAGCACTTGTGGACAACCTTCAAAAGGGATGTCTAGCTCGTTTAACCTACGGGCTGTTGCGGCTAAATTGAGGCTTAATTTCTTTGCTGCATCGTTACGGCCACCGTCGCCCGTGCCATTCTCAACCAAAGCGCGGTCATCTTTACCCAAAAAGATTTCTAGGGGTGCTTTATCAAAACGATTACTCTCAAATAACGAATTGTTTAGAGCAGGCATTGTGGTTGCTGGGGAATTCTGATTGTGGTTAATGATTAGCTCCACCACCCACATAGGACATTGGGCTACTGCGACCTCCTCTGGCGATCGCACCCAGTAATAAGCTCCGGTTTCTGGATGAGCCGAGGGTGGCAACACAGACTGACATCCATCCCAGCGAAACTCTAATTGCTGAAACTTCCCGTTATCATCCTTGACTTTTGTATTGAGCTTGATAGTCTTGATAACTTCCCAGAACTCTGGAGGCACTGCGTACAGTAGTTGTCTGCGCCCTGGCTTCCCAGAACTAAAAGTCACTGTGTCGGGTAGTTCGCCACCGCTTAAGCTTTGCAAAAGCTCCTCGGCGGCGTATCCATCTGCGTCAATCGCTAGCAGACCGTCAGAGGTCTTTCCGGTGCGAATACCATAGCCTTTAGCCCTTCCCGATTTAATTTCTTTCGAGAGTTTATTCCTATCAATTGGCTTCTCTGATTGCCACCCAGAACGGTATGGACGCTTTTTATTATCCACTGGGGTTAAGACCCAGTTTGTAGGGATTACCTGTAAACCTGCGATTAAATCAGTAGAATTAGATTGACGATTAGCTGAAGTACCTGTTATTGTATCTTTCATGGTGGTGGATATTTCCTGTGATTTATATCCCCCGCCGCAGACGTTTTTTGATAAAATTTTAAAAGCTTTTGTTTGTGAATCTCGTCTTTGTGGCGGGGTTTTTCTGTCTCTAGATATACAGTATTTTTGTACTGATGTAAAGCTCTAACTCTTGCTGCACAATACTTTCACGTGTCTAGGTAGGCACGCCACTGTTACCAAAAAGTTACGGTAACGAGTGGAAGTGCCAGGAGTTTGCGATGCTTTTTCAAAGCCGCGTTGCGATCGCTCGTAGGGTGACTTGACACGCCCTCGTTATTAAAACGTCTTAGTAACAAGCGGCGTGCGTTAGGTGCGACTAGATACCCAGTAAATGCCCGTCGGTTTGCGATCAGTGGGGGCGATCGCTAGTCGTTCAAAAGGTGGTCTGAAAGATGTTGGTTCAGTTCTCTTATTAGCTCACCGAATCCAGCCATTTGCTCGTCAAAAATGTCTCCGTTATCAACGTACAAGTTGTTTTGTCGCTCAAGTTCTAGCGCGTGCTTTGCGGCAATTACGTCTGCGACTGAAACTTTGTGTTTTTTTGCGAATTTAACCGCTAAACCCAAGAAACCATCAAGTTCGTCGTAATTTCCGTCGTCACACGAACGTCTCGGATCTTGGCTAAATAATGTCCCCATAGTAAAAATCCTTTTGTGTTAGGTTGTATTGCGATCGCTACTTACTGATCTGCCGCTTCCTGGTTCTCTTCCAATGCTGCAAGAATATACTTGCGTACTAAGTGATACATGGGGATTCCCATGTCTGCGGCTAATTTCTTGAAGGCCGCTTTTTCATTTTTAAGCAAAAAGACCTTTAGCAACTCAGCATCTGGATGCCCTACGGTAATCATTTCTATGTCCTCGCATGGTACATGATACTCATCATAGCCCATACCTTCGGCTTTGTGTACCAAACTATCAGATTTTTTTCCTACGTCTTGCGATCGCCTCCCCTGGTCACTGGCTTTCCCAGCAATCCTTTCTCCTGTGCCCGTGCCCTAATAGTTTGATTGATAATCGCGGCGGCGTAGGTGGCTGGGGGAATAGAGTCACCAGCCGCTAACTGTTTGAGCAAGTCGGCGACATCATTATCAATGACTATGGTTATTCGTGTTCTGGCGTACTTAGGCATAATTTTTTCTATATTTTCTAAATTCCTGAATCCCCTATCATACCCGCTATTAAATGCGATTACCAGCATTATTCTACAAGGGAAGCATAGATTACCCGGTATTAACCGCTTGACAATAGCAGGTAATAGCCGCTATATTAGTTTTAACGGACACGAAGGGATGCAACGCAGACAAGCGAGGACGCAACACGCAATGTCAATGAGCCGGAGAATGCGACCCCTCAAATAGCTTAAAAGCCTAGTGTAGCCAGTGTTCTACAAGATATCTGAACCATGAAAAAGGAATATTGAACCATGCAAACATTGTGTGCAGACATTGGGAATTTCAGTGTGCTTACTGCGATCGCAGATAGCCGCGCAGAGATAATTAAAATGCGTAGTTTGATAGTGGACGTTACTTACAAAGGAGATGTACGCGAAGGAACTATTCAGAAGGGTTCGCCACTGGTGGAGATTAAAGGCAAGTGCTTTAAGCTTGGGATTCAAGCCGGTAAGCAACCTAACTGCCTATCTGCGGCTGAAGCGGGCAAGAACCAACCAGACATCTTTTTACCAATGCTGTTGGCTAACACTCCGGATGGGTTTGAAGGTTCAGTTTCAATGCTTGTTCCTACCAGGGATAGAGCATCAGAGATGTGGATTAGAAACGCAGTCATGGGAACCCACGAGTTTAGCGTTGACAGGAAGCCGCGTATTGCGAACTTTACGGACGTTGAATTTCACAGAGAGTCCGATACTGCGTTGCATTATGCATATTTGGCTGGTATTGTTCCTCAGTCGTCCGGAACCTTATTAATTGATATTGGCGGCGGGACTGTAAACGCGGTGATTGCGACCTTTGAGGATGGAGAGTTAAACATCCTTTGGCGTAACTCTTTTGATAACAAGGGCGGGATTGCACTTGCAAAAACCATCCTTGAAACTGATTTAGTTGGCAATCAAAGCCACATGACTGCTCCAAAAATTATGGATGCGATTGCCCAAGACCGCCGCTATATCGGAAATCGCCCTGAATTTACTTTTGAACCTGTATTTGATGATTGCGTCAAAACCTGGTTTAAAGCCACCAGAGTGACCATTATGAGTGCTGCTGATGCTTATTTAGACGAGGTTAACCAAATCGTATGGTGTGGCGGGTTGTCAGAACTGCTTCGTCCCCAACTCGAAGGCAAGGAAAGCCATCAAATCTTTCCCAACCCTCAACTAGCAAACATCCACGCGCTGATTCATTTTAGCGGCGGCGGCAATGCAAAGGTCGCAGCATGAGCGAGCGAAAGATAAGGGTCACACTCTCTGGCGATGTTCTTGAGGATGCCGATAAAATCCTGGCAGCGACCGACATCAAGAAGTATTCCCGGTTAGTAGAGATACTAATTAAACGCTATGGAGGGACTCTGATTGTAGATTACAACAACTTTTACAACCCTCCTTGGAACAAAAACATCCCTAACACATCTCAATCAACCCCTCCCCTGGAACAAAACAGCCCGACGAGGGATGAAAATGTCCTTAACATATCCCCGTCGATACCTAAAACAACCCCAGTGAGGGCGAAGAAAACCGGAAAGGAATTATTAATGGACTTTGAGGATTAAAAATGCAACGCCAAAAACAGAAACGAATCGTACTACCTCAAGAGCTAGTTCCCAAGGCAGACAATATTTGCGCCCAAACCGGGATAACAAGCCATTCTCAATTAATGGCTCTTTTACTACAAAACTACGGAGATCGCCTAGTCGCTGCATTAAAAAAATAGGAGTAATTAAAATGTCTAGAAAAACATCAGACCGTTGGGTAGTAATGTTACCTAAACGTTGTCAACCTTTAATTGAAAATATGCTTGAGCAGACTGGTATTGATTCAATTGGCAAGCTGCTAGAGATTCTAGTAATCCGCCATCAAGCGGAGTTTGTCCAGTCCTATAACGAGTTCATGAAGAGAACAGAACCGCATAGCAATCAAACGCCAAGGAATAGTCAAGGTATCATCAACGACCCATCGCTTTTGGAAGTAGGAAGCGAACAATAACGTCCATTAGTCGCCGTCACTAAAACCTTTTATTAACGAGAGAAAATTATGTCATTAGAGAAAGCTGCGTATTTAGACCAAACGGGATTTGATCAGCCTGCCGGTTGCTTAAGAACTGTGACCTGTATTTTGCACAATTTCAAAGAAGAATATCCGCGTATTTGGAAGGAGTTATGCGATCGCGGGTTGATGTTTTCTGAGTTCAGCCTTCAAGACAGCTTGGATGGGTTGATTGCTGCTAGCGAAGAGTTAAATAAGTGCTTGACGGAGCAGGAATAATGCAGGATTTAGAACCAATCATGGGCTACACCAGGCTGAATCAAAGCGATGTCTACCAGATTAATAACATCTTGTATCGCTACCTGTATTCAGACCCATATGCTCGTCCAGACTGTCCGCGCTTTCTATTTAGACCCCTGGCAGGGCAACGGAAAAAGGCGGATTTGACCTTGAACAAGCACAAAATCCACAAGGTTTATTTAGTGCCGGGATATCAAGCGAAAACGCCCCAGGTGGTGGAACCTCAAGGCGTTCAGCTAGCTCTATTTTGAGCTGGAGTTAGTTAGTTGGAGTTGGAGGGGATGCGCTCGCGAGCGAGTCAGGCAGGCGATCGCCATGCCCTCCCAGGGTGTATCTAACGCATCGAAAACACACATTGGATAACACATTAGGAATTTTATCATGACGAAACCTGTAGGTTTTTTTGGACTTTCCCCAGAGAAAAATCAACTGATCCAAGCAATGGTAAATGAATGGGGAAATGATTTAAGCGGGATGAACGAGAATGATGTCGCTTGGCTAATTAGCCGTATCGGACATGATTTGTGGATGGGTAGCGACGATGAAAGTGGCATCTCTGAGGACGCGGAAGAAGTGAGTAACAGACTGCACGAATTAACTCGCCAAGAAAAGATCCAGTTGATTCGTGCTTTGGCACAGGAGGCGTAGAAGCGACAAGAAATCACCTAGGAGTTGCATCGCTCCTAGGTGATAAACCAGTATTTCAAGGAGAAAAATGTACAAAAAAATCAGACTTAGGTCAAATCATTATTGGTTGCTTGCGATCGCTGCTGGGGCGGCTTTTAGTATCCCTAGCCTTGTACAGCACCAAAGCAACATGAATAAGATTCGCTCTGATATTGCGGCGCGTGAAGCCAAAGCTCAAAAGTTAGAACGTTCGTTGGAATTTGAAAAAAGACAAGCCGCCGTTGCCAACAAACGTTATGAAAGTTGTTTACCAGTGGTTGGGGAGTATTACCGCAACGGAACCCACTACTTTACTGGGTTGAAAGAGGGTGATGTGCCCAGAGACAGAATTACTAAACAACCATTTTCTAAAGGCACTGTGGTTTGTGACGCTCACGGTCTTACAGGGGTAATTAACGAGGATGGGGCAGTAATAAACGTGGCATACACAGGCGATCGCGACTTGGTACAGAAAAGATTGCAGAGGTTTAGAGGTTCGCAATATTCTCAGCCCGTTCTAGGAGGTCAATGATGTCATTTAAAAATGCAGGCGATGCAGGTTCAACTACCACAACCATCCCAAAAAATCATAGAAATCCCAAAGCTAATAATTTTGTAGTGAATTCACTGTTTATCAAGATTTTAACGTGGGTTATCACTGCAATTATTGGAGCCTTCATTTTCGCGAATATCAAGCCCTATGAGATAATCGCGGCTAATTTTTTAACAGGGATAAGCTACAAGGAATTAGGTGATGTTGTTTTCTCTATCCCATTTCTGGGGGGCTTGATTAAGCTACTGTTAGGGCTTGCTAACTTCACTTTGGGTACACTCTTCTGGGCATTTGTTCAGATGTTGGAGCTGTTACCTCTTGTACTGTTTGGTCACGGTAATTTCTTAGATAACAATATTGCTCGCAGTGGTGGGAAGCATTACCAGGCTAACAGTAAAGACCCTTGGGAAGTGAAGGTAGCCAAACACATTGGAAATAGCCTATCAACTGAGGTTTTACGTTTTTTGATTTTGCTTGGGATTTCAGTTTATGTGGCTGATTTCTTTCTCTGCCTCATTGTATTCCCACCAGTTCAGGGCGGTAACACAGCAGACTTGCTGATGGTCTTACAAACTGGGCAATACAACAAGATTGATTGGTCAAATATCGGGAAGGCGATCGCAACCGTGGGCGCGGTTGAATTCCTGGTTAAGCTCAGGGGCATTTTGGTAAAAATCGCCCAAGACCTTGGGTAATTGAATCAACAAAAACAAGCTGTGGGGACTAGCCTCACAGCCCTATTTTTAAAGTGAAAAATCCATGACTAATTTTAATCCAGAAGGCGATTTTAAGGATATTGAAACTTGGGAAGCTATAGCCCAGAACAGAGCGGGACAGACTGGGATTGCTGCAAAAGTTATCGGTGGCGTTCTGATTGGGGGACTGGGTGTAGTTGTAGGGGTTGAAGTCCTGGGCGGTGTCGTCGCCGCCTGGTGCATCAAATCCGCCTGGGATGCCCTTGGTAATGCAGGTAGACGATTGCAAGTAGCCAGAGACATGGGCTGTAATGCCTTTGTCCTTGATGAAAGACTGTTCAGAACCTATGTGCGCCAATTTGGGAAGGAAACCGTAGTCAATGAACTTAACCTTGCCCAAGACCTAGGATGTCACCTCGCAGATTTCGCACAGGATTGGTTGGAGCAACAAGAACAACAAGCCAAGCCATTGACCCCCACCCAGGAAGTTAAACAAATTAATGCAGGTGTTAATCAAGAAAATCTCCACCAGGTAGAACAGGTAGTGGCTCCCAGTATTATCAACCCTATTCCTCGCATCCCTATCCCTACCCCCACCAAAACGCTTACTACTACTTACGACCCTCTAGAAGACTCTAGAATCGACATTGTGGCTCAGGTGACTACTGTTATCCAAAACATCATTTGTATTGGTCAAGGTGGCTCCGGAAAGGGAATATTAATTTCAAACGCCATAAGGGTCGTCAAAGAACGCCATAGTAAGAAAATCTTTGTCATTAATGGTAAGGATAGCTTGCGGGAAGCTGGATATTTTGACGGAGTCGCGGACGTTCATGAAAAACTGCACTGTGAGACAGCTAAACCATCAACCGTCGCGGCGTGGTTCGAGAATGCGATCGCAAAGTATCACCAGTTTGCTCAATCCAACGAGGGAGCATTACTAGTAATTGATGAGGCCACTATTATCGGGGCAAGGTTAAAAGCTGCTAAATGTGATGCCCTTGTTAATGTTGTTCTTGGTGTTTGTAGCTGTGGGGATGAACAAGGTAAAAATGTTTGGATTTGCGCTCAAACACCCTTTGCAGGGGCGAATGGAATTGACCTTACCACAATCTCTCAAATGACCAGCATTGTATTGATAAAAGCCAGTGGGATTGGGGTGCTAAATCAGTGGAATAAATCATCTTTATTCTCAAAAATTGATGCGACAGAAATTACTAAATTAGCCGCTAATTCAGATTGCAATAGAGCCGTGTATTGGGGTGGTAGCGATAAGTTCTATTCAATGCCAAAACTAACTAATCATTCTTGTTTTGACCGCGATACCAGAACAGTAATTAAAGACGCACCGCCTAGTAAAAAGCAGCTAGAGAAACTACTTGATTTAACCAGCGAACAACCTACTGAAATTAAATCTGATGATGCCAGCGATAGAGGCGAAGGAATTAGTCAAGAGCTGGTCGATTGTATTCTAAATAAAATCACCGAACTTGGTCACGCGTCCTTCGATACCCTGCGTAAACACGCTCAACGAAATTTATCTCAAGATGTCAGCAATCAAGACGTGAGAGACGCAATTCAACACTTAGTTGAAAAAGAAATCATAAGTGGCAATACTAGGGAGGGATACAACTTAATTTAGCTGAATTATTATTAATAATTCCCTAGTCCCGTCCTAGTCCCGTCCAAATAAAAAACAGTGGCGAAATGCGTCCAGTAATGTAAGGACAGGGCATCCTGCCCCTGGACGGGACTAGGACAAAGGACAGGACTAGGGGTAAGGACAACAATTGGACAGCATTAGGACGCATTGTTCGACCGCTACAAGTTAATTAATTGCTGTTAGGAGAAAACATGAAAAATCGGTGTTTAGCTGCTGCTTTTACGTCGCTCTACAGGTTAGACAGCTCTGCTTGACACACCCGGTTAGACAAAGTGTAGTTGATATTTTTTCGTAACAAACATTAAATAAATAATAAAAGGATTGACGATTATGCAATCATTTCGTGCAATATGTGAGTCAAAGCTCATAGGAAGAATGAATCCCTATATCACTCGAAATCAGAGCCAGAAATCTTTGTTGGATTCCTCAATAAATTATTTAAGTAGTATCCTAGAAATTACCAGTCATATTAATAACAACAAAGAAATTTTTTTGTTGTATTCTATTCATATAACACAGGGGCAAAAACGGAACATACTGAAAAAAGTTAGTGATGCTAATCAAGAGATTAACTTGATAGTGAATATAGCCACAATGTTGATTCACAATAACTCATTTACTTATGATGATTATTATTACTTTGCTCAAATAACTAACGCTTATTGGGGAACTTTTTCCGCCGCACTAATTTTTTTGCAGAGTTAAAGCTATGTAAGTACACAACCAAGACATGATGAATTTGTCCCCATCGCACGCGCTGCGGTGGGGCTTTTTGTATAAATGTTTGGAGTCGAATTGGTAATGGTTCTGGCGATTGCGCTATTCCCTTAAAGCTGATTCTATTTTGCTTAACCACCGTAGATGAGCAACAAGCACCGGAAGAAGCTAGTACAGTGCGGCTTAAATAGCACACCCATTTTTTAGATTCAAATTAACGCTCATAATTAGATTTGAAATGGGTACTTTATTTACGCCAAGCGGTACTAGGTATTTATTACAGAGAAATCAACAGGAAACTTCTCAACCATCTAATCAGGTCATAATAGGGTTGGTGACAACTATAATAACCTACAAATTTGAACAACTTACAATACAGGAAGTAGAAGAAATGTTAGGAATCACTCTAAAGGAAACCCGAGTTTATCAGGAGATAAAAGAAGAAGCTGAACAACGAGAATGCTCATTGATTCTTCAATTACTAAACCGACGGGTGGGAGAATTACCCCAAGAAGTGTGTTCCTTGGTTGAAAATCTCTCCTTAGAAAAATTAGAAAATCTTAGTGAAGCCTTGCTTGATTTTAGCAGCATGGCTGATTTGCAACTTTGGTTAGAAGAGGTTAAATGATTTTTGAGAAGAAATTTTTCAAAATTATGTATTCACAGAAAAAAGCTTATAGAAAAACTTAAATCAGTCGAAGAATATGAAGAACCTATAAAATTAACGTAAACCCTGAGAGATAAACCCAGCCCAATAGTAGGGATGAGCAAATGGTAAAGATTGCTCAAGAGGTATTTCTAATAGCGCTTTCTGTTTACCAAGTTTATAATTGATATCGCGCCATTCGTTTTTCTCTGTTTCAATTTGCTTGTACTCTGAAGTCCCTTTAGTTAACTTTTTTAATTGAGATTTAGTTTGGTCATACTTTTCTTTTGTTAGTTCTAGCTGAGTTTGCAGATATGATTGTATTTGAGGATAAAATCTCTGCTTTAGTTCTTCTCTAGTTAAGTTTTTAAGTTGATATTGTGCTTGTTGTAATGCTGTAGGACGCTCTAAACCATCTTTTCGTAATTGATAGTAAATAATGGAAAAAATAGCGGTTGCTAAATCATCGACTTTCCATAAGGTACTAACAACATTTCTTGCACCAGCACATAAGAAACCTGTGGCAATTGTCAAAGGGTCATCGCTCAATTCTATCATTCCTAAATTGGTTTCACAGCAGGAAAGAAAGACATCTTGTAGATGAGGAAGTCGCCAACCAGGACTCATAATAGAACCTAAGCTAATTGTTCCGTCAGCTAACTTTAAGTAAGATTCTAAGGGTTTTTCTAAACGGGACAAAGCATGATGGCAAGAATGAATTACTTGAACTCTTTCTATCAGTTGACGATAATTTTTTACAGTAGCTTGGGTTCTTCCCTTTAAACGATTAGTCGTGGGAATATTAAATATTTGGGCTATTTGTTCTCCTTCAAATTGAGAATAAGGAAGAGAATTATCTGCATCTTCAATAGTACCATAATCAACAGTAGATATTGATTCAGAATCTCGCTGATGGCAGAATTGTAAGATTTGTGCACTAGGAAGAATTCTTAGACGAAAGCGTTCTCCTAGCAGTTCTTGCAAGTTATCCTCCACTGTTTCTTCAGAAGAAGAGTTAATAGGTAAAGCAGAAAAGGGAATGGAGTGCAAGTAAAAGTGAGGAATAATTATTAATTCTTGAATGTCTTGTAAGTAATTTTTAACTAGCTCAAATAAATTAAGATTGTCTGCTAATTGAGCTAAATTTTCAGGCATTTTATTTTGCCATTTTTTAAAATTTTCTAAATAGGGAACAAACCAGGAATCAACCGTAAAATCACATAATTGACCAAATTTAAGTTCGGTAACGTGAAGTTTTACTGACTTATCCTTAAAAATGACAAAAAATTGTAGTTTTTTTCTAGTTGTATAACAATAAATTAATACCGTTTGATTATCGGGAATTAACTTACATATATCATCGAAGGGAATGGGCTTAACTTGGATTTGTTCAGATAATACTCGGTCATAAGAACGAATTTTTTGCCACACTTTTTCTTTTTTGGCTTCCAATTGTTCTATTTTATCATTCATCGCATTAACACTAGCTCTAGTGATACTACGAGTACTAGCACCAACTAATGCTCCTTGTGTATTGCTACCATTACTATTGCTAGAAAGAAGATTTTGTTCTTCATAAATACGTTTTTGTAGGGTTTCATATTCTTCCAGATATTCTGCTACTTCGGATGGAATGTTACCATCACTATAGAGGTCATTACTTGCCATTAAATCTACTAAACGACGACAACGAGAACGTTCTGCATATTCAATGGCTTGCTGTATTTGTCCATCATTAATTAAAGCTTGAACAATGTTTGTATAAATAGAAATATAATCAGCAATAATTTCTTGACGACGTGCATCATCGGTTGATATTAAGCGACTGTTTTCAATAGCTTCTATTGCAGTAGAGTAAGCTTCTATTGCTAATTGCCAATTTCCTTCATTAAAAGCGAGACTACCAAGATTGTTAGCAGTTGTGAGACATTGAAAAGGATTAGCTTGAGGAGTTTCAATAGTTAAAGCTGCTTGGTAATAACTAATCGCTTTATTAAGATTTTCTGTCCTATTTTCTGTAATTATTTGACTATAAGCTAAACCCAGAGTATGTTGAATTAATGCCCATTCATGGGGAAGATATTCTTCTGAAAATACATTCAATGCAGTTTCTAATTTAGTAATAGCAATTTCTATATTTTTTTCTTTATCGCTTCCAGTTATTGAAATTAAGGCATTTGCTAAATTAAAATTTATCAATCCCCATTCTTGCGGAAAATCCTCTTTGGTAAGTACCTCCAAAGCTTGATTTAAGTAATTAATAGCAGTTTCTAAATTCTTTTCTTTTTCATCCGTAATTCTAAAAATGAAAGCAGCACCCAAATTAAGATGTATTATTCCCCATTCTTTCGGAAATTCTACTTTTGTAAACACTTTCAAAGCTTCATTAGAGAAATTAATAGCGGCTTCAATATTTTTTTCTTCACTATCACTAATTCTAAGAAAGAAAGCATTTCCTAAATTAAGTTGGATCATCGCCCACTCTTGGGGAAAATCTTCCTGACTGAGTACTTCCAAAGCTATAGACAAGCAAGCAATGGCAGTTTCAAGATTATCTTTACGTTCTCCTTCTATTCTGTAAAGAAAAGCAGCACCTCCATTGAGGTAAGTCATTGCCCACTCTTTAGGATAATCTTCTTT
>JAAUYD010045991.1_pt1 | contig 15893 bp, 13 predicted proteins | sample 7278101 | NCBI WGS metagenome assembly JAAUYD01 (sample SAMN14350128, study PRJNA611818) | marine sediment metagenome | isolation source: surface marine sediment (0.6m) | place: French Polynesia: Moorea | collected 2018-08 | reverse complement strand
GGCTGAGATGGACAACAATCCATCGCCGGGAAACAAAGCCGGTGGTTTGTCCACGATCCTCGAAAAATCGCTGGGTGCTGCAGCCAAGGGAGGCACCACCAATCTAATGGGGGTCTATCGGTTTGCGCAACCGATCACTACCAAAGGATTGGTGTTTATGGATACGCCGGGATACGACCCGGTGTCCTTGACCGGAATGGTCGCCGGCGGCGCCAACTTGATTTGCTTTACCACGGGCAGGGGATCCGCTTATGGGTGCAAACCGGTAGACCCCCATCAGATTGGTGGTGCCTCCCTTGGCTGCAGCACCCAGCGATTTTTCGAGGATCGTGGACAAACCACCGGCTTTGTTTCCCGGCGATGGATTGTTGTCCATCTCAGCCTTATGGGAAGATGTATAATTTTCCCACCAGTGAATCCGATCGATCAGTTTTTGACCGACTTCAGGGGATGCAGCTCGACGTGTCAATAGATGTTCGGCCCCATATATCTCCGGTGTCTCACCCAGAACTGCGGTGCCCCCATGCCGCACCAATAGATCTACCGCCGCCCCAAGCGCAGGGTTGGCGGTAATTCCCGAGTAGCCATCGGAACCCCCGCACTGAAGGCCCAGGATCAGACGGTCAGCCGGCACTGGCTGGCGTTTGGCCATATTGGCATGGGGCAGCATTGCTTGGATTCGACGGATCCCTTCTGCGACAGTCTTTGGCGTCCCACCGATATCCTGAATCGTCATGGTCTTGAGATCGGGGCTTACAGCCAAATGTTTGTTTTGGAGCAACGTGTCAATTTGCAGCACTTCACATCCCAAACCGACGATCAACACCCCGGCAAAATTAGGGTGTCGCACATACCCGCCGATGGTATTCAAGAGTAGCTCAAAACCCTCATCACTTCCCGATGAGGCGCAGCCCATTCCATGACAAATGGGAACGATTCCATCGACGTTGGGATAGTCTGCCAGCGCATCCCCCCGGAAGGCATCGGCGATGAAACGCGATACGGAGGCCGAGCAGTTTACCGTGCTGATAACGCCGATATAATTGCGGGTGGCGACCCGTCCGTCTGATCTGATAATACCCTGGAATGTTGCCGGTTCGGGTTCGTATTCGATTTGTGAGGTGGCTGAACCGATGGCATAATCCCGCTTAAACTCCTTCATTCCGATGTTGTGGGTGTGTACATGCTGGCCTGTCTGGATGTCGCGGGCGGCGAATCCGATGATCTGGCCATATTTTAAAATTCCGGACCCAATCTCAATTGTCGCACAAGCAACTTTGTGCCCGAATGAAATACTTTCGATGCAGGTGACGTTTTCTTCTGGAATCTCTGTTCCAGCGGGGATGTCATCACGGGCCACGACCACGTTGTCGGCGTCATGTAATCGAATGGTAAGAGATTTGGGAAGCGTCATTTTTTTATCCTCTTATTTCTTTTGAGCGGGCAGCGCGCGAGTGGATCCCGTGGTAATGCCGCCGTCGATTAGCATCGTCTGTCCGGTGACGTATTCTGAGGCTTCAGACGCCAGAAAGATCAGCGCACCATCCAAATCGTGAGGTGAACCGGGTCTTTTCAGCGGGATGCGATCGACCAGGTATTCTACCCAGGTTTTATCCTCGTACAGCAAACGGGTCTGCTCGGTCTTAAACCAGCCCGGGGCCAGACAATTCACCGTGATTCCAAATTTTCCCCAGTCATCGGCCAAGGACATGGTCAACTGCTTGACACCACCCCGACTGGCGCAATAGGGGGCCAGCCCGGCATAGCCAAACACACTTGTCACGGAGCCGATGTTAATGATTCGGCCGTAGCGGTTTGGTATCATTTTTTTGGCCACTGCCTGGGCAGTAAAAAAAGTGCCGCGCAAATTGGTGTCCAATACCAAATTCCAGTCTTCCCAGGTTATTTCAACACTCGGCTTACGGACATTGCAGCCGGCATTGTTGACCAGGATATCAATCCGTCTGTAGTGATCCCATGCGCCTGCCACCATTTGCTGAATACTGTCATAATTGCGCACATCCAGCTGCAATGGCAGGACTTTGCGATCCATGGATTCGATTTCATTTTGAAACTCATTCAGTGAGCTGAGACTGCGGCTGGTAATCACCAGGTCAGCGCCTGCATTGGCAAGCGCCCGGCCAAAATACTGGCCAAGCCCTCGGCTGGCGCCGGTGACGATCGCTACTTTCCCCGAAAGGTCAAACAATTTCTCGTTCATTTTTTCCTCAAGTCGTCCTTCTTCAATTCAGGCTTGTCAGAGTTAGGGCTCAAGAATGACTTTGAGCAGACCTTTCTCTTTTTGATAAAGTCGCTGAAACCACCTGTCACCCTCAGCAAGCGGGGCCACAGCAGAAATTAGCGCATCGACATTAATCGCTCCATTAGCAATCATTTCCAGGCAGGCGGGGTATTCACCGCGGGAAGCACAGGAACCGTTGATCGTAAACTCTCCGGTTACGGTGGTTTGAAGCGGAAGGCTGACACTGGACGACAAATTTCCGATCAAGGTCAGGGCGCCGCCCTTGCGCAAGCTAGCCATGGCTGTTTTCAAACTGGCATCGAGACCGACGGCATCAAAGGCCGCATCTGCGCCCCTGTTTGAAGTCATGTTTTTAACCGTTGAAATAACCTTATCACTGTCCGGATGTAGTCCAATGTCAGCGCCGAGCATAACGGCCAGCTTTAATTTATCGGCTTCGAGATCAACAGCGATAATTTGTTGCCAGCCACCAGCCCGCAGTATCTGAACAACCAGCAATCCGATGATGCCGGCGCCAACGACCACAGCGGTATCCCTGGGCGACCCGGTGGTGCGCTCAACCGCATGAAAGGCTACCGAACAGGGTTCCACCATGGCACTTTGGCTGAAACTGATCTTCTCTGGCAGCGGATAAATGACATGCTCGGGAACGGCAACTAAATCGGCAAAAGCGCCGTTCTGACGGTATTCATCGCATGAAACCCCCAGCACCCGGCGGTGATCGCATAAGTTAATTTCTCCTCGGCGACAATAATAACAATTTCCACAATATACGGTGGAATCAAAGGTCACCCGTTCACCCGGCTGTCTGTCGGTAACGTTTGAGCCTACCGCCGTGATAAGCCCGGAGGCTTCATGCCCCATGATAAGAGGTGGAATGCGTCTCCCGGTGCTACCGTCCATGCCATGCACATCGCTGCCGCATATGCCACAAGCTTTGACGTTAATCATTACGTCATTATCTCCCAGAATCGGTTCCGGGACCTCTTTATACTCAAAACGATTGTATTCTTCCATTACCAGTGCTTTCAAAATTTCACCTTTAACCGAGTCAAAAAATTGAAAGTTGAAATATTAAAAAAAAACATATAAGAGTATTATCCGTTTTAGGCAAGCAAAAAACATTGTCAACGGTTAATCCGTCAAGGAAAAGGAGAGCACAGACGATGAAATACCCCAAGATGGTTCGAATTCGACAGAATTTTAAAACCAGCCCCATTAAGGATATTCCGGCAGCAGTTCGCAGCGAGCTGGCCGAAATTCAACCTCAGAACTTGATCGCCCGGGGTGATACAGTGGCCATTACGGCCGGCAGCCGCGGCATTGCAAATCTGGCTGCTGTTTTGAATGAAATCGTACGAGAAATAAAAAAAATCGGCGCTAAGCCCTTTATCATCCCCGCCATGGGAAGCCACGGCGGCGCCACGCCCGAAGGACAGAAAAAAATTTTGGAGCACTACGGCATCACTAAAAAAACCATGGGAGTGCCTGTTAAATCGTCATTGAGTGTTGTTCAGGTTAGCACCACGCCTGATGGTATTCCTGTTTACATGGATCGTAATGCGTCTAAAGCCGATCATATCGTTGTGGTGAACCGGGTCAAACCCCACACGGATTTTAAGGGCAAATTCGAAAGCGGTTTAATGAAGATGTTGTGCATTGGACTGGGCAAGCAGAAAGGTGCCGATCATTATCACAACGTGATCGTTCGCAGGGGACATTATGCTGTGTTTTTGTCGGTGGCCAGAGAAATCCTGAAACGATGTCCGGTAGCTTTTGGCGTTGCGCTTGTCGAAAATCAACGGGATGAAACCCAGATCATCCGTGCCATTCCAGCAGCCGAAATCGAAGCCACGGAATACCAGCTCCTGAGAAAAGCCAAACGCTTGTTTCCCCGTATCCCCGTCAACCCGATCGATCTGCTGATCATAGATCAGATGGGCAAAGAAATCAGCGGCACGGGCATGGATCAGAATGTTATCGGTCGCAGCGTGATTCCCTACCACCGCCCTTCGATCAGGAATAAAATCCAGCGGATTTTTGTGCGGGATTTAACGGCCGACTCCGAAGGCAACGCCACGGCCATCGGCAATGCGGATTTTACCACCAGGAGATTGGTGAACAAAATTGATCATCAGGCGACCTACATGAATGCCGTCACCTCTTCATGTCCGGAAGCCGTCAGAATACCACCTTATTACGACAGTGATCGCGAAGCCATTGATACCGCTCTTAGAACTATTGGCCCTGTTGAACCCCAAAACGCAGCCATCGTGCACATTCTTGACACGCTTCGACTCGAAGAGATGGATGTCTCCGAGGCCATGTTACCGGATGTTGAAAAAATTAAAAACCTCAGCGTTGTCGGTTCTCCAAGATCATTGAAATTTGATACCAAAGGAAATTTGATTTCTAAATTTTGAAGTTTGAATACATTCATGAAAGTTTCCGTGAAAACAGCCGCTTTGCTGACAATATTTTTTTTTCATCATCTCCGCCCCGGCTACGACACTGGCTAAACAATCAAAATTCCGGTTCTTCACCACTTCAAATTCACTTCAAAATATCACTTATTGTGAAATAAAATTCCTAGTTTTTGTGGCATTTAGGTCACAGAGCCCTTTCATAACTCCACCGTAAAGAAAGCTATCCTGCTGATATTAGTTGAACTATATTGATCGTCAAAAACTGCATGAATTTTGCAGCTGACGGAAGGAAAAATAAATTGGAAAAAAAGCATCCTAAAGGTTAGGCGACCCATCAATGGGAGGATGGGTATCATGCAAAAAATCTTAAAAAAGCCAAGTTGCCCGTAAGGTAACTTGGCTTTTGTATTGGGGAAGCGGTCATTTTAACTGTAAGGTGAGAAATAAAATGAAAAAAACATGGTTGCATCTGATGTACCTGTTCCTTGTTCTGGCACTAGCGCATCCTATCCAAATGGCATGGGCCGAGAATGGCGCCCCGGCGGTTACGCGTTGGATGTCCCCGGAAAAGACAGCTAAAACGGCACATGAACCATTGCGGGATGTTCGGCAATTTACCATGCCGGCATTGATTCTAGAAGCATTGCCTTCCCCCACCCCACCAGACATGGATTTGGGTAGGATCTGCATTGTCATACATCAAAATGTCTATTTGGAGATCACCGCTGCACTCACACAGTATGAAGCAGATCTCCACGCCATGGGATTCGATACAGTTACCTATGTTTACGTATCCGGGTCACCTGAAGATCTGCGAGGCCATTTGACCATGCTCTATCAGCAAACCGAATCCTTGGTCGGCGCTGTCCTTATCGGTAACATACCTTACATTGTCTATGAGATGATGCAGGACTGGGGAAATGGTGACGAGTATGAAGATTTTCCCTGCGATATTTTTTACATGGATTTGGATGGAATATGGTCCGACGACTTGTCCAGCGGTTTGGTACTGCCCGATAACGGTAAATACGATAGTAGGAGCGGTAATCTTGATCTCGAAATATGGGTATCCCGATTGCGAACCGACAACTTGGTGTCCCTCGGATCCGAGAGCGATTTATTGAATACCTATTTTGACAAGAACAACCGATACCGGAATCGTATGCTGACACCAGCATCAGAGGCTTTGATATACAACGATGACGACTGGGCCTATATGGCATTGGCTGATACTTCCCACCTGACCATGCTTTATGATTCGTCTGCCGTTACCACAGTCTCTGACGAAGAGCAGACAACCGCTTCGGACTATATCGCAAACCATCTGTCGGCCCCTTACGAATTTATTTTCATTCGCGCTCATGGTTGGGCTGGTGGGCACGGATTTTATCGTGATAGTAAATCCATATATGAGCACGTATATTCAAGTGAGTACCGATCAGCCGATCCTGAAGCGGTATTTTATTCATTGTTCGTTTGCTCCGGCGCCGATTATACTGTCAATGACAATCTGGCTGGAACCATAACATTCAATCCCGATGACTCCGGGATTTTATCGATCGGGAGCACCAAAACCGGCGGTATGTGGTATGCGAACAGATTTTACACTGTTTTGGGCGAAAGGATGGTGTTTGGGGAGGCTTTTCGCCAGTGGTTTAACGATTCGCAAAGCGTCTATCCCGAACTCACGCCCCAATGGTGGTACGGCATGGTGCTCATCGGTGATGCCGCCCTGATGCGTAGCGCCTATATGGTCGAGCCTTGCGAGGGAGATTTTGACAATAATGGTGTTGTGGATGGATCTGATCTGAATGTGTTTGCAGCCGATTTTGGTCGAACGGGCTGCAACACGGGTTGCGAGGGCGCCTTGGACGCTGATGACGATGTGGACGGCAGCGATCTCGCAAGGTTTTCAGAGGACATGGAAAGGGCTGACTGCCCTTAGATTCGATTGGGGGGAATCAGATTGGCTGACAAAATGACCAGGAAACATTTCCAGCGCAATTTCATGAGTCTTCCTATCTTCAGCATCATGGTATTGTAAGTTTTGAAAAATTTGGGAAAGAAAAATTTCAGGTGTAGAGAGCGGTCCCTGAATCGTCGTCAGACATTTTGACGGTTTTTTCAAAATCCATTCCCAACTTTTTGAGCAGATTAATGGCGCTGAAATTGTTTTCTGCAGTTAATCCGACAATTTTCTGAACTCCTAAAGTAGAACGGCCATAGTTCAATATTGCTTCCGCGGCTTCGTAGGCAAACCCACGGTGCCAATATTCCGGTAAAAAGGCAAATCCGATGTCTGTTACATCAAGGAATTTGCGGTAAAGCAAGCCGCATCCGCCGATCGGCTCGCCTCCTTCTTTTAACTCAACCAGAAACATCCCAAAACCTGAGCGCTCCTGATTGGTCCAATAGCCTTCCAAAATAAAGCGTTGAACGTCATCTATGCTTCTCAAGCCCTTATCGCCGATGTTGGCAACAAATGATGGCTCATTTACCAGCCTGAGAACAAATTCTGCATCTTTGACAGTAATTTCCCGGAGTATTAATCGCTTCGTCTCAACAATCATCGTTACCGCCTTCAATGGTATAGTCAGGTAATTTCTTGCGAAAATCCAACCGACCTCCGCGTTTCTGGCAGATTTAAATCATCAGCAGAAGAATCAAAATCAGCGCTGAACGCTTTGGATGCGACATCCCGGTTATCTCTCCATCAATGGCAAAATCACGCAACGACCCAGGAAAGATCCGGCCTGTATCGGTGCCAATCAGTGGCCTGCTGAAAGGAATAGCCGATACGAAGCGCTTGGCTTTCCTGAAACGGTTTGGCATAAATCATCAGTCCGATGGGTAGGCCCAATTGGGTAAACCCGCAGGGCACGCTCAGGCCGCACAGATTCAAAACATTGCCAATGGCCGTGTTGCGCAGATAGCTTAGATTTTCCTTTGTGTAGGTGTCCATATCGGCATCGATTTCAGCGATTGGCAAGGCAGGAATCGGCGTTGTGGGAACCAGTAATGCGTCTACATCCTTTAAGGAAGTAAAAGCTCGGGACCTCAAATCCCGCCAGGCCAGATTGTTATGCAGGTATTCGGCGCTCTCGACGGTTTTGCCCTTAATCATTCGTTGTGCCACAATCGGATCCAGACGATCAAAATGCGCTTCCAGCCAGCGTTTGTTGAGCGTATAGGCCTCCGCGGCAATAATCAATCCTTTAGAATTAAGCTGGCGGGCCTGTTCGGCTTCCTCAAAATCAATGCTGGCCACCGTCGCCCCCAGCTCTTTGAAGATTGCGCCGCATTCTCGCACCGCCTGTTCGATATCGGGATCAACATCCTGCCAAAATGCGGATTCGGCAAAAGCCAATCTCATCCCCATTATCCCGTTTTTCAACTCGCCCAGTGCGTCCTGAACAGCAATGCCCCAGGTACTTTCATCAGTTACATCCAGCCCCTGAAGGGATTGATACGCCAGGGCGGTATCTTCCACCGATCTTGCCAAGGGGCCCACCGAATCCAGGCTCCAGCTCAACGGGTAGACACCGCCGCGACCGATCCGGCCGACGGTGGTCTTTAAACCCGTATTTCCACAAAGTGAGGCCGGGATACGCACGGATCCACCGGTGTCGCTCCCCAATGCCACAGGCACCATGCCGGTGGAGACGGCCACGGCAGAGCCGCTGCTCGATCCGCCTGGGACATGATGGGTTGAACCCCAGGGATTTTTGGGGGTGCCGTGTTCGTGATTGATGCCGACGCCGCCGTAGGCGAACTGAACTGTATTGGTTTTGCCAATCAGAATCATTCCGGCCTGATTGAGCTTGTCAATCGCATAGGCATCTACTGAGGCGATATTATCTTTGAGCAAGTCCGTTCCGGCGGTGGTTGGCAACCCCTTTACATCAAATAAATCTTTGGCGGCATAAGGGATACCGAACAGCATCCCCGGCTCTTCGCCTGCGCTAAATATTCGATCGGCAGCAACTGCCTGTTCCAGAGCCCGTTCAGGACAGACCATCCTGAAGGCATTCAATTGTCCGTCAAGCATTTTAATACGGTCAAGCGATTTCTGCACCAATTGGGTCGAAGTAATTTCTCCCGAGCGCAGCATTTTGGCGAGCTCGGTGATGGTTCGGTAATGCATAGGGAGATTCTCCATGGGTTAAAATCCTTAACTAGTCGACTTTACAGGGTTCAGCGAAGCCGCAGACCGCACGCGCATAATCTGATCGAGCGAGAAACTCTAAGAAGCGATTATAGAATACTGAATATCGAATGTCGAATTACGAACAAAGGGTTTCTATCGATTCTTCTTTTAAAAGACTGAGCGCAGCGATTCCATCCTTCGTCACTCGTCCTTCATCCTTCGTCCTTTGTACCGGCCAGCATCGCCCCCAGCTGAATGGCCTCAATCATGGACTGTGGGTTGGCCCGACCCTCTCCCGCTTTGCCGAAAGCAGTTCCGTGATCTACCGAAGTCCGCACAATGGGCAAGCCCAAGGTAATATTGACTCCCGACATTTCTCCCCATTGACCGGTTTTCTCATCATACTCGAAGCCTAAAAACTTCATGGGGATATGGCCCTGGTCATGATACATCACGACCACAGCGTCATACATGCCGCCCTTCATTTTTGAAAATATTGTATCCGCTGGAATCGGACCGTCTACATTGATTTTTCTTTGACGGCAGAATTCCACTGCCGGTAATATTTCCTCGTCATCCTCGTGGCCGAACATGCCCCCTTCCCCGCAATGGGGGTTCAGCCCGGCCACACCGATGCGCGGTTCGGCTATACCAAAATTTTTACATGCTTTGCTCGTAAGTTCGATAACGCGCATAACCCGGTCTTTTTTGACCCGGTCACAGGCTTCCCTCAAACTGACATGGGTGGAAACGTGGGTGATGCGAAAATTGCCATGGGTCAGCATCATGGAGTAGTCGCGTGTGTCTGTCAAAGTCGCATAAATTTCCGTGTGCCCGGCATAACGATGCCCGGCGGCATGGATCGCGGCCTTGTTGATCGGTCCGGTCACCGTGCCATCAATTTTTTTCTCCATGGCCAGCTCGATGACCTTCGCCACATATTCGAAAGATGCCCTGCCCTGCTCGGCGGTTACTTCTTTGTACCGCAAGCAGTCCATCGGCATATTATCCAAATCCATAATGTCAAGAACACCGTGGTGGCCGGCGGCATCTTGCACCTGACTTATTTTGTTTAATTTTAAACTTAACCCGGTGAATTTCAAAACACCTTCCATCACGCGAAAATCACCCACCACCACGGGTATTGCGGATTCATAAATCTTTTTCTCATCTAATGCCTTGGCGGCTATCTCTGGGCCGATCCCACCGGGATCGCCCATGGAAATCCCAAGCAGGGGTCGTTTATCATTACTCATATGTTTGCTCCTGAAAATAGGTTATAGGTTCAGCGTTCAAGGTTCAATGGTTACAGTTGTTTGAGACATTTTATATTGATCAAGATTTAGAATATCTCATTTCCCCATCGGGTGTAAATGTATTATAAATACATAAAGCCTGAACCACCTTGAATGGAGCTGGTTGGGAGTTTACCGACCTGGAACGTTGAACCCCTGAACCTCTGAACCTTTAAGTCTTTTTTATTAGCATTTCATGCAACACCACCAGCGTGTCTTCTGTGCCAAACGCACCGGCCTTTGTTACAACCGGCAGGCCATCCATGGGTCCTCCCATGAGTGTCCCCTGGACAACTCCAATAACGATTTCTCCAACCAGTCTAATGCCCTTGGCGCCCATAGCAGTGATGATCGCGTCGGCAGTATCCCCGCCGGTAACAAAAAGGACCGCCGGTCGAATATCGGTCAGCACGGTAGACAGGAACCGCCCCAGCCCTTTCACGATCAAGTGTGCCGTCTGTTGCCTGTATGGCGGTTGAGAGGCAGCGGCGCACTGTTCGGAAGAATCGATGGTGATTATCGTATGTTGGGTGGACAGCTTCGATCGAACCTCAGAAACTTTATCGCTAACGTCATTGCTCGTTGTTTGATTTATCAACATACAAGGATCTAAAGCAATCTTCTCATGGGGATATTTTCCCACCAGGACACTTATTTGTCGCGCGGTCACCTCCGAATTGGTACCGGAGACGATCAGATGACGGCCGTCGACGACGAAACGATGATGGCGTTTTTTTAATTTTATTTTCGGAGACCAGAAAATGTCAAAGCCGGCTGCCAGTCCCGCCGATCCCACCGGGAGTATCTTGTAAGTGGTGGAATATGACAGGCGGGCAATCCGATCAAGGTGTTTTCGGGAGGTCGCATCGAATACGATGTGCCGGGTTCCGGCACGAATTTGACCTTCAATTTCATCGCGGATTGCTGTTTCCTCACCGTCCAGGAAATTCAGATCGATGTGGCCAACCGGATATCGGCACTGACTTTCTATAATTTTGCTGAGCTCAGATTCGGTAACCGGGGTAACTGGATCCCTGGATATCTCGGTTTGCCCAAGGGGAGTGCCGTGGACCAAATGGGTGTCATCGACCGTGATACGACCCATCTCGGGAAAAGCCGGGGCAATGAAGCTTACATCATAGGTCAATTCGTCCAAGAGTGCTTCGGTTTCAGCGCCCGGGTTACCGCGCAGGCAAGAATCGATTTTCTTGTATATCCACGGCAGTTCGAATTTTTTTAATCGGCAGGCGACTGACCGAAGTTGATCACTGGCGGTCTTTATTTCCAAAGATCGACTATTGGTATAGATGGCTGTGGCCGATCCTGAATCCAGCGATCCTGACTTGGGCAACTGAAGATAAGATCTCAATACGACATCATCATAATAACGGCAAAACTGAACACCGGTGTCGGCAGCGCCGGTTAGATCATCCGCGATGATGACGATTGGATTCATCCTGAAATCTCAATTCCTTGATAGCATCTTATCAGAATAACAACGTATGAACCTCGAATTCGTCGGAAATAACTACTCCAGTTTATGCCGGATGATAGCACCTTTATCGGCAGACTCTGCCAGACGGGAATACAAGGCCAGGTAGCCTCGTTTAAACTTTGGTTCCGGTCGGTGCCATTGGTTTAGCCGATCTTGAATTTCAGCATCTGAAAGATGTAACTGCAGTTTGCGGGCAGAAATATCAATGGTAATCTCATCTCCGTTTCGGACGATAGCAAGCGGTCCACCTTCAGCCGCTTCAGGGGAAATGTGTCCCACAAAACATCCGTTATTCGTGCCTGAAAATCGGCCATCGGTCACCAGGGCGGTTTTCAATGCCAATCCCAAGCCATAGATAAGCTTCATGGCCTTGTACATTTCGCGCATGCCGGGACCGCCTTTGGGGCCTTCGTAGCGGATTACAACCACCTCTCCGGCAAGGATTTTGCCTTTGAGAATGGCTTCGTTGGCAGCCTCCTCGGAATCAAAGCAGTGTGCTTTGCCTGTAAAGGTCTGCATGTCCGGGTGAATTGCCGCCGGGTTGGTCACGGCCGAATTGGGAGCCAAGTTGCCGTGAAGCACTGCAAGTCCACCCTCTTTACTCCAGGGTTCGCCTATGGTCTTGATTATCGTCCGGTCGGGAGCAGATACGTTGCTTAGATTTTCGGCTATGGTCTTGCCGGTCACAGTCAAGGCATCCCCATGCAGTATGGGAAGAAGCTCTTTCATGACGGCCGCTACCCCGCCGGCCCGGTGAAAATCCGGAACATTGGCCGCCGCCGCTGGATTCATTTTGGCAATGTGAGGCGTACTGCGACAGATTTGTTCAAACAAATCCATGGAAATTTCACAATCGGCCTCGTAGCCGATCGCTGGGATGTGCAGGGCAACATTGGTCGAACCGCCGATGGCGGTGCTCAGACGCAGGCCGTTTTCAATTCCTTTTTGATTAATCATCTGGCGTGCCGTGATCCCCTCCTTGATAAGTTCTACGATTTGCCGGCCGGATGCTTGAGCGATTCGCAGGCGATCAGCGTAGGTCGCCGGGATGGTGGCACTGCCCGGCAGTGAAAGTCCCATGGCCTCGGCGACACAGCACATGGTATTGGCCGTCCCCAGAAAAGAGCAAGAGCCACAGGTGGGCCCTGAACCGTTTTCAAGCTTTCGGTAATCTGTTTCATCGATTTTACCTGCTTTCAGCATCCCCAAGCCTTCCGTCACCGAGGTGATATCCGAAGAGCGACCGTCGAACTGGCAGCCGCCTTCCATGGGTCCACCCACAACGATGATGGCCGGCAAATCCAGCCTGGCAGCCGCCATCAACATGGCTGGTACGATCTTGTCACAGGATCCCAAAAGCACGACGGCATCGAGCCGATGGGCTTGCACCATCAATTCAATGTCATTGGCGATCAGATCCCGGGTCGGTAGGATATAGTGCATCCCATCATGGCCCTGGGAGATTCCGTCGCAAGCCGCAATAACGCCGAACTCCACTGGCGTTCCGCCCGCCTGTCGGATTCCCTGCTGCACATACTCCGAAACCTGGTTAAGATTGTAGTGTCCAGGCACCACCCGATTCCAGGAGTTGGCAATACCGATCATTGGACCTTCCAGGTCGCGATCGCTGTATCCCATGGATTTATAAAGTGCCCGGTGCATCGACCCTTCGGGTCGTGCGAGTATTTGTCTGCTGCGCCACTTCATGGCATCTCCTTTCATCTGTACATTAAGCTTGCTGATATTCATTTTCCGGTATCGAGTGACCAACACTTATTATCCAGTACCCAGTATCAATACCGTTTATCACTGTCAACAGGGATATTGTTTTGATAATATTATGATAGATGAAAATCATCCAGGCCTCGAACGCTTGAAGCCTTCACGAGATCTATTGTATCGCTAACATGAAATCATAAGCCGGAGTTTATTACTGAAACGGCTGTAAAGCGGGTCATTGAGGAATTCGGTGTTAAACAGGATCTCTATGATGCGGCCTGGGTAGGCCGAAGGGTAGTTGTCAAAAAATCGCCGCCCCATCGTCTTTTTTAAATAAATGAACTTTATCTAGATTCATCACCAAATTGATCTCCTCGTTTAATTGGACGGGGGTGCTAGGGGTCACGATGGCGGTCATCAAATCTTCTCCGCTTGTTAAATCAAGATGGATTTCTTTTCCCAATGTCTCGATAACATTTACGCGGGCGTTGAAGGGTTGCCAATTTCCAGATGATACTTCTTCGAAGCCTTTGCGTGAGATATCTTCAGGTCGAACACCAAAAATAAATTCTAGAGTGTTACTGGATTGAACAGCTGAGGCCATTGCGTCTGAAAGGGGGATTTGGAATCCACCGGTATCTACGTAAAGTCGGGAATTTTGTTGAACTATCTTGCACGGGGTAAAATTCATAGCCGGACTGCCGATGAAGCCCGCTACAAAGCGATTGGACGGTTGATTATACAGCTCCATAGGAGAGCCGACTTGTTGGATCACACCGTCGTTCATGACCACAATTCGATCTCCCATGGTCATTGCTTCCACCTGGTCATGGGTCACATAGATGGATGTGGACTGCAACCGCCCGTGTAATTTAATGAGTTCGGTTCGCATTTGAACCCGCAGCTTGGCATCTAAATTGCTCAACGGTTCATCAAATAAAAAAACATCCGGTTCGCGAACAATGGCTCTACCCAAGGCTACTCGCTGGCGTTGACCACCGGAGAGTGCTTTCGGTTTGCGCTTCAGCAAATCATGAATTCCTAGAATATCAGCTGCTTTGTGAACCAATTTTTGTCGTTCTTCTTTGGGCACTTTGCGCATCTTTAAACTAAAGGCGATATTGTCAAAAACATTCATGTGGGGATACAAGGCATAACTCTGAAAAACCATGGCGATGTTTCGGTCCTTGCAAGCCAAATTGTTGACGAAGCGATCTCCAATATAAATCTCGCCGTCCGTAATAGCTTCCAGCCCTGCAACCATGCGGAGGGTCGTAGTTTTGCCGCATCCCGAAGGCCCTACCAATACCAAAAATTCTCTATCAACAATCTCCAGGTTAACATTGTTGACGGCAACCACGTCGTTGTATTTCTTGGTAATGTTTTTCAACAAAACATTGGCCATTTTATTTCTCCCATAATATCGTATGAATAGGCAACCGGTCTATCCCTTGACTGCTCCCGCGGTTAATCCCGATACATAGTGCTTTACAAAAAAGGAATAAATCAAAGCAATAGGGAAAGAACCGAGAACCGCAGACGCCATCAATGAGCCCCAAAAAAGTGTATCGGCTTTGATCAGATCACTTACGGTACCCACCGGAATAGTTTTCATAGATCCCGAGGACATGAAGATTAACGCGTAGAGAAATTCGTTCCAGCAAAGGGTGAAGCAGAAGATACCGGCTGAAATTAAACCGGGTAAGGAGAGGGGGAGCACTATCCGCACCAGAATCTGGAGTCGGGAGCATCCATCGGCCATGGCGCTTTCTTCAACCTCCTTGGGAATGGTTTGAAAGTATCCCATAAGCAGCCAGGAGGCAAAAGGAATTAGCTGGGTGGGGTACGTCAAAATGAGCGCCCAGTAAGTGTTGTAGAGGTTCAGTTTGGCAATAACCTGGGCAAGAGGTAAAAAAAGCAAAGTGGGAGGCACCAGATAGGCCAAGAAAATCCCCACACCCAGAAAATTGCTGCCGGGAAATCGAAATCGGGCCAGGGCATAGCCGATAAAGACACTGCAGGTCAGAGACAAGGCAGTCGATACGATCGAAACAATCAAGGTGTTTTTCAGCCAAGAGGCGAATTCGGTATTCTCGAAAAGATAAAGATAATTGTCTAGGGTGAAGTGCTGAATCCAGAAGGGATTGAAGCTCAAGTTAAATAGATCGTTCGTCGGTTTAAAAGACACAAGGGTCATCCAATAAAAGGGAAAGAGAAGAAAAATCAGATAGGCTGCCAGGGGCAGATAAATATTAATGATACGGGTGCGATTTTCAGGGGTTCCATCCATATTAATTTTCCCTTCGCAGGTAGAAAAGGAGCAGTACAGCAAAAAAAGTGAGGATTGGGAACATATAAAGTGCGATGGCCGCTCCCATTCCGATTTCCGTAGCAGACAGGCCGATCTGATAAGCGTAGGTACCAAAGATATGGGTCATATTGGCAGGTCCTCCTTTCGTAAGTACGTAGATCAATTGGAAGTCGGCAAAAGTCCAGATGATGGAAAGGAGAGCTGCAATCAGAATAACTCCTTTGATCGCCGGCAGCG
>JAAUYD010197059.1_pt1 | contig 15900 bp, 16 predicted proteins | sample 7278101 | NCBI WGS metagenome assembly JAAUYD01 (sample SAMN14350128, study PRJNA611818) | marine sediment metagenome | isolation source: surface marine sediment (0.6m) | place: French Polynesia: Moorea | collected 2018-08 | reverse complement strand
CCCTTTGCGAAAGGGGGAGAAAGACGTCTGCCCCCGCCATCGATGACTAGATGCTCCCTTTGGTTTCTACTGCGAATGACGAAATTTGGACTGATAATGGCGAAAGTCTAGTTTAAGAATTAAAAGAGGAGGCTCCAAATGGTGCGGTGCTGGGGCGCGGCACCCACTGCAATACATCCACAGCCGCTGTCATCTTGGCTGTCCGAACCATCCCCATCGTCGTCATCATCGTCGTCATCATCATCGTCGTCTTCACCCTCTTCCTCTTCTTCATCTTCAGCATCAACGTCAATGGTAAACGCGTGGGCAACATCAGCAGCACCGTCGGAAACGGTCAGGGTGACGTCGTTATCCCCCTCGTCGTCCTCTTCTGGGGTACCTTTGAGTAGGGCAGTACCGTCTCCATTGTCCTCCAGTGTGAGCCACGATGGGAGTGTATCTGGTTCGAATGTAATGGGATCCCCATCTGCATCCGTAGCTTCCACGAGATACTCGTATTTCTTATTGACTTCAGCATCTGTCACGTCTTCAGAGACCACCACGGGCGGGGTGTTTTCAGTAATCGAGAACGTGCTGTCGCTCTGATCGGCGAGGCTGTCGTTATCGCTTTTGGCGATCCTGATCGAGTAGTCGTCTCCGGCCGGAATATCGCCGGATATCTCCCATTCGTAGGTGCCGTCGTTGGTCTCGGTTGCGCACAGGGTCGCCTCCACATCGTCACCTTTGAGAAGCTCGATCTTGACATCTTCGTCAAAACTGGCGTTCCAGGTCACATCGTAGGCAGCGCCTTGACGCCAATTCTCACCGCCATTTGGGACAGTTACGCTGATGGTTGCCGGCACGCCAAAGGCATCCACGGCTGGATCGCCCATCATGTTGTACTGCTCGAAATACGACGTGCTGCCATGAGCGAGTAACCCGGCGTTAAACGAGGCGCAAATACCACTGACATCGTCTTCAAACATGGCGTCGAACATCTTGCGCTCGACCGTGTCGTCAGGACCCCACATCGATGTGGTTGAAGATCCCCAGGACGTGACCGCGCCGGTGGCCGCACGCACCCAGGACTCTGAAATGCACTCTGAATCCGTGTGGGTCCCGGTATAGCACGCAAACGCATAGGCAAAGGGAAAGACCGTATTGCTCATTGAATCGATGTCACTTGCAGTGATGCTCCAGGGGCCGATCGCCCAAGAGCTATTGCCCCCGTGACCCGAGTAGACCAAGAAGTGCAACCCGTTATTGATCTCATCTGTGACCCGGCTCTCTGTAGCGCTTGAGTCGCTGTTGACGTACTCCTTATTGTTGGTGTACCCGGCCGGATCAAAGTGGCTGTCGATGACATAGTTATGGGTGCCCTCGGCGACATGGCCGCTCCCTGAATCCCTACCGCCGATAAATGTATTGATTTTCTCGATACTCCCGATGTTTTGCTCCATATAGATGGTCTTCTCGATCATGTTGGCCAAGTCCCCACTGCCGCTCGCTGGAAATCGGCCGACCCAGAGGTCTGGCACCTCGTCGTCAAAAGTTGAATAGTACAGATCTGTGGCAGGGCTGCCTGTCGCTGGAATATCTCCAGTATCTCCCACCAGCAATACATAGGCGGGCAAAGGATCGATGTCTTCAATGAACGACTCGATGTCACTGCTCGATGTCCCGGTGTCCGATGTCGTGGCTAGGGTCACATTGAACCGCGCTCCGCGGAATTCAACAAATTCAGCCAAATCCCCTTCATAGGCAGGGTCGGTGATGATCAAGTAATCCTCATCTGGACGCTCGCCCCTGAACGGCATTACCCGGTCGCTAAAATTGGCAACCGATGACCGCAAGAACTTTTCGAAACTCACCGAATTCATCGGCTGGTACGCAGGTTCGGTCTCCATGTTGATCTGCAGCGCCAGATGTTCCCGCACAGTCAGGCGGCTCTTTAGAGGGTCATAGCTAAAGGGATAGATTTTTATCCTTGCGCACCGCACCCCCCGAATCGTAAACACCTCTGCCACTTCTGCCACAGGACCGGGCCCGTGACTGGCCGCGTAATAGGCTGCATCGTAGGAAAACGGTCGTTCTGAAAGCGGGCGCGACTTGGGCCAGGGCAGCTGTGCCGGAAAGACTTCGTAGTGCAGGGAAATGGTTTTCTCGCTGGCGCTTAACAGCTCAAAGGTAGGCATGTCTTCTTCGGGCCCGATGGCCAGGATAAACGCGTAATAGGGCAGCTCGGGTTGACCCAGGTCATCGGTGCGCTGGTACCCATCCACCCAGAGCCGTGAGTATATCTCACCCGTATTGCCCGGCTGGTCCAGGAGGCCCAATTGGTCGACCTCGCGGATCTCGAATCCCGGTGTCTCAAAGTCGATCAGGTAGCCCGCTCGGTTTTTCTCGATTGGCACCTGGCTTTTCGCAATCAGTGTTCCTGTGAACGAAAAAACAATGAGTGCAGCGATTACTTTGACTCTCATTTTTTTCCTCCTTGAAACCCGGGGGGGGGACAGTCTGAATAATTTTAATGAGTTCCATATATTACACTATTTATGTAAACTACCATAAGTGCGCATATATGTTATCACAAACAAGGGTATGTAAGCCACAGATATTACGACCTTTCCATATTATTTCCTTACTGTATCGCCTTTATCAGAGCGGCAAAGTATGCTGGCATTTCTGGTCGGGGATACCAAGCAAGGGCGAATTCGGTTTTAAGGGCGTACCCCGGATGGATGTTGATGAGCTTTCCGGTCTTTAGGAACGGCGCAGCAAAGTCCTCAAGCAACACGGAATAGCCCCACCCGCTCGCCACGATGGTGGCCAGCGCGTCTATATTGTTGGCAAAATGACGGTCTTTTTTGGCCAAGTCGAACAGATCATATTTCTTTAAATAATCAAATGTGGCTTCGTCCGGCTCGTTGAAATCGATAATGCATTCGTTTGTAATGATGTTTTCCAGTCCGCGCTGGGCCCACTTGGGTGTTGCTACAAGAATGTAGTTGGCCGGGTTGAGCAGCTTTGAGTCCAACTCGTTAACCACCTCGCGCCGGTTCAAAATCGCGAGTTGGGATGCCCCTGATTTTAAATGGGACAGGGCCTGTCCGCTGTCATTGAGGTTAAAGGTGAATTGGACGTTTGCAAAATTCCCTAGAATGGACATTGCTCCGGGAATGACCCGGGTGCGCATGGTGCTCGAAGGGCCGATAATGTCAATGCGCACCGATGCTTCGGCATTGCTGCTCAACAGGGACGAAAGCAGTTCTCCCTCCAGATCCTTGGCAGCCCTGCAGTATCGGTAAAGGGCCTCTCCCTCGACAGTGGGTCGCATGCCACTTCTCGAACGTGTGAACAAGGTCAGCCCGAGCTGTCGCTCTAAAGCGCGAATGCGCTGGGTGACCCCGGTCTGGGTCAGGCCAATCTGCTTTGCAGCGCCGTGTACTGTGGACTGATGGATGACAGCGACAAATGCCTCTAATCCCGGGTGAAGCAAACTCATCATAATTCATCAATAAATAAAAATAATAAATTATACAATCACAAGTTTCAATCTGCCGTTTTGTGGGATTACTCCCTCATTTGGTCACTGAATTTCATTAAGGATAAGGTTTTGTTAACATATCGTTGTAGTTTTATGGAAATCAATGTAAATTAGTTTGCATAAAAAGGCATAATAAACATGCATTTTGAATTGTTAAATTTTTTGGAGACGCCCGGATGGCAAGTGGAAAGACAATCATCGACGACACCGAATGCAAAGGCTGTGAACTCTGCATCGCATTCTGTCCTAGGCATCGGATTGGGCTCGGCACCACGATAAACGAGAAAGGGTACATCCCCGCCAAGTTGATTTCCAACAGCGATGTAAAAAATTGCACGGGTTGCGCCTTGTGCGCTGTGGTGTGCCCTGAGCTGGCCATCACAGTGTTTCGCGGGAAAGGAACCGATCCGGAGGCGCCAAATGACTAAGCAGCTGATGCGGGGCAATCACGTCCTCGGCGAAGCAGCCATTTGCGCGGGGTGTCGGTACTACTTTGGCTACCCCATCACACCGCAGAACGAGGTGCCAGAGTACATGTCCGCCCGGCTACGGGAAGTCGGTGGGACTTTTTTGCAGGCTGAAAGCGAACTCGCGTCGATCAACATGGTGCTCGGTGCATCCCTAGCAGGCGCCCGGGTCATGACCTCTTCGTCCAGTCCGGGCATCAGCCTCATGCAGGAGGGCATCAGCTTTCTGGCTGCCATGGAGCTGCCCGCGGTGATCGCCAATATGGTTCGCGGCGGTCCAGGGCTCGGCAACATCGCCCCGGCGCAGAGCGATTACTTTCAGGCCACCCGGGGCGGTGGACACGGGGACTATCGCACCATCGTGCTCGCCCCAGCGTCGGTACAGGAGCTGTGCGACATGACCTATAACGCGTTTGCGTTGGCCGACAAATACCGAAATCCAGTGATGATTCTGGGCGACGGCATGATTGGTCAGATGATGGAGCCCATTGAATTTCCCGAGTACATTGACCCGGCCGACTTGCCCCCTAAATCCTGGTGCCTGTCTGGCTCTAGGGCCCGTCCGTCAAAGCGTTCAAAAGCAATCATGTCCCTCCTGCTCAATCCCAACATCATGGAGGAGCGGAACTTTAAGCTGGTGCGAAAGTACGACGCGATCCAACGGGAAGAGCCGGATTGGGATGGCTATGCACTAGACGATGCCAGCATGGCCGTGGTGGCCTATGGTACCTCGGCCCGTGTGGCAAAAGGTGCGGTCAAACGGGTGCGACAGATGGGGATGAATGTAGGGCTGTTTCGACCGAAGACCCTGTGGCCGTTTCCAGAAAAAGCCTTAAAAAAGCTGACTCGTATTGTGAGGCACTTGCTCGTCATCGAGATGAGCACTGGGCAGATGATTGAAGATGTGAAGTTGGCTGTAGGAGACCGGGCAGAAGTATCGTTTTATGGGCGACCCGGCGGTGTTGTTTCCACCCCCGATGCGGTGGCCCATCAAATCAGCCACCATTACCTGAGAGCGCGACTCGAACGGGAACAAGCGAACTGAAACGACTGCTATGACAACGAATCTGAAAACAGTTTTTGAGCGTCCCCAGAGCCTGAAGCAGGCCACATTTCACTACTGTCCGGGGTGTGGGCATTCCATTGTACACCGCTTGGTGGCAGAGGTGATCGACGAGCTCGATTTGCAGGGGCGCTGCATCGGCGTCCCCCCTGCCGGCTGTGCAGTGCTGGCCTACAACTATTTCGACGTGGACATGGGAGAAGCGCCCCATGGCCGTGCCCTTGCCGTAGCCACGGGTATCAAGCGAGTGCGCCCCGACAGCATCGTCTTTACCTATCAGGGGGACGGAGATATTGCCGCCATTGGGACTTCCGAGACGATCCACGCTGCAAATCGCGGTGAAAATATCACGGCGATTTTCATCAACAACGGGGTCTACGGCATGACTGGCGGTCAGATGGCGCCGACCACATTGCCTGGACAGCGCTCTACCACCACGCCAAAAGGTCGCGATATCGCTGCTGACGGCGCTCCCCTCGACCTCACCGCCATGCTCGCCTCGTGCAAAGGCAGCGCCTACCTGGAACGGACTGGTGTCTTTTCGCCAAAGAGCATCAGGCAGACAAAAAAGGCAATCCGAAACGCATTTAAGACCCAAGCGGCTGGATTGGGCTTTTCCCTGGTGGAGATCCTATCCCCTTGCCCGACTAACTGGAAGATGGATGCCCTCAGCGGATTCAAATGGGTCGAAAACGAAATGACCAAAACTTTTCCCCTAGGCACCATCAAAGATACCACGGGATTTGCTTCTCAAGGGAGGGGACGATGATGACGAAACTCATTTTCTCTGGCTTTGGGGGGCAGGGTGTGCTGCTGATGGGGTATGTGACCGCGCTGGCTGCCATGAGGCAGGGATATAATGTGACGTTTCTACCGGCCTATGGCGCTGAGATTCGCGGGGGCACGGCCAACTGCACGGTTGTCATCGCTGACGACGAGATCGCCAGTCCAGTGGCCAGCTCTCCGGATGTGGTGGTCGTCATGAACAATCCGAGCCTGGCGAGGTTCTCGAGTATCGTGAAGCCGGGTGGGGTTGTTTTTATCAATTCGTCACTGGTACATGCAGAGATGAAGCGGACAGATATAAAAGAGATCCGCCTACCGGTGAACAGCCTTGCCTTGGAGATCAGAGCAGAGCGCTCTGCCAACATGGTCATGCTCGGGGCGCTGGCCCAGTCTTCTCAAATCGTCGCCCTGGATGACCTGAAACAAGCCCTCGGGGAAACGGGATTGGCAAAAAAAGAGGGCATTCTAAAGTTGAACCATCGCGCCTTGGAGGTCGGCGCCGAGTGCGTACGTTACGCGCAAAAGTGATATAGCTATTCTTCATACAAGGGAACAGACAAGATGACCGTGACACAGCTGACAATATCAATTCCCAATAAACCGGGCGATCTGGCGAAAATAAGCGAGCTGCTCGGGGACGCCGGCGTAAACATTTTGGCCATTTTGGTCTCCACGACCACGCCTGATGGTGACGGGCTGGTGCGATTCGTCGCAGACAACCCAGAGCGGGCGACCAACGTCCTCGATACCCAAGGCCATGAGGTGGCGTCTAACGAAGTCATCGCCGCAGATACGCCCCATAACGCCGGGGGCCTGCTGGCCGTGCTCAAGCCACTGAAAAGAGCAGGGGTGAATATCGACTACCTCTATCCGTGCACCTCTGAAGGAAAGAATACAATTGTAATTATAGGCGTTCAGGACGACGCGATAGCAGTGGCGCTAAATGCATTGCGAGAGAACTGGATAGCCCTGTACGGCGATGAGCTTTATCACATGTGAGCCGGAGCGGCAGGTAAAATGCCTCCCCCTTTGGCAAACGGGAACTAGAGGAAACGCGGGAGGTATAAGTATCAAGTGGGTATCTCCGGCACCTTTCCATCTTTTCGGTATTATTTATTATATCTTGATGGCAGTTGATGCGTTACTCCACCAGCTTGATTGCTTCTTCTATGCTCACAATTCGAATCGGAGAAGGACACCCTGAATGTTCTACATTGCTTCTAAGGCGATCGTCAGCAGTGACCAAAGTATATCCGTCAGCTAGATACACAAGCAGCCATCTATCATGAGCATCAGTGTCGTTTTTCTTGAAGTTGTAGCTATTTCTATCTCGGACCGACATCCACCCAAGGTATGCGTGAAAGTGCAAGTGCTCTCGCAGGTCTCGGCGAATATCTTTTGCGTCGCGTGGTGTGCCGATCATCTCACCAACCGACCGATACATGTTGACAAGAGCGTCAATATATTTTGCGATGAATTTTTGAAATGGAGGGCGATTTACAAGCTTTTCATGGTATTCAATAATTCTCGTCGCGAGGTTCTTATTGCTTTCTACCCAATTATTTCTCTGATTGACGAGTTCCTCCTTAATACTATCGTGGCGTTCTCTAAACGAAATATCTAGTTTTTCGAATGACTCCATCTTGATTAAACGTCGCCGAAACATGTTCATATGGGTGTACTGTTTCAACACAGTCAGTGGCGGGCAACCAGCTACTAGTGCTGCTCTCAGGATATCCGATTCCGTCTTTCGCACCATTCCTTTGTTGCAACAAAGCTTGTCCATCCAGTCCAAGGTGTCGCGAAAATTGTCAAAAAGGTGGGCTTCTCTTTCGTTCAGATGAGCGGAGATTTCCAGTAACGAAATATAGCATACCCATAGAACACGCTGTTCCCGCTTGGCTAGCTCAAGTAGTGGTTCTCTGAACTCCTCGTACTGCCCCTCCGCAAGTCCCCTAAAAATATTCGTATCGAGTAGCAGCTTCGGCCCGCTTTTCATTTCGTTGCCCGCCCACCCTTACCGTTTTTGTTTTGTTGTATTTGTTGGGTGCGTTTCCAAATTACACAAATTACTAGCCCCAACAAGTTTACAATTCAGGTCCGTCCCTTTTCTTTTAAAAGAGATCTATTCATCACAGCACACCCAGGGGGATTTGGTTTGACAAAAATGTTTTGAGAGAATTGGTCACCGGATTAATATTGACAAGCGCAGACTCTTCTACACCTGGCCCGCCGGCTCGTCGCATTGGTTTCTGATTCAGAATCCCAATATGGACCGTAGACGGTATCGAAAAAACAGCCGATACGGTAAGTGGCGCTGGGATCTTGAATCGTATCGGTGATTCCGAAAGCAGCCAGCACGGTCGCGCAGTTTTCAGAGCTGCCGTCACTGCCGGCAAAAAGCCGCGTCCCTTCGTTGTATCCCCCGTGTTCTTGGCAGACGACATCGCAGTTTTGATTCTGTTGGCCGAAATACCAGCAATAGCCACCAATAGAGACACCATCGCATGGAGGTGATGTATCAGAATCGGAATCTGTTTCGGTATCTGTGTCTGTTTCGGTATCTGTGTCTGTTTCGGTATGGGAATCTGTTTCGGTATCTGAATCAGATTCAGTGTCAGATTCAGTATCAGTGTCAGTATCTGAGTCCGTGTCAGAGTCTGTGTTGGTATCGGTATCTGTTTCAGTATCTGAATCAGATTCAGTGTCAGATTCAGTGTCAGATTCAGTATCAGTGTCAGTATCCACATCCGAATCCGTGTCCGAATCCGTGTCTGCGTCCGTATCTGTATTCGTGTCTGAGTCGATATCTGTATCGGTGTCTCCATCGCTGTCTGTGTCTGTATCGGAATCGGTTGGAAAACCGCTTGGGTCGGAATAACAAAGCTTATCCCCATCGGTGTTGCAGTACCAACCCGGAGGACAATCGGCATCACTTTGACATTCGAATTGGCCCTCGTTTGGTGTGACCTTGCAGGCGACAATACTTGTCGCACAACTCAGAAAAATCCAAAAAAAAATGGGTAAGGAATCTCTTGTAAACGCCATTTTAAACCCAATAGCTCCTTTGTCCGGGCGTCATCTAAATACCTGCGACCCATCAGATGAGGGCATTTAAGCTCAATACCAATATAAAAGGTCAATTCTATTTTCTATGTAGAGAATCGGCTAAAATCTATTTTTTTAAAGCTGGCCTCTTCCGACCTTGACACTTAAAAAATGAGAAAAGGGGACGTACCCCTCCTAATTCTTTTTTAGACAGATAGGGGGCCATGCCCTGACAGAGATCCAGGGGATCGGGGGGATCGGGGTCAGGACAAATGACTTGTTATATACACGACCCTCGGAGATTGCTCTTTCAAACGGGAGATTCCAGGTAAGGGATTATCTCCACTCCAACATCATGCAATATGGAACAAAGCTAAAATTTGACGAAAATTGACCTCTCTATGATAGGATTATCAGAAGATGAAAAACCTTGCTGTAATAATCGCCCTATTGATGGTTCCTCTGATGATACTGATCTTCGTTCATACAATTAGACGTATGATCAAAAATGCAAAAGGGGAGCCTTCACCGTACAATCGAAGATTTTCTGTCAGAGTTATTCTGATGGTATCGATTTCTATTATTGGTTTGTTTGTTTATTTCCGAATATCAATGGGCAGTTTTCCTGAGAGCGACATGATCGTCGTTGAAGCTCGTGAATATCTTGAACGCACTCATGGTCACCCCGCCGATAAATGGCGGATCAGGGTAGTCGGTCGACTAAAGAAGTTCGCTCACGAGCAGCCAAGGAAATACTACAAGTTGGCGTATTCATATAATGATACAGTCGGTAGATTATTGGTTGAGTGCACTCATTACGAAGCGGCAAAGGAATTGTTATTCAACGAAGCAAATGAGCAATTCGACATATTGCCTCCCTCGCGCGAATCAACCAGAGATAAAGGGTTGAATGATTTGGTCCATTCCGAGTAAGCACTGCGAGAGGCCGAAAACATAACCAAGTTGAAATTCCATGCCTCAAGTGTTTGAAGAAGTAGAAGGATCTGAACTAATTTTCGTGCGCCGAATGCCATCAAAATTTGCTGCATACCAGATCACATAGACAAAGATCACATCCCATTATCATCCGCTCCAGTTCGCCGAGTGGATCCAGGATGATACCAACGACTGTGCGCCAGCCCGGGGAAGCGATCCGGCGGCTCGCCCGCAAGGCCTGAAACCGGATCTCCCCAAGCATCGCGCCGCCCATTGGCGTCCAAAACAAATCGATTGCAGAGGGGTGCTGATACCAGGCCTCGACGACATACTCCCAGGCAAAGGAAGCGATGACAGCGTAAACAAAGGCGATGACCGGTTTATGTCGCCAGCTCCTGGCAGCAAGGTAGGCTTCTGATCCGAACAGGCCGTGGGTTATCAAGTTGAAGTGCCACCAGTCACCATCAGAGGCAAAGATGTTCGCGGCGTGTCGATACTCGGGAAACGACGACCAGCTGCTTCGGAATTGCATCGCATTCTTTCCAGTGTCTGTTATGTCGAATGCCTCCGGCCAGATCGCCAACATGCCAAAGTGCATACTGGTTTCGAGTGCAGCAATTCGGATCACCGGGACGAGGAAACTTTTTTTACACGGAGATGAGGCGCATTGGGGATCGACCGGGGCTTGTGAATGGGCCGCTATTGAAATTGTCATGACGCAAGCGAAAAGGCTTATTTGGCATTGATTTCCCATTAGTTCGTAGCCAATACACCCTGCATTTGATGCCCTCCGTCCCTCGATAGTTCTCGATAGTTCCTCGAGAGGCAGGCTAACAGCAAGGCAACGACAAAAGCAACGCGCTTTAGATTTTCTGGAATATTCACCCGGACTCCTTGTTATATGGAGATAATCGTCGAACCTCCATCAAAGGAGAGGGGAATGCAAAGCTTTGATCGCAGTGTCGCTCTTTGTTGGTTGATCGTGTGCACAGTGCTGATCCCCGGATTGCTCTCAGCAGGATCAGATGAAAAAACCCTGTCGGGCCAAGAAATCGTCGATAGGATGCTCAAGCGCGCCGAGGCTAACAAAAAGAAAGCGCTCCAATACACGTACAAACAGATAATGGAGATCGAAAAGCTCGACAAAAGTGGGAAACTCGATGAGCTGGAGACCCGCGTGTACGAAGCGGTCATTATTGATGGGGAACGCTACGAACGGTTGATCGAGAAGAACGATAGCCCTTTAAACGCCGAGGAACAGGAGGAAGAGCAAGAGCGCGAGGCCAAGTTTCGCAAGAGACAGAAAGACAAGAAGGCGGGCAAAGAGGTCGCTGAAGAGGATGGCATGTCCCTTGAATTCAATCGAGACAACACGGATCGATTTATTTTTGAAACGATCGGCAAGGAGACAATCGCTGGTCGACCGGCCTATGTGGTCACAATAAGGATAGATCCAACTAAAAAATTGCCTGAAGAAAAGGACACGGACAGATTTTTAAACGCCCTCGAAGGAAAGATGTGGGTAGATGCGGCAGACTTTGAAATAGTCCGCGTCAAGGCCCGGCTGACACGCACCGTTCGTTTTGGATTGGGGTTGCTCGCATACTTCAAGAAAGTCGTGTTTTCCTTTGAACAGAGAAGGAGCACGAGCGGAGCGTGGTATCCAGCGTCAGGGCGCGTTTATATCTGGGGCAGGTCCCTCATCTTCAAACCCATTCGCCAGAGACAAAAGATTACATTTGCGGATTTTAAAAAGGTCGGATAACCGGGCCGAAGATTGTGGGTGAGTGTTGGCTTCGTCTTTGTGGGGGTAGGGCTAGATACCGACGCCAACGGCCAATCCATAGGTCGCGTTGGTCATGTTGATGTTGTTTTCGTCTTCGCCTTGAAGCAGGCCGACGAATGCTTCGGCAGTCACCGCGAAGTTTCTCTTCAGTCGATACTCGTACCCGACAGTGCCGAACATACCCACGCCAAAGGAGGCGTGGTCGTCTGTCTTTTCCAAGTACGCATCAACACATGCCATCGTGTTGCATTCCGGGGATTCGCCGCTGCCCACGTCATTGTCGGCAAAGATGAACGAGAATCCCGCTGACGCGCCAAAATAAAGCCCAAATGGCATGGCGTAGCGATACTCCGGTCCGAGGTAGTAACTGGAGACAGCACCCCACTCATTGTCGCCTCCGACGCTGTCGCGCACGTCTTGTGTGGACCGCCAAGTGCCTTGAAACCTCCCGCCGATGAAGTGTCGGTTGTCGATAGTGCCGCCGACCCTGAGCGCCAGTCCAGGTGTAACGAGCGCTGTTCCATCGTGGCTGGTCAAGCGGTTATCGCTGTCTTCATGCATCATGGCGCCGAGTAACATGGCCGTAAAATAGACAGGTGGCCGATCGCTGCTCTGTACGTCTGCGGAGACCTCAGTTACAGGTGCTCGAAGATCGCCATCCTCTGGCCTGGCCTCCTCGGATCGAGCAGAGACCGCAAAGGAGAAAAGGATTGCTGCCATGAGAAACGCTACGAACAGGATTGATGGAATTGAATGTCTCATTGAATGCCTCTCTTCTTTCAAAGCACCGTCTCTCGGTGCGCGTGTTATGTCCGGAAGCATTTCGCAAGACCCGAGCCAAAATTTTGAAATCCGGAATATGTCCTTTAAATTTAATGCGTTAGGTGGGTTTTTATGATTTCGACACAGCTGGTACTGGCCACTTTGAAGTATCGCAAAATAACACAGCCTTCCCTGTAACCTATTGAATAGACTTAAAAAATTAAAATAGTGGACCAAAATGAGATAGGTTGAAGGGGATAAACATTTGACAGGGCGCTCTAGGTCGTGTCCCGTAATTCACGGCAAGAAAGGAACTGTAAAGCAATAACAATGGGTTGACTGGATCTGTCTGTTCACATGTTTGCAACACTTTCGTCGTCCCCGCGAAGGCGGGGACCCAAGTAACTCTTTGTATTTATTGCCCATTCTAGATTCCCGCCTGCGCGGGAATGACGATCTTGGATGAATTACGGGACACGACCTAACTACGGTGCGAAAACCATGGAAATGAGCATCGAAATTGGGGATACAGGGGATTGTGCCGGCGCGACACTCGAGCAGCTGAAGATTTCCGAGAGGTATGATGCGGTCTGTTCCCTGCGGGCAATGGCCACCCAAGGGGCATTGTCGCAGTAGTCATTTTGTTCAGTGCAGTCCTGTTTCAGGGTTATCCAGGTATCGAGAAACCCTAGCATCCCATTGGGATCAGTGCCCTCTAGTTGGGTTGTCACCGCTTGAAAGAACGCTACAGTCGCCTGGTCTGCCGATGCGACGATGGGAGCCAGGTCAGGCTCTAGGCAGTCATCAAAGGTTTCAGAGTGGGCCAGGCCGTCCCGTGACGGGTTCATATTGGAAGAGATGGCATCGATATAGTTCATTACGTGGGCAATGCGTTTGAATCCATCCGCTGCTGTCCTGATGGTATGTGAAAAGGTGTCCTGAACCACATGCGCTGCAACGCCGATATGGAACACGGGCGCCCAGACGTGTAGGTCCACCAAGCCGTAGAAATCCAAGTAGACCGTGGTTTTGATTATCTGGTCCTCAGCTGCCTTAGATAAATAGGTTTCAGCCGCGTCCATCAGCTCGATGATGACCTGGCGTGTCCCCGTAACAGCTGCTGCATCCCCTTGCGAGAAATCATCGTCTGGTCCGCGAAGGCTATGGGAATACTGACCCACGGCACTCGGGTCCGCGTGTACCTTCCGCAGGCTCTCCAAGTCGAACAGGGAGTGCCCATCCGTGTCTGGTGCGCGAGCGCCAACCACCAGGCTTACCAAAACAAAGCGCTCTGTTTCGTCCAGCGTATCCGGGTCAACGCCTGTCACTTCGATGAGATAGTCAGCTAATTTCCGCCAGGTATTATCCGAGGGCAGGGCAGCTGGTGGGTCAGGTAGGGTGAGCGCGCCGTTTTTATAAGCTCTGCCGGTAAAGCCCTCGTGGCAGGGGTCAGTGCTGCCGGTAGCCACTGACCACGCACGGGACCGAACAGGGCCCAGTACAGTCAAGAGCAACCCCAAGAGACAGGCGATCCACCAGGTGGCCCCAGGCATGAGCATGGCATACAAAAATCGCCTCATCAGAAAGCTGCCTCCAAGTCACGCTTTCTACACGGCGATCTATATCAGCAAATGCACTTCTTTGCATTCGGCCTGAGCAGGTGACACAAACCAACTATCGACCGTAGACATTAATGTCGCCGCTCTCGACAGCCAGCAGGAGGGAGCGATCCGCATCGTCGGTGCAGCTAATGCCAGTGACGTCGACATGTCCTGCATGGGCAGCAGCTTCGACGTTGTAGGCAGCGATGGGTACGACCAGCTGAGCATTGCCCGCGAGCACGTCTATGTCGGCATAGGCCGGCTCAGACGCATATGTCAGGTCGGCGTTGCCCGCACCAATGGTCACGCGGGTCTTGTTTGAGGCAATGTGGCTGCCTGTTATATCGCCTGACACGGCTGTCGCATCGAGTTCACCCCGCACATCATTCAATGTGATGTCGCCGTCAAAGGAAACGATTTTCAGTGGGCCGTGCAAGGTATTCACCACCACGTTGCCGCGACTGGTTCTGATATCTGCTGCAGTGTCCGCTGGTACCTCAATCTCAATCTCACCTTCACACGCGTGGGCCCCGGATCCAGCCTCAAGGCTAAACATCAACACGTCCTGCTCAACGTATACGTCATATTCGGGAACACTCGTTCGACATGCGATGTCAACTGATACGCGGGCAATGTCTCCGGAATCCACGGCCGCGATTGCCACGTTGCCGAAGTCGGTATTGAGGGAGACGAACCGAACAGGTGCTTCGAATGCAAAGCTGTCTTGGGCAGTGTTCTCTTCACAACCCAGCGTGGCGACTGCGATGCATATGCTTACCAGGGTCAGTATTCTTAAGGTAGTCATTGTATCCTCCGGTGTCTAAACAAATGAAGCAGTGAGGAGCATGCCCAGTGCTACGGTATGTTTTGTGAAACCACTGGCCTGATCCTGCACCGTCGCCATATAGAGAAACTGCCCGCTGAGCCCTAGGCTCAACCCGTCAGAAGCCCACCAGTCCTTGCCGATCATGGCGGAGAACCCAAGTCCGACCCTCGCGGTTTCTATGGGGTCGACGTCGCTGCCGACAATGACGTCGCTAAGGGTTGCTCCAACAGCACCGCTTAGGTAGATATTTGCCGGCAGCACGCGATACCCCACGCCCAAGCCGGTGAGGAATCCATACATCACCCCGTCGTCGGCTTTGGGTTTGGGGTTAGTGTTTTGAAACATGACGAGGCTATCAGCTTCGAAAAAGAGAGCGAGGGTCTCTGTCAACCGACCGCCGATCTGGACGCCGTCGAGAATCCCAGGGGCGGTAGAAAACGATATGGGTGCGTTGTCCTTATCTATCGCTTGAGCAGTTGCGACCACGCCCACGCCAAACCTAAGGTGAAATCGGCTTGGTTCACCGGCCTGGCCACTTTCGGACCAGGCCACCCTGCACAAGCTTGAGATAGTCAGCAGGGCGCTTACAGCGAGTACCCAGCGATAGTAGGTGTGCTGGGAAGTTGCGGTGCGTATGGTGTCTTGGCGTCTCATCTTGCCGCATTGCCACCGCAAGGCGCGTACCGTAATTGCTGGATCGATTATTTTCTTTTAATTACAATTGGTTACGAAATTGGCCGGATGTTGAACCAGCAGGATCGCACCGATCAATCTGGTACTATTTTGGGCCCCAATTAATCTCTAACCATTTGTTATTAAAGGGGAATATTCATTGGCATACCAGATTGAGATAGGGAAAAACGGCCAGGTGTGGGCCCTCCAAACCCGTCAAGACGCAATGCTACCCCCCCAAAGGGTCTCTGGCCTTGCGTTTGACGGTCTTCTGGAAATCAAAATGAGCATCTGACCGGTTCGGAAAGGAATCTAAAAAATCAAAACCCCCTGCCGAACGGTTCGGAAAGCGATCTAAAAAATCTAAACCCCCTGCCGAACGGTTCGGAAAGCGATCTAAAAAATCTAAACCCCCTGCCGAACGGTT
>JAAUYD010246342.1_pt1 | contig 15904 bp, 14 predicted proteins | sample 7278101 | NCBI WGS metagenome assembly JAAUYD01 (sample SAMN14350128, study PRJNA611818) | marine sediment metagenome | isolation source: surface marine sediment (0.6m) | place: French Polynesia: Moorea | collected 2018-08 | reverse complement strand
CTGAGCCCGGCCTGGGCTACGCGGAAGCAGCCATCGCCGCCAAGCTGGCTGAGGGAACCGACGATCCGGCCGAACAGGCCGTACTGGAAGAGCTCAGCGGCAAGCTGAACCGGGAAGGCCTGAGTGAACTGGGGCTGGACCCCGGCGGCAACATGGCGATCTATGGTCTGGGTGTGCTGCCGGTGCTGCGCGCAGAGATTACCGATTCCTCGGCGCTGAAGGCCACCATATCCCGTATCGAGGAAAAATCCGGGAAGGCGATCCCGAAAGTGAACCGCGGTGGAATCGAGTACTACGAGCTCGGTGACGCCGAGGGCACGATCATTGTTTCCGTGGATGATAACCAGGTCGTCATGGGAGTGACGCCCACCATTGCCAAGGACACGGTGCTGGACCAGATCCTGGGCATCGAGAAACCCGCGCGCTCAGTAGCGGACAGCGGTCGGATCTCGGATCTCAACAAGGAATTTGGCCTGTTGCCGGTGGCGACCCTGTTTGTGGATCCTCCGGCCCTGGTCGATGCCGTACTCAGCGATGACAGCGAAGCGGCCCAGATGATGTTCTCCGAAGAACGCGCCAAGATGACCCCGGCGTGCGTGGCCGAAATCCGCGGCATGGCGGAAATCATGCCGCGCATGGTATCCGGCTACACCGCCCTGGACCGCAGCCGCATGGACCAGGTCGCCCACGCTGAACTGCGATCGGATATCGCCCAGTCCCTGCAGGGCCTGATGATCCCCATGGCGGGTATGGGCCAGGAAGCCGGCGGACTGTTCAACTTCGCCCTGGCTTTTGACCTGCTCAAGACCAAGCAGTTTCTGATCGATCGCGCGGCGGCCGTTTCAGCCGAGCCCTACCAGTGCGCCGAACTGGCGGACATCAACACGGGCATGGCAGAGCTGCAGACCAAGCTGTCCCAGCCGCTGCCTCCCATGGTGGGCAACATCCAGGGCCTGCGGATCAACATCAAAGAAGCAGAGATGGCTGCGGGCGGCATGCCCACCAACCTGCGCGCGCTGGTGATGGTGGGTATGACCAATCCCCAGCTCATCGTCGGCATGGCCAGCGCTTTTGTACCGCAAATGGCCACCCTGCAGATGGACACCAACGGTACCCCGGTGCCGGTGCCACCCAACGTGATCCCGTTCCCGCTGGACGAACCTCACGTGGCCATGATGAATCACGGCCTGGCATTTTCCGTAGGCGTCGGTGAGCAGGACAACCTCAAGTCCTTCCTGGATGCCGAGCTGCCCGATGAGCCCAGTTTCATCACCATGGGCTATGACGCCGCTGCCATGCAGATGTATCAGCAGCAGATGATGCAGACCATGGCGGCCATGAGCGGCGAAGCCGGCATGCCGGACATGCCGGCTCCGGCCGATCTTCTCGACCGCGTCCACGCCACCATCAGCTTCTCTGACAAGGGTGTCGACATCGTCTCGACCTCGACACTCAAGCCCTGAGTTCGCTGACCGCAGAAACCCAAGGCCCCGCTCCAATGAGCGGGGCTTTTCTTTTGCACCGGGCGCGAGAATGACTGAAACAGGCCACATCGACGCTCCCCGGATCAATACACCGGCACTGTCACCCGGCAGCCCGGACATGCCGCCAGTCCACCTCGCATTTGAACTGCAGCAGCATTTCTGTTTCATTTGAACCTCGCTTTTTCAAAGATTGATCACCCGGTCCATGGCTAGAAAACTGTTTTCAAGACGACTGGGACCCCGGCGCGGTGTATTGCGGACACTGCTCACCTGGGGTCGCAACCTGCTGCTGCTGGCGGCGGTGGTCGTGGTAGGCGCCAAGTTTTACGTGGACTACCGTCTGGGCAACAACATGGACCAGTGGAAGAATCGCAGCGCGCCGCTGGGCACCATGACCTACCAGGATATCTACGCCACCTTCGGCGGTGACATCGTGTTGGAGGGATTTTCTTTTCTGCCGGACCGGGCGGCGCCCATCCCGCCGCTGGTCGTCGAAAAAGCCATACTGCATACGCCCGGCTTCCTGTTCATCCTGGGATTCCGAGGCGATGACAACATCCCCGAATCCCTGGGGGCTTCGGTTGTGGGTTTGCGCGGTGGACTCAGCGATCTGGCCGTGGGGGGCGACAGCATCGAGCCCTCGGTCAGTGGCATTCCGTTTGAAACCCTGGCCTGCGGCAACGTCAACCGCTTCCAGGATATTGACATGGACGCCATGGGCTTCGGGCCGCTGTCAGTCAACCTGTCTGCGCGCTACCGGGTCGATCCGCCGGACCGGATCGACGTGCAGATCATTCAGGAAAACGCCGACGCCGCAACTTTGACCTCAGATATCGACCTGGCCGTGCCCAACCTGGCAGACGCCAACCGCGGTCGCGCGGCACCGGACGTTCGCATCAAGGCAATCACCGTCGCCATCAACGCGTCGGAGTTCAACAAGCGCCGCAACCAGTACTGTGCTGAATCCTCGGAGACCAGCGTCCAGCAGTTTCTGAACAATCACATGGACGAAGTGCTCCTGGCCATGGCCGAATCGGGGTATGTCCCTGGCCCCTCCACCATGAGCCAGTACCAGCAGTTCGCCGAGGGCGAAGGGACCTGGACCTTCCAGGTCAGGCCCGACCGGCCGCTGCAGTTGACGGACCTGATGGTCAATGACCCGCTGGAACTGGTCAGGCTCGTCAATCTCAATTCTTCCATCGGTTCCCGTATACCCTCGCCGGTCACCCTGACCCGGGCGGTACGAGCCAGGGCCGAAGGTGAGGACGATAGTTCAGATGTTCCGGTGGTTGAAGGCGAGTTCGGCCTGACCGCCAACCAGGGCAGTTCCAAGCGCATTCGCTGGGTCGAAGTACCGGTCTCCAGCCTCGGTTCCTACGTCGGTGGCGGCGTTCGCCTGGGCACCCGGTTTGGCAAACAATATACCGGCCGGCTGATCCGTATCGACGCAGACACAGCCTACGTGGAGACGCGCCTCCCCGGCGGCGACGCCACGGTGCCGATACCCTTGTCACAACTGGTCGAGGTTCGAGTACCCGAGTTCGAAGACTGAACTTCCCGCCGCCTGCGGCCAGGCAACGAATGGATTCCCCTCAGGCGCGGGCCATGACCCACACGTCTACCTCCCCCACACCCTGCTCCCGCAGCGCCGCGGCACATGCCGCGGCCGTGCTGCCGGTGGTCATAACGTCATCCACCAGCACCACACGGGCCGGCGGCCTGCCGTGAAACGACGCGGTGATGGCACCCGCCAGATTTCTTTCCCTGGACCGGGCCGGCAGCTCGCTCTGGGGCACGGTGTAACGGCATCGACCCAGCGCTCCAGTCACCAGGGCACCGCAGCCACGCCGAGCCAGCCCAGCGGCCAGTTCGCGCGCCGGGTTGAACCCCCGCTGGCGCAGGCGGCGGAGGTGCATGGGCACCGGCACCAGGGCACCCGGCATAGCCGGTGAGGCATGCTGCACAAACAGGTCGCACAGGAGAGAAGCCACTGCCAGCCGTCCGCCAAACTTGAACTGGTGAATGATGCCGCGAACGGGCTCCTGGTAGAGCAGCGGGCAGGTAACCGACGCGAAGGGCGGTGGTCGGCGCTGGCATCGGGCACAAAGCGAGGCGTCATCATGGTGTCGGGGCGCGGCGCAGCGCGGACATCGCTCATTCAGCCACGGCAGTTCCGCCGCACACGGACCACAGAGATCCACACCGTCCTGGCCTGGAGCATGGCACAGCAGACAGCGCGACGGAAAGCAATGCTTCCACAGCCGATCCAGCCAACCGTATACTCGCGCTGGAGCCGAAAACGCCTGGTTCATAATCCAGGACGCGCAAACCATGCTGGATACCGATCGCGCCAGACAGTTCATGATCAGGGCAATGGATTCCCCGGAGGAGTCGACCGCGGTTTACCGCGAGATCGAAAACCGTCTTCTGGAGCGGATGAGCTGGTCCCGCCAGTCCCCGGAGCGAATCGTGGACCTGGGCTGCGGGCGCGGCCAAGCGTCGGCCCACCTTGCCGGTCGCTTCCCCGACGCCCAGGTGCTGGCCCTGGACCACGCCGCGCCGATGCTGCGTCAACTGGGACCGGGGGTTGTGGGTCTTTGCGCCAGTGCCGAGCGAATTCCACTGCGCTCGGCCAGCGTTGACACGGTTTTCTCCAACCTGCTGCTGCCGTGGTGTGCCGACCCCGGCGCGGTCATTGGCGAGATCTGCCGGGTGTTGCGGCCCGAGGGATCCCTGTGGTTTACCAGCCTGGGACCGGATACCCTGACCGAATTGCGCCAGGCCTGGTCCCGGGTTGACGCTTATCCCCACGTGCACCCTTTCGTCGACATGCACCATATCGGCGACGCGCTGCTGTCGGCAGGACTGCAAAACCCTGTGCTGGAGGTGGAGACACTGACCGTGACCTACCCGGATCCGCTGGCCCTGATGCGGGAGCTCAAGCAGCTTGGCGCCCAGAATGCGCACCGGGAGCGATTCCGCGGACTGACCGGTCAGCAGCGGATGGCAGGCATGATGGAGGGCCTGGAGTCATTCCGCCGGGATGGCGCCATTCCCGCGACCTGCGAGGTGATCTACGGGCATGCCTGGGGCGCACCCGAAGGCCTGCCCCGCCGGGAACAGGGTATGGATGTCGCCACCTTTTCGGTGGATTCCCTGCGTCGCAGTGCCCGGCGCTGAGCGATTCAGTGAAACCGGGCAGGCCCCTGGGGGCGATCTGCGGGGTCTTCGTCGATGACCAGGTCCCGGCGCACGGATCGCCCCAGCAGCTTGGCACACAACATGAAATCATCCTCGGCATCTCTCTTGAGCTGTTCCAGGGCAGGTCCGGCGCCGCGTTGATCGGGTGCGAAGGCCTCGCTGTAGGTGCCAACGGCCAGTACGCCGTTGACGTTCAGCTCGATGGCGTACTCGCTGACCAGGACTTTGCCCTGTTGCGGGTGTTCTTCTTCCCACTCCGAGTAGGCCAGTCGGCATTCCCCCTGGCTGGACTGGACCAGCACCGAGTCCACCACGAACGACTCCTGGATATTGGATGACGCGGTCACTTCGAAGGTGCTGGCTCGAGGCATGAACAGTCGCCCCAGCGTCTCGGCACCCAACTCAAAACTGAAGACATGTGATCGGTTTCGGGACATCCCGCTGCTCCCTTAGCAATTAGTGGGACTCAGGCTCAATCGGCCAGAAATCCGATGAATCGATCTCATCATGCGATCCCTTTCCTCAAATAGCTACGGCTAAGGCCGATGCTCTTTAGCCAGGTATTCATGGGTCTGCATTTCGATCAGCCGACTGACCGTTCGTCTGAACTCGAACGCAAGCCGCTGTCCGCTGTAAAGCTGTTTGCGTTCCACCTCGGCCGACACGATCAGGTTGACCTGACGATCATAAAGTTCATCCACCAGGTGGATAAACCTCCGGGCTGCATCATTTTCCTCGTCGGCCATCGCGGGAACGTCACTCAACAAAACGGTATTGAATCGGCGCGCCAGTTCAATGTAGTCCGATGGGCTGCGCGCCGTCTGACAAAGCTCGGCAAAAGAAAACCAGCCTACGCCCTCACCCAGGGCCCGGGCTCTGACCGACCGATGGTTGATCCGGATATCGGTGTCCCGTCGTACCTGTCCAGGCGCAAGCTGGCTGAAGCTTCTTTCCAGGGAATCGTCCGCATCCCGGTCCAGGGGCCAGTGGTAAATTTCAGCGGTTTCCAGGATGCGAAGCCGGTAGTCGATCCCGCCATCCACGCGCAGGACCTCGGTGTGCTGCTTGATCAGGTCGATCGCCGGCAGGAACTTGGCCCGCTGCAGACCATCACGGTAAAGGTCGTCCGGAGCCACGTTAGAGGTGGCCACCAGCACCGTCCCCTGCTGGAACAGGATACGCAGCAGCTGGGCCAGGATCATGGCATCACCGATGTCGGAGACGAAGAACTCGTCAAAGCAAAGCACCTGGAACTCCCCGGCCAGCTCCCGCCCAACCTGCTCCAGGGGGTCGCGCTGATCCCGGTGGCGCTCCAGTCGGTCGTGAACGCCTTCCATGAACCGGTGAAAATGGACCCGCCGCTTGCGCCGGAGGGGCAGCGACTCGTAGAAGCAGTCCATCAGGTAAGTTTTTCCGCGCCCCACGCCGCCCCACAGGTAAAGGCCCGTCACCGGCTGTGGCCGGCGTTTGAACAGTGACCACAACGGGCCGGGGCGGACCGGATCGGTCAATCGCAGGTAGAGAGACTGCAGCCGCTCGATGGCGGCGGCCTGGGCCGGGTCGGGGATAAATCCAGCAGCCAGGTCCCGCTGGTACCGATGGCTGGGCGACTCAGGGGTCTCCAGCATCTTCGCTGATCTTCTCCTGTCGGCGGATCCCATTCTTGATGACCCCCCGCAGGTCCATCAGCCGCCGATGAAACTGGTGGTCGGCGTTTTCCATGGCGACCAGCTGGGGCGGCTCGTCCATGTCCTGCACCCAGGAGTAGACGGCATCGGGATTGACCCACTCGTCGGCGTCGCCCTGGATGACCAGCCAGTGCGCCTCGGGGCGCGGAAGGGCCTTGAAATCGAAGTCTTCCACCGGCGGCGCCACCGAAATCAGGTGGGTCAGGGGTATTTTCTGGGCAGCCATGGCGGTGACGTAGGAGCCGGAGCTGTAGCCGCCCAGCCAGAGCTCATCGTCAGGCCGCACCCGGCGCACCCATTCCGCCACAGCCAGCAGGTCCTCCGCTTCACCATGTCCATCGGAATGATGCCCCTGGCTGCCGCCCACGCCGCGGGAATTGAAGCGAACGGTACGTGCGCCCATCTCCCGGGTCGCCCGCTCGATCATCTGAACCACCTTGCTGTGCAGGGTGCCGCCGTCGTCGCTGAGGGAATGGCAAATGATCGCCACCACGCCAATGTCAGCCTCATCCGGCACATCGGTAATGGCTTCCAGGTCGCCTGCAGGGCCGGACAGCAGGATTTCCGCCTGCTGTTCGGGAAAGATCTCGGGATTTCGTTCGGCTTCTTCGCTCATAGTCGGCCCTGCCAGGGGGCACACATCATAACCTGTAGCCACTGCCCAAGACGAGCGAGGCGCCGGCCGGGCCGCTCACGCCGGGGTTTCGCCGGGTGCCCACGGGCGGAGACGGCCAGTGGAACCGAGCCCCGGCCCGCGCGCCTCAGTCGAAAGGACGCGGCAGGACCAGGCTGACGGCCACAACAGTCAGCGACTTCGGGTTGCGGTAGACATGGGGCTGGTCGGCCGGAAACTGCAGCACTTCGCCGCTGGCCACCGGGTAGTCGCCGCCGGCCACGGTCACCTGCAGCTGACCCCGAACCACGTGCAGGTATTCAACCGTGCCGCGGGCGTGGGGACGGGATTTCACCACCGTGCTGCCGGCCATCTCGAGCCGGTCGAATCGCAGGTCCCGGGGCGGGTCTGGCAGCAGCCGCACCAGCTTGACGGCGCCGTCCGATTGCTCCCGGGTCGGCACCTGGTCCTTGCCCAGCAACCGGATCTCGTTCCTCGGCCGAGCCAGCAGGTCCTCGATACTCAGTTTCAGCGCGCTGGCCACCCGGGCCAGGTTGGACAGGGAGGGATTGCCGGCGCCGGATTCCATGTGGGTGATGGTGGATCTCGGTATTTCCGCCAGTCCGGCCAGCTGCGCCTGGCTGAGCTGCCGCTGTTTGCGCAGCGCCGTCAGGTTGTGAGCCAGATTGTGGGCCAGGTCAGTCACGCCAATATATCAGCATGAACGCTAATGCATTGGCAAATGCGCGAGCTCCAGTCAGCGTCGACCTAACATTTGCCAGTGAACTACCTGGCCCATGCCGTTCTGTCCGGACCCGACCCGCTGTGGCAGCTGGGCGGTTACCTGGGTGACCACGTTCGCGGCAGCCGGTGGCTGGATTATCCCCGCGCTGTCGGCCTGGGCATCAGGCTGCATCGCAAGATCGACAGTTTCGCCGACCGCCACCCCGCCACCGCCGACAGCCGTTGCCGCATGGATCCGGGCTACCGGCGTTACGCCGGGATCATGCTGGACGTTTTCAACGACCATTTCCTGGCCGGCAGCTTCGAAGTCCTGACCGGCCTGGATCTCAATGCGTTCGCCCGCCATTGCGATCATCTGCTGGACCAGCACTGGGCGCTGCTGCCTGACAGCCTGCGGCGCTTTGCCCGCTATCAAAAGGAATCTGACGTGCTTCGTCGATACGCCGACCGGGAGTTCCTGGACCAGGTATTCGGCGGCATCGCCAGCCGGCTCAGCCGGCCAGGCCCCCTGGCATCGGCGCGGCGGGAACTGGATCGGCTCGAATCAAACCTGGAACAGAATTTCCGAGAGCTGTATCCCGACCTCACCCGCTTTGCCCAGGCCACCCGGCTGGAGCTGTCCTAGTGGACTGTAACGGCCGTTTAGTCGAGCTGGAAGTCGAATACAATCGGGTCATGATCTGAGCTTCGCACCGGACCGGGATCATTGGAGCTGCGATAGTCCAGCAGGTCGGCGTAATCGGCATTGATGTGCCAGACCGTGGCCAGGGCCAGTTGCCGAGCCATCAGGCCACCGGCAAACCCATGATCAAGCAGGCCTGACCGGCCCCGGAATACATAGGAGTACGCCGGCGTCTGGCGATCCAGCAAACGCAGAAATCCCCGGGCCTCCATCACCCCCAGCGGGTCCTCCCGCGAATAGGCGTTGAAGTCCCCAACCACCACGGCGGCGGCCGGATCCAGCTCCGCCATCAACCACTGGGTCAGGGCACGGGAGGCTTCCACCCGCTTGCGATTCCAGCAGCCCTGGCCGTCCCCCTGGTCAGCGTTTTCCGAATCGGTCTCCCCACACCCCTTGGACTTGAAGTGCACCACGACAACGGAAAACTCCTGACCCGATGCGTCATGACGGAAGGCCTGAGCCAGCGGCGGCCGGTTGTAGTGGTCGAATGGATAGTCCCGCAGGTGGAGGGACGGGCCGACAGCTGAAACGGCCTCCGCGTCGTAAATGATGCCCACAGCGATGCTGTCATCGTCGGGCTGGGGCTCATCCACAGACACCGCCCGATAAGGCCGTCCGCTGGCCCGGGCCAGCGCGCTGGCAAGGCGGGTCACAGCGCTGTCCGGCCCGGAACCGTCATTTTCCAGCTCCGACAGGGCAAAAACCTCGCTCTGGAGCGCCACCATGGCAGCAACAATCTTGGCTTCCTGGCGTTCGAACTCCCGGGCAGTGGCGGCGCCGCGCCTGGTGGGAAACCCGCCGCCGGAGCCGTCGCCGTTGAAATAATTCAGGACATTAAATCCGACAACGCGCAGATTCCCGGCAGGAGCCGGGGCTGCCGGAGCCCCCTGCTGGCGGACCTCACCCACGTTGCCCTCCAGGTGCAGGCGGTAGCCGTACCGATGGTCAACCACACCCAGGGCACCGCCCAGCAGATCACCCGCCGCCAGCGCACCGGGGCGGTCCCACCAGGCGACCGCAGCAGGCGACCGCTCCAGGCTGGCGTCATCCAGCACCAGGCTGCGGCGCAGGTTCGACAGCGACAGGCCGACGGCAAGCTCTCCCGGCTCAGCCACTTCGGTGGGCTGAAAAAGGCGCTTGCCGCTGCTGACCACTATCTCGCCGCTGCTGCCCATGCGGCTGGAGCCCGTCACGGTCAATGGACCTTCCACCGCAATCCGCATGGCCTCCAGGGCCTCGATGGGGCGTCCTTCGATGGGCAGCTTGACGGGGACGGGTGCCGGCAGCTGTGCGGAGCCACAGTCCAGGTGTGCAACAGGCTCCAGGGCCGTCACCGTGGAGCGGCCCTGACCGGATTCGGTCACGCGCCCACGGACCCGGTAGCGCTGGCCCACCGGCAGCTTCAGGCCTTCCACCAGCAGCCCTTCCGAGGTGTCCGGGCGGGCATCGGTATCCGGATTGCCCGAGGCCAGTGCCGCCATCTGGAGAAAAGTGCCGCCGGTTTCCGACTCGCTGCCCTGCAGGTTCAGGGTAGCCACACCCTCGATTTCTACCTGCTGGTCCAGCATTGGGGAAACGGCCTGGGTGCCCTGAATCGCCGGTATGGCGACCGCCGGATCGCCACAGACCAACTCGGGAGAATCGGAACAGGCCGCCAGCAGGAGGGCGCTGAGCGCTGCGGGCAGCGCGCGATTCAGGCAGTCAAGCCGGATAGTCTGGAGGCTTACTGGAGGTTGTCGACCATCCACTGGACGGTGACCTCAACCTGCTCGTCGGTCAGGTCCATTTTTCCGCCCCGGGCCGGCATGACTCCGGCTGAGCCGGTGTAGCCCTCGATGGCATGCTGCACCATCACTTCCATACCCTGGGCGATCCTCGTCTCCCAGTCGGCCTTGACCATTTTTGGAGAGCCGGCAACGCCGCTGGTGTGGCATGCACTGCACACTGAGTTATAAATCATCTCCGCGTCCAGCGATCCGTCGAACGCTGCGGCCGGTGCTGTGGCCGCTGCTGCCTGGGCCGCAGCCAGTGCATCGCGACCGGTGTCGCCGGCGTACACCTGGCCGACCGGCGCAATGCGTGCTTCCAGGGCGGCAACCTTGTCCGGATTATCGGGCCGTGAGGACAACTTGTTCAGCTGGATTCCAGCCAGGATGATGACCACCGTGAACACCATCAGGCCGGCGATCAGCAGGGTGAAATTTTTTATGAATATGCGATCTTGCGCGCTCACTTTGTTTCGTCCATTTCTTCTGGCCCGTAGCTGGTGCGGTATGTGGGCGTGGAAAGGGGTTGCCATCACCTGATGCCCCGGTGACCGCCGGATTATACCGACACCGCGAGTGCAGGAAAACCTGTGGGCACCCCGTATTCAGACCCCTTCCGCAGTGCGACTTCCAGCCATTTCTTGGCTAAAATGATCGACCCGGCTCGGGATTCCGTCCGGGAAACCATGCGGCGGCCGCCACAGGGATTTGTGCCGGCAACCGCCAACAATCTGGCGCTTGTGACCCGCCGACATCGCCCGGGAAACCGGTAGCGGGCCGGAAGCAAAGGAGCAGAGGATGAAGTTAATCGCCCGGGCGTTGGCCTGGCTACTGGCGATCGTGGTTCTGTTGGCCGGTGCATTTGTACTGGTCGGCGTGTTCAAGCCACGCGTTGATTACCAGATCGAGGTTCACGTCTCGGCCGATCGGCCGACGGTTTTCGCTGTGTACAACAATCCCGAACGCATGGGGGACTGGGTCGAGGGATTTCTCGGCATGGAAAACCTGAGCGGCCAGCCCAACGAAGTGGGCAGCCGCTGGCGCCTCAGCTTTGAACACGACCGCGGAGGCGTGATGGAGGTCGAGGAAAAAGTCATCGCGTTTCGCCAGGATGAGCTGTTCGCTTTCACCGCGGATTCGGATTTCGCCACCATGGACTCCAGGACCCGGTTTGAAGATGCTGGCAATGGCACGGTGATCCGGGTCGATGCAGAACTGGAAGGCAAGGGTCTGATCTGGCGTTCCATGGCGGTGCTGTCTGCCTCCATGATTCGCGACCGCACCGAGCGTGACCTGTTGCGGCTGAAAAAATTGATAGAGGAAGGCTGATGGCCAGGAATAAAACCGACGTGGTCATTCTGGGAGCCGGCGCCGTGGGCTTGAGCTGCGCCTATTTTCTGCACCGGGCCGGACTGAGCGTTCAACTGCTGGACTCGGGTAAGGCCGGCCAGGGCGCCAGCCTGGGCAATTGCGGCCTGATTACACCAGGGCATGCGCCGCCGGTGTGCTCTCCAGGAGCCATGAAGAAGGCACTCAAGTGGCTGTTCAAGGATACCGCGCCGCTGCATGTGCGGCCGCGACTGGACCCGGCGCTGGCGGGCTGGATGCTGCAGTTCGCCCGAAATTGTGATGCCAAGGAAACCAGCCGCATCATGGCCGCCAAGGCCGCGCTGCTGACCAGTTCCCGGGATCTGACCCAGAAGCTGATCGAGAAGGAGAAGCTGGACTGCGAGTTTTCCGATACCGGCCTGATGTCCGTCTGCCTGACCGACCAGGGCCTGCAGGATGCCGAGGAGGTGGTCGCGCTGCTGCAGTCAGTGGGCATCGACGCCAGCCTGGTGGACGGGGATCAGGCGCGCGAAGCGGAGCCCGCCCTGTCGTCGGACGTGATTGGCGGCGCCTGGTTTCCCCAGGACGCGACCCTGCGCCCGGACCGGTTCACTTCGGAACTGAACTGGGCCCTGCACAACAAGGGGGTTGCCCTGCAGGAAGACTGCCAGATCAAGGCGTTCAATTTTGGACCCAGCGGCAGGCTCGAGTCCGTGTTCACGGACCGGGGCACCTACGAAAGCGAAATTTTTATCGCCGCCGCCGGCGTCTGGACTCCCCGGGCCCTGGAAAAGCTGAAAATGAAGATCCCCATTCAGGCTGGAATGGGTTATTCCCTCACCACCAAGCGCCCCGAGCCCTGTCCTGCCTTCCCCCTGCTGATGCAGGAAACCCACGTGGTGGCTACGCCGTGGGCGAGCGGCTACCGGCTGGGGGGCACCATGGAATTCGCCGGAATCGACGCGTCACCCAATCCGAAACGATTTCTGGCGCTGATCGAAGGCGCCCGGGACTACCTGATCGAACCCCTGGGCAAGGGTCAGCCGGAGAAATGGCATGGGTACCGCCCCATGACGCCGGATGACCTGCCGCTGATCGGGACGCCGGCCCACATCGAGAACCTGTGCTTTGCCGCGGGCCACAATATGCTGGGCATGAGCATGGCCGTTGGCACCGGGCGCCTGGTGGCTGAAATGATGACCGGCCGGCAAACCCACATCGATCCGGCGCCTTACTCGCCGGGGCGTTTCAAGGGAATCAATCCGGGGTAGTTTTTGTCCAGGACCGGCCCTCCTGGCCGGCTGAGTGTCCTGGGTAGAGCCTTCGCTGACCTTCAGCGTGCCACACAAGGTCCGGATCACGACGCGCGCTACTGCCAATGGTCATTCCCTTGGCAAAGCGTGCAACGTCGAGCCGGGCCTTGTGTGGCGCGCCCTGCGGGTGACCGCCCGCGCGCTGCCACCCGCGTTGTGTCCCTTGCCAAGGGAATGACCATTGGCGGCGAAACACGCCTTGCTGGCAGCGCGCCCGCCGATGTGACCGTTATCGGCCGCAATGGCCAATATTTTCAGTCGAGGGCGCCGGCGGATCGGGCCCAGTCGATGGTGTCCCGCAGCAGTTGATCCAGGGGCGTGATCCGGTAATCCAGCGCCCGCTGGGCCTTGCTGCTGTCAACCCGGCAGTCCTGGGATGCCAGGGCCGCCTTTTCGGGGGTCAGCTTTGGTTCAACTCCCCGCAGCCCGGCGATGGCGTGGACCTGTCCCAGCAGGCGCAGCAGCAGGGGCGGCACCGGCCTGGCCTTGACCGGAACTTCCAGGATCTGTGCGGCTGAACGGATTACGTCCGCAATCCGGGCATTCACGCCACCCAGCAGATAGTTTTCACCGCTGCCGCCGTGATCAACCGCACGCCGGTGCGCGCGGGCCACCTCGCGCACGTCGGCAAATGAACCTGTCCCTGGTGGAATGCCAGGAAGGTCCTGATGTGCAACCCGCCTGATCAGCTGAATCCAGTTGCGCTGGTCCAGTGGGCCCAGCAGGTTGGCCGGATTCAGGATCACCGCGTCCAGGCCCGACTTTCCGGCTTCCCGCACCAGGGTTTCGGCCTCACGCTTACTGCGAAAGTAGTTGATCCAGTTGCTGCTGGAATCCCAGGGCGTGTTCTCGTCAATGATGTCCTCCGGAAACCCATAGACCGATACCGTTGAGGTATGGACAAAGCGGGCTACACCGGCTTCCCTGGCGGCCATCAGCAGGTTGTGGGTGCCGTCCACGTTGACCCGGGTCTGATGGGTATTGTTGCGACGCCACATGCTGGTGCTGGCGGCCACGTGAAACACGGCATCGAAGGGCTGATCGCAGCCCCGGGCCACGGCATCCGCGTCGGTGATATCCCCGGCGACCCGCTCGATCTGGTCCAACGGCAATTCCCCGGTGGCGGAATCGCTGCGACACAGGACACGTACCCACCAGCCGTGGTCCACCAGCTGGCGGACCACATGCTGTCCGACCAACCCCGAGGCGCCCGTAACCAGTGCTTTCCGGCTCATATCCTTCTCCAACCATTCCGCATATCCTAACCGCTGGGACTCTGGGCAGTAGAAAAATCATGGCTGCACAACAGTCGGGCTGACCGGCGTCATGAGAAAGACATTTTTCCAGGAAATGCGCGCCACCCTGGTTCTGGCCGTTCCGCTGATCATCGGCCAGGCAAGCAACGTGGGCATGTCATTCGTAGACACTCTCATGGCCGGCCGGCTGTCGCCCCAGGACCTGGCTGCGGTGGCCATTGGCGCGACCCTGTGGAACGCGCTGACCTTGATGCTGATCGGCACTCTGCTGGCGGTTCCGGCATTTATTTCCCAATTCGACGGCGCCGGCCAGCGGGACCGCATGGCGCCTTTTGTGCGCCAGGCCCTGTGGCTGGCTCTGAGCATCGCCCTGGCCGTCCTGCTGCTGGGCCGGCACACCCAGGGCGTGATGCAGCTGATCGGCATCCCCGACGAGGTTATTCCCCTGGCTGACGCCTACCTGCGCGGCATCACCTGGGGCGCCCCGGCCATGGGCGGGTACCTGGTATTGCGGTTTTTCTGCGACGGCCTCGGCCGGACCCGACCAACCATGTTCATTGGTCTGATGGGCATGATTCTCAACATTCCCGCCGACTATGTCCTGATGTACGGCAAGCTGGGATTCCCCGCCATGGGTGCCCAGGGCTGCGGCATTGCCACGGCCGTGGTGTTGTGGTGCCAGTTCCTGGTGGTCTCCCTTTTTGTTGTCCGGGCCCAACCTTACCGGTTCCTGAACCTGCTGCGGGATTGGGAATGGCCCCAGCCCGAACGCCTGTGGGCCATCATTAAGGTCGGCGGTCCCATCGGCGCCGCCATCTTCGTGGAAGCCAGTCTGTTCGTCAGCGCGACCCTCCTGATGGGGTCCCTGGGGACCACCGCCATCGCCGGCCACCAGATCGCCCTCAACTTTGCCTCCCTCATGTTCATGGTGCCGCTGGGAACGGCCCTGGCCATTACCGTGCGGGTGGGTAATGCCGTCGGACGGGGCGAGATGGCAGAGGCCCGCTTCAGGGGATTTGCCGGCATCGGCCTGATTATTGCCACTGGCGTCCTGGCAGCCATCATCATCCTGCTGCTGCGCGACGAGATTGTTGCGCTTTATACCGCGGACCCGGCCGTATCGGCCCTGGCGGTCAGCCTGCTGCTGTTCGCGGCCTGGTTCCAGGTGCCGGACGGCGTGCAGATCGCATCCACTGGCGCACTGCGCGGGCTCAAGGATACGGCCGTTCCACTGATCATCATCGTGCTGTGTTACTGGGTGATCGGCATACCCACCAGCTACACCCTGGGTATTGCCATGGGTCGCGGGGGCGGCGGGATCTGGACCGGCATGATCGTGGCCCTGACCATTGCTTCGGTATTCCTCACCCTTCGCTTCCATCTGCGCACGCGGGCCTACCGTCCGGTCGCCGCGACCAGGGGCGTGGACTGACCCCCGGCGCTGGCGCAGGCCACCGCGCATTCTTATCCGGCGTGGCGGGGTGTCTTCGGCAAATCCGGGTTGAGTTGGCCCGGCCAATCAGCGCAGAATGCAGGTTCCTCAAAATGCATTCGCAAAGGGGTCAACCATGAAAATGGTGACGGCTATCGTGAAGCCCTTTCGTCTGGACGACGTTCGGTCTGCCCTGTCCGACGTGGGAATCCAGGGCATGACCGTGACGGACGTGCAGGGGTTTGGACGGCAACGTGGCCATACGGAGTTGTACCGAGGCGCTGAATACGTGGTGGATTTTGTGCCCAAGGTAAAGCTGGAGATCGCGGTGTCCGACGACCAGCTGGAGCGGGTCATCGACGCCATCGTGGAATCCGCCAAGACCGGCAAGGTAGG
>JAAUYD010231478.1_pt1 | contig 15906 bp, 11 predicted proteins | sample 7278101 | NCBI WGS metagenome assembly JAAUYD01 (sample SAMN14350128, study PRJNA611818) | marine sediment metagenome | isolation source: surface marine sediment (0.6m) | place: French Polynesia: Moorea | collected 2018-08 | reverse complement strand
TAACCTTCGTCTGCAGTAAGGTTGATAAACTGACACTCTTCAATGCCTTCTGGTAAACGATCTATCACATAGATGAGCCCATTCAATTCTGTTTTTTCTTCAGCAATTGAACCATAGATTTCTGGACGAAGTAATAACAACGACTCTCTTAAGGTCTTTCCTGAAACACCCATAGGTTTATAAAAGCCTCTATTGAACAAATGCCGCATCGTAATATACAAGCGTTCAATAGCCTTAGATGATTCCTGAGATTTGGTTCTGATCATTCTGTATAATTCAAATAATGACCAAATATATCAATTCTTTAGCGAAAAAAATAAGAAGGGTTTGTAGCCACTATAAGCCCATTTTTACTTTAAGATACCGTCATATTTAGCAGCATCATTCAAAACTTCAATGGCATTGGTTATCGCTTTGTCATGATGCACTTTATTTATGTATTCGCCTTTTTTGTGGTAATATCTCTTTATTATCTCGTCTTGAAGTTTTTGTTGTATTTCGCCTTTATTGATTGAGAGTTTGTCTATTTTTTCTGAATTCAGCTTGCTTAAAAGCGCTGCATAATTTTGTGTTATGGCATCTTTATACGCTTCACTTTCTGCTTTCTGCATTGCTGTGTCGAAATAAGATTCTGTGCTTGTTTTAAAACTTGTTTTACCCGCTCTCAAAAAGCTTATAAAATCTTGATAATCGTCATTTGAAATAGTAAATTCTTTCGGCTCTGCTACTGTTGGATTTGTATAATAATAATGGGTAGCAAAATCAAAAATTGCCTGTGATTTTAACAAGGCCTCTGTTGCGTTGCTGCGTTCCGGTTTTTCAAATTTGATATCTGGTTGAATACCTCCGCCGTCGTATACTGTTCTGCCGTTTCTGGTCTTAAATGGGTTTCTTGTTCTATCAGAAAACTTCGGAATATTGCCGTTTTCATCCCTGCTGGAATAGTCTAACTCTTGGATACTTCTTCCGCTAGGGGTATAGTATTTGGAAATCGTAAGCTTTAATTGCGTACCATATGTCAATTTGCGATAACGTTGCACCAAACCTTTACCAAAAGAGCGTTCACCCATAATTACGGCCCGGTCTAAATCTTGTAATGCTCCGGCTAAGATTTCTGATGCCGATGCAGAACGGTCATCGATCAACACTACTATAGGAATCTCTAAATCGATTGGTAATTTTCTGGTTTTATACGTATCACTCCATTTCTTTACTTTGGCTTTCGTGGTCACCACTACTTCGTCTTTTGGGATAAAAAAGTTTACGATCTCAACTGCTTCATTGACCAATCCGCCCAAATTGCCACGTATATCGAGTATTAATTTTTTCATACCCAACTCCTTAAGGTCTTCAAAGGCATTCTTAACTTCGGAAGATGCCTTTTGATTGAATTTTATAAAAGAGATATAACCTACCTCGTCATTGAGCATTTTATAGTAAGGTACAGGGTTGATTACTACTTTTTCACGTGTTAGCTCGACATCAAAAGTAGTTTGCTGCCTTTTTATCTGGAGTTTTACCTTCGTATTTGGTAAGCCCTTTAAAAGAGAAGAAGCCGCATCGTTTTTGGTATCGGTGACTAGAACATCATTTACCTTTAAAATTTGATCACCGGCTTTTAACCCAGCTTTATCAGCCGGAGAATCTTCATGTGGCTCAACAATAATCAACTTACCTTCTATATAAGTCGAAACAGCACCTATACCCCCATACTCTCCTGCAGCATTAATCCTGGCATTTTGAACACCCTGTTCATCATAATAAACCGTATAAGGATCTAAATCTTTCAACATGTTTTTAATAGCAGTATCGGTTAATTCTGCCGGGTTCGTTTCATCGATATAGTACATGTTCAACTCTTTAAATAAAGTGGTATAGATTTCAATCTGTTTTGCCACTTCAAAAAAGTCTGATTTATATGATAATGAAATACTTACCGTAACTACTAATAGTAGTACAATACCTATTTTTTTCAACTTCTTCATAAGTCTTTGTTTGATTATATAACCGTTAATCAATCGTCTTTCCCAGTCTTTTTGATGAACTTTTTTAATAAATCCACCATTTTACCTTCTAAAACAACGTATTTCTGCTCGTTTTCGTCTAAATATAGAAACATAAAAATATATTTTTTTTCTATTTGGTCGTATACCAGATGTTTGTGCTTACGGTAGCACTCGCGTAGCAATCGTTTGATTCTGTTTCTTGTGACAGCTTTTCTTATGGTTCGTTTCGAAACGGAAACGCCTACCTGTACAGGGTAATTGCCTTGATGCGCTACCTCTAAATATATTAATTTTATAGGATATACTGAAATAGACCTTCCTTCGGCAAACAATTGCTCGATCAACTTCTTACTTTTAAGTTTTTCCTCGCTTCCAAATGTATATCGCATCTTGGCAAAAGTAGCTAATAAATTAGTTTACTAAAATACATTTGCAAAAAGCTATTATTACTATTTTTGAGAAACTTTAACCATGAGCACATGAGCAAGGATTTATTTCAAGCACCAGATTATTATCTAGTTGACGAATTACTTACTGAAGAACATAAATTAGTACGCGATGCTTCGCGTGAATGGGTAAAACGAGAAGTGTCGCCAATTATAGAGGAATATGCTCAACGTGCAGAATTTCCTGAGCAGATTATTGGTGGATTGGCAGAAATAGGTGCTTTTGGGCCCTATATCCCTGAACAATATGGTGGAGCCGGACTCGACCAAATCTCATACGGATTGATCATGCAGGAAATCGAGCGAGGAGATTCCGGTGTACGCTCGACAGCGTCTGTACAGTCATCATTGGTGATGTATCCTATATGGAAATATGGTAACGAAGAACAACGCAATAAGTACCTTCCAAAACTAGCGAGTGGCGAATGGATGGGTTGTTTTGGACTTACAGAACCTGATCACGGTTCTAATCCGGGTGGCATGGTCACTAATTTTAAGGATATGGGCGACCATTACCTCTTGAATGGAGCGAAGATGTGGATCTCTAACGCTCCTTTTGCACAAGTTGCCATCGTATGGGCTAAGAATGAAGAGGGTCGTATTCATGGCTTGATTGTCGAACGTGGCATGGAAGGCTTTACGACGCCTGAAACACATAACAAATGGTCTTTGCGAGCTTCAGCCACAGGCGAATTAATATTTGACAATGTAAAAGTTCCTAAAGAGAATTTATTGCCGAATAAGTCCGGTTTGGGTGCCCCGCTTGGATGTTTGGACTCTGCCCGCTATGGAATTGCCTGGGGGGCGATTGGTGCCGCAATGGATTGCTATGATACAGCGCTACGTTATAGCAAAGAGCGTATACAATTCGGAAAACCGATCGGTGCTTTTCAACTCCAGCAGAAGAAACTAGCCGAAATGATTACTGAAATTACAAAAGCTCAGCTGTTAACTTGGCGATTGGGAATGCTGCGTAACGAAGGAAAAGCAACCTCGGCCCAAATATCAATGGCTAAGCGCAATAATGTCGACATGGCTATCACTATTGCTCGCGAGGCACGGCAGATACTCGGTGGTATGGGTATCACCGGAGAATACAGTATCATGCGCCATTCTATGAACCTGGAGAGTGTCATCACTTATGAAGGTACACATGATATCCATTTATTGATTACCGGGTTAGATATCACCGGGTTGAATGCTTTTAAGTAAATTTGATTACTTTTAGGCATGAAAAAGATACTATTGCTAGTGCTTCTTACGAACTTTTATTTACAAAGTTTTTCTCAGCCTATTTTTTCTGAACGGGGCTATCCCGAACACTTTATCGCTGGTACTTTGATTGGAGGCCTTACCTCCTATTATGTCTTTAAAAAAACAGATAACAAATTCAAAGCCTGGGCTTTTGGCACCTTGGCTGCTTCTGCCGTAGGATTTTTAAAGGAAGCTATTGATCCGGAATCGTTAAGTCAGGTAAGAAATCCTACAGATGCCTTTTACACGTCTATTGGGGGGGCTTTTGGAGCCAGTATCGTTATTCCGCTTAAGCGGAAAACTCCGAAGGAAACTCCAAATATTTCGTTAGCTTTTAAAAGTGATTTGACCCAGGAACTGCTGGCTCTAAATTCTGAATGACCATTAAGAACGGTTACGACGCTTTTTGTAATAAATCATAACAAGGACAACGTTTGCATCTATTGTCTTTTCTGTATTTCTTACAACATTTGGTTTTTAACTTCTTAGTAGCTTTTATTTTTTCGGGTGCTCTATCGAGTGCTACTAATTCGTCTTTTGATATAATTAACATCTACACGCTTTGAAAAACGTTGCAAATATACGTTTATTTAGATTGAATAAAAATAAAGCTGGTCAAATCTTTAAAAACTAGCTAAAACAGCAAACGAAAAATTGCGTCCGGGTGCACTAATACCGGAGGCAAATTCTATGAAATGCTGATCAAAAATATTATCAATAGCCACCTGTATATTAATAGTTCTTGTTAATCGATAACTTGATGTGGCATTTAGAGTAACCCATGACGGTACGCCATAATATTGAGCTCGCAGGTCTTCTGCGTCGGGGTCAATTTCGGGAGTCAATTCTATCCTATCGATACCTTCGGTGACATTGTAATGCTCGGTTTTTTTTCTGCCGTTGAACCGTACATTAACGCCCAGTTCAAATTTATTCCGTGCATAATTCAATTCTCCTCTACCGAAAAGTGGCGGAATTGAAGACAGGGGTTCGCCAGTATCATAGGCCTTTCCCTTGGTATAAGTTACAGAAGCCGCACCAGTAAGGTAATTTCCAAAGCGAGATTTCATGTTGAGTGTTCCTCCAAAAACATAGGCGTTTCCTTTATTTATATTCGCGACTACATTTCCCTCTTCGCCATCGAAGAGGATGGTTGAACTTCCGTTCAAGGTAAAATTTTCACGGATAATATAATTGTTTAACAGCGTATAGTATCCTGTCAGGCCTATAAAGGAGCTTTTCTCATTGAAGTACTTTAAGATTCCTACTTCGGCATTGTAAGCGTACTCCGGACGTAAACTTGTATTAGGCACCGTAACATCTCCTCGACGTTCGCGTACTTTACCCACATCGTCAATATTAGGAGATCGGAATCCCGAGGAGAGAACGCCGTTAAGTTGCCACTCTTGCGTAGGTTTATATACATATCCTAATGTCGCCGTAAACGCAGAATTCGCTAGATAGATATCGGCATCAGGCAACGTAATGAAGGTGTCATCAATCCATTCTGCATTCAAGTAGGTGTCAGTAAATCGAACCCCTGTGTTCAATGTGGCTTTTTCACTAATATCTTGTCGATAATTTACGTATGCCGCTAAGCTGGTATATGTACTTCCTCCATCGGCATACCTTGACTGAACGGGAAACGTATTTGAGATACCGGTAATCTGGTTTCCGCTGACTTCAAGGGTCTCTCCTTTTGGGGACGAATCTACATCATTATGTGTTACCTCTACTCCATAGGACAAAATACGGTTGTTATTCTTTGACAGTGGTACCGAAAAATCACCATTCATACTGAATACATCTACGTTCTCTATTCTAGAGGTCCGATCTAAGGTACCAAATCGTCTGTTGATTCTTGATTCTTCTATGTTCTGATAAGCTACTGTAATAGTACCTTTGTCGATCCATTTCTTTGCAGGGTTTAGGCTGAGTTGTGACGACAACAATAGGCGCTTCTGTGGCCCATAATGCCATTCTGCAAAGCGCAATTCGCCATCTCTACGCTCTATTAATCTATCAAAGCGAGGAACATCTGAAGAGGTAGAGTACTGAAAGTTAAACGTCAGGTCTGTCTTTTCTGATAACGGAATAAAAAACTTCTGTAAAAAATCGGTTTGATCGTAACCTGTATTGCGTTGAATTTCGGGATCATCATTTGTAACAGGGTTTTCATTAAAAAAAGAATCTGTATTGTTGGAGTATTCGGTCACCAGTCCCCAGTCATCAAAGTCATGCGAACGGTTTTTACCCATGCGCAGGTCGCCGAAATAACTGTAGGACACACTGGTAAATGAAGCAAACTTTTTGAACTGTAGTTCAAGTCCGCCCTGTACTGTTTTTTCGTTATTAACCGTGCTATAACGTGACAAGAAAGAAGAGTTTATCCTTGTTTGCTCATTTGTTATGGGTCTTCTGGTATAATAGTGAATTACACCTCCCAAAGCATCTGAACCATAAATTACTGATGAGGGCCCAAAAATAACTTCGGTTCGATCCAATAAATTGGGAGACACGGTAATGGAGTTTTGCAAATGCCCTTTCCTGTAAATGGCATTATTCATCCGTACTCCGTCAACCACTAGCAGCACCCTGTTGGCTTCCATACCTCGTAATACGGGGCTCCCACCGCCAAACTGCGATTTCTGCACTTTAATTCCCGGGATTTCAGCGAGCATGTCTGCCGACGTTTGCGGTGAAGTTCGTTGTATATCTTTACTAGAAAAAACCGCTACCTGTTCAGCAATCCGCTTCAGCGACTCCTTACCTTTTGAGGCCGATAAAAATACTTCTTCCAGTCGTTCTGATTTACTCTGTAGATAGACGAACCTGGCCTTTATCAATTGTCGTTTCAATGCTTCAAATTCAACGTAAGAAACATGGGTAAATGTCAGGATTTCGTTCTCACCAAAAACAGTGAGGTCTACTACACCATTAACATCTGAAACAACTCGTTTTGAAGTATCTTCATTAACGATCGTTACATTCGGTATCGGAAACTCAGATTCCTTATCTAAAATGGTGATTTTTTGAGCAGTAGCAATATATCCGGCAAGTAAAACAATACAAAAGAGTAAGGTTTTCTTCATCTTCACACAAATACAGTTTTTAATACGGTCAGTGATTTGGGTCTCTGAAACATCGGCAAATGTAACTCAAAATATCGTATCAGCACTTCTAAGGTTTCTTGACGTTCTTTGCCATTAAATTTCAACGAATCTAATCCATCAAAATTTGTGCCGAGCAGGGTTTTAAATCGCCTTAAATTGTCATTGGTAAGGTATTGGTTCTTAGGCTTGTATTTTAAAAATACCCCCTCCTGGAGATCAAAGTAATCAAAATCGATATTTTCTTTATCAGGATAGCACCCTAAATGCTTTGATAAATTCAGCAAAAACAACAAATGAAAATTAGACACCTCATCGTGTGTGTCTAACCATTTTAAGGATGTTTCTAGATATTCAAAAAGTTGTTCGTTAGGTTGTTCTTCATGCAAAGACTTTGACAAAACTTCTGATAAAAAAATTGCAATGGTTTGTTTAATAATATTGGTAGAAATAGTGGCAAACGGGTAATGAATTCTAGCCTCTTTTATATAATTTAAACTTCCTTTATCATTGTGAGAGGCAATAAGTTCTAATAGTGTTAATGGCTGAAAATAAGAGGCTTTTAGTTTTCCTTTTTTTGTCTTTAATATCCGTTTTAACAAATATGGCTTCACGCCTGTTTTAGTATAACATTTTACTATTAAATCTGACTCTCCGTATTTTATTGAGCTGAGTACAATTGCCTTTGTAGTAACAAGCATATTAATTAATAATGGCTATTTTGGTCGACGAGGTTTCTGACCTATCGGGTGTGGTCAATAAAACAATATAAATACCCGATGCCACTTTTCTTCCTGCCAGGTTGGTTTTGTCCCAGATCACTTTACCTCCTTTTAATTCCTGGCCTTCAATAACATTGGTTTCATGCACCAGACGTCCGGCAGCATCCAATATTTTTACGTTGGTTCCGCGTGGTAAATTTGTGTCGTTGCGTCCATCAATCGTTACAAAATTATGTTCTCTTCGCACCGGATTGGGATATGCATACACCTCACCTAACTCATCACCAAAAGGAGACACATTATTATCGAAGGCTACTATGCCTTTATCTGTAGCAAAAAAAACTTTACCTGTGCTATTATCTACCTGAATTTTAAGAATTCTATTCGATGGCAACGGCGAATTGTCTTTGTTGAAAATAAACAAGGTTTCTTGGCCTGAGGGGTTAGTACCCAGTACGCCACCCGTATCTGTGCCAAACCATTTATTGTCAGCTCCATCAATAGCAATAGAATTAATGGGTTGATCGCCCAATAATCGTTTTGGTATGCCGTTATCGTCAATAATCACAGGAAAAGCATCAATTATAGCTTCATCGAAAATACCAGCAGCATTTGAGTAGACTACAAGGCCTCTTTTAGTGCCGATCCAAATTCTGTTATTTCTGTCAATTGCCAGAGTTCTGGTATTAGCATCAGGTAAAGAACCTTTCGTTGCTTCGGTTATTAAAGCCCTCTTTCTGTCACCTGTTTCATTGTAGACCAATACTCCATTTCTTCGAGTCCCTATCCAAATACTGCCCGTTCTGTCTATCCTCAATTCGGTTAACCCAAATGCTTCGTTGGTTACGATACTGCTCAAATCAAAACTGCTCCACGTGCCATTAGCCGCACGTTTTTTAAGACGATTATCTATGAAACCATTGGTAACCCATAGATTTCCCAGATTGTCGAAGGCTGTTCCATTAACACGAACACTCCGATAATTTGGATTGCTCGGTAACATTACAGACTCCAGACCGCTGTTGTCCTGATTCAAAAAATCGATAACTTCATTATTTTCAACAATCAATAGCCCTCCTGTCGCATTCAAATTGCCTGGGTCTGTTTGGCCCCAGGAGCTTATATAGACTTTATTTTCATTGTCCTGATCTATGGTTACATGTACTAAATCTCTTGCTGGAAAGGCTGGGTTATACGATATGTTTGTCCAGCTTCCATTATTAAAATGACTGAACCCCCTGGCAGATTGTATTGGCGTGAAGGCATCATCATATGCGCCATAGACGACCCAAAGGTTATTATTTTGCGCGGTAATAGAAAATATATCGTTTGCCGACGGACCTTCTGGATGAATCTCAACATGTGTTACTGAATCTGAAAAACTACGTTCCAAGATGCCAAATTCAGTAGTGCCGAGGTAAATAGTTTGGTTTTCCGCGAATGCGCTATTCAATACATAATCATACGCTAAAATAGCATTTGAAACCACTACCAGGGCTAATGATGTGTTGAATATTTGTGCCTGTTTATTTGTGGCAACGGTAATGAACTCAGATGAGCTTTTGAGGTCATTAATTTGTTGTGGCATTGTAGCTATAAACTGGAGCGTGGTTGTCGAAAGTACCTCATAAAAATTAGTATCACGTGAAGTAAATAAACGGTTGTCAAAAACCTCCATGGTTTCAAAGTTCCCTAAAAAATTTCCTTGCGGCTGCCCCCAGTTATTAAAATCTATAAGGCTTGGGTTATTGACATCTGCTGTAAAAATACCTGTCTCCGTGGCAGCAAAGATCGTTTCTTGAAATATTTCAATCTGGTTGATCACCACTTCAGAAGAACCGGCTCCAATAAAAAAAGTATCTCCGAATTCAAGATTCTCTAAATCATAAACCACAATGGCAAACGGTGTGGCCAAATATAATTTGCTGTCAAATTCTGTAATGTCATTGATTTGCTTTTCACCGGTAATACTTAAGCGTTCAATATCATTTGATATGGTGATTTTCCCTTCACTATCGACCACTTCTATAAGCCCGGTTTGATAACCAATGACTAGTTTTTCTAGATTTTCGCTGAAGTGGATACTTGTCGCGGTTTCTCCTGATAAACCCTGTACAGACGATAATTTTTCTAATTCTTGTGTGGCTGTATCGTAAGTAAAAACTGCGTTGTCGACTACCGCGTAAAATTTTGTTTCGACTTTTACAAAATCCTTCACATTATTATATGAATAGAAATCTTCCCAGCTACCAGAAAAATCTGTCTGACTATAAGAAAATGTCAAAGAAAACAGTAAAAAAAGCCTGAAAAGTTTCTTCATGAAGATAATAAATAATGCTCAAAGATATTTAATATATACATAACGATAAAAATGTAATTTTATGACCAGCAATGAGGAACAAATGAATTTTGAAATTGAGCGTAAATTTTTGGTGGTTTCCGAAGATTTTAAGAGGCAAAGTCATCAAAAATCTTATATAAAACAAGGGTTTTTAAACTCACACGAAGAAAGAACCGTCAGGATTCGTATAAGTGATGAAAAAGGGTTATTGACTATTAAAGGAAAATCGAATCTCAATGGCACCAGCCGTTTTGAATGGGAAAAGGAAGTTCTCCTAGATGAAGCAAAACAGCTACTGCTCTTATGTGAGGAAGGTATCATAGAAAAAAACAGGTATTATGTTCAGTCTGGCGATCATATGTTCGAAATTGATGAGTTTTTGGGTGCTAATAAAGGGCTTCTAATAGCAGAAGTAGAATTAGAAAATGAACAAGAGTTTTTTGAGAAGCCGAGTTGGCTTGGGAAAGAGGTTACAGGCGTTATAAAATATTACAATTCACGATTAAGTAAGCATCCTTTTAAAAACTGGAAAAGAGAAAACCTCAATAGAGATTGAGGCTTTTAACAGTAGGGGTTTTCTTCTTCGTTTAGCAAAATCCCAACGAACGCAAGTATACTCTTGCTCAGGCAGACGAAGCATTTTCTATAGACTTGAAACTCCATGAAATACCTCGCTTAATATAGATTACATTTTTTAAGATCTCTTCTTTTTTAAATTTGATTTTTACCGTGCGTACATAGATGGTTTCGTTCACATTCTGAAACAAACTTCCTTCACCTACGAAATCTATAAATTGATTTTTTTTGGAAATTTTAGTCTGAATTTCTGTGTCTGAAGGTTTAGAAAAAGAGATGAGTGACATGATAAAGGGAGTTAGTTTCTATTCTAAATCAAAGATATATAGTTTTTAGATGCGAATTTCTAAAAACAAATAATTGAAAATAATTCGTTAATAAACGGTAGACTTTTTTTAACAAATGGAATTAGATGTTTTTGGGGAACTTTATCGTTACTTTCGTACCTGAAGCTTCGCTATCGGAAATATCTTCAATAATGACATATACTTTCTGATGTTCATGTAAAAGCTTAATTCGGTCTTCAGATGCCTGTAAGCCAAATGACTTTCTATGGTGACTAGATGATTTTTTTAAGCTCTTTGATTTTTCAATACCGATGCCGTTGTCAATAATCTCACAGCGCACCTTGTCTTCTTCATCATGCACCGTTAAGCTAATTTTTCTATTCTCAGTTTTATTTATAAATCCATGCCAAATCGCATTTTCTATATAGGGCTGAATAAACAATGGAGGAACTAGAATTTTCTCTAAATCAATCGTTTCGTCAATCGTTACAATATAATCAAAGCCCCCATCCATTCGCATTTGTTCTAATCGAACATATAGACCTAAAATTCCCAGTTCCTCACTCAAGGGTATTGTTTTATTCGATGATTTCTTTAATATCTCTCTTATTAACCTAGAAAATTTTGTGATATAATCTGAAGCCTTTTCTACATTATTTTGCAAAACAAAATTGTTAATAGAGTTTAATGAATTGTATAAAAAATGAGGGTCCATTCTACTTTGCAGTGCCGTCATTCTGAGATCAGACATCTCCTGAATCTTTTGAGCCAGTTCCGTCTCAATTGCGCGCTTTTTTTGTTCTATGGAGGTAATCCTATGTCCTACAATCAAAGCAAACATAATGAGTTCGATGGTTGTGCCCAGGTACGTAAAAAACATGGGTTCTATTCGGATCCTTGTAAAAAATTCTTCACCCAAGATCATTGGCAGTAATAAACTACAATTAGCTAGAATCACATAGGTAAGAGAACCAATGATAAAAAAGGTCACGTGACGTCCCTTTATTTTTGTTAGAACAACATAGGTAAGCAAGGCAAAAACGGTAAAAATTGGAGCCAGAGTTAAGAACAATTTTTCTTGATGTTGGTAACTAAAAAAAACTTGAACCGCTACAAAGGCCAGAGAGAGCAGAAAAAATATTCTGTATTCAATTACCAGAAGCACGTCCCAATCAGGTATATGTTCTTCGGTCTGCAAAAGGTCTCTCGCAAATAGCACATAAAAACCAAAAGCAACAAATTGAATCGAAAAATTAATAAAATCATATATCCATACATACGGTTCTGGACATACGTGACTTAAGAAGTAAATAAAAAGTGAAAAAGAATAAAGGCTATAAAAAAGATACAGCTTTCGCCTGTTGAGGACGAATATCATTAGATGATAAATCGAAAGAATTAATAAACCTCCGCGTATCCAGGAATAAAGCTCAGAAGTTAAATCTAATAACATTACCTGTCTAGTGCAAGCCTTTTGAGTAGCTCTGCTTTTTTATTTCTGCTAATACTTGCTCGCATGCCATTGCTCATCATGAGTTCTCCGCCAAGGTTCTTAATATATTCTTTGATATGATTCGTATTGATAAGATAGGAGTTGTGAACCCTGAAAAATTGAGGAAACTCAAATTTTTTCTCGACATCTTTTAATGTTTTGGAAACCAAAATTTTGCGGTCTTCAGTTAAAAAGACAGTAGTATAACTTTTATCTGACTTCAACATGACCACCTCATCTTTATCTAAAAGATATATTTTGCCATCAGCTGAAATATTTATCTTGTCTGCTCTGTCAGGACTTAAATTCGAAAAAAGAGATTGCAGCTTATCCTCTAAGCTGGTATCTTTTTTTGAAGATTTAACTTTCTCAAGTGCTGAAATCAATTCATCTTTATCTACAGGTTTTAAGAGGTAGTCTATTGCCGATACTTTGATTGCTTTTAAGGCAAATTCGTCATGAGCTGTTGTAAAAATGAGCTTAAAGTCTTTGTAAGTTAACTCTTGAAGAAGGGAAAAACCATCCATTTCGGGCATTTCAATATCCAGAAAGACCACATCCGGTTTTTCTTTATTGATAATGTCAATTCCCTGTAAAGGTGAATTACATTTTATAATCGTTACCTCATCGGCTGCATATCTGTTCAGCTTCCATTCTAAAGCTTCTAAAGCATTGACCTCATCATCAATAAGAACAGTTTTTAACATGGTTTGGAGAGTTATTTAATCGAAAGCAAGATAGCACAAATACATAATTCTGACAACAAGTTCAATGATTCACTTTTATTCCAGTATTTCTATAGCCCTCTTAATTTCATACCCGCGAACATCTATCAAGTTGCCCAATACGTTTTCTAATCGGGAAAGAATACCGTCAATACAGAACGGAAACATGTATCATGTGCTTAATACCTCTGAAGTTGAAAGCTCAGGTACTTTTACAATAAATTAACTGCAAATTCATAATTGTGATACAAGGTTTCCAGGATTACTTCATACCTATCGCATAGAGAATGAGTTCTTAGAAGTTTACTATCCCTGCATCGAGCCTTGCGTAGAGAAATACATAAAGATACGGTAGGCTTTAACTTAAAGTAAACATTTCCAGACCTACCGGATAGCCTTCTATATAAATGGTGACAGTATAAGTGCCTTTGATGATCTTCTGTATGAACCTGTCTGTCATCATTGAGAGGTTTAAGTAGTTATTATTGTAGTAGGCGTTTGTCTTCTCTGTGTAGGTAAGCGTTTCTCCGTTATTGACTTGAAACTTTCCTTTTCTGTTTAAAATCTTTCCTTGTGGATTTTGAATCAAAATAAATACCTCTTTATAGCCTGGTGTAATCTTTTGGTTATTGTCAATCTGAAAATTAATACGCATTACATCTACTCTATTAGCCGTATTTGTTGTCACGTATTTTCCATTCTTTTTGACAGCCATCGGTGACACATCTATACCGTTTATTGCCAATACTTCCTCTTTATTCAATCCGGCAGTGCTTTCTTTAAATTGTTTTTTTAACTGGGCTTTTTGTTCTGCCAAGGAAACTGTTTTCAAGTCTTTATCGCGTTTTACTTTAGAGGCAAACCTGGTTGAGGTAACGGTCTTATCATCGAATGACTCAAAATCATCCTCTTCACGGAATAGCGAATTGGAAACAGCGCTCATATTGCTTTCTTCGGTGGTAAAATCACGATTAAACTGATTGTAAGCGATGGTCTGATTCTCTAAAACAATGTTCTTTGCGTTAACACCTCCCTCTGAAACAGAAAAATCCGACTCAAGGGTCGGTTTTTCGGTTAATTTTTGGTCTTTATTTTGGGTTGTTCGTGCGGTGGTTCCTGCCAGCTTTTGAGCGTTTGCTTCACGGGTTTTATCTGGCACTATCTTTTCGATGTCGATATCAGTGACCATAACAGCTTCTGTACGGCCTGAAAGCGGCTGTATGTCTTTCTTAATAGATTTGCTCGTAGATTCAACCAGAAGTGCTTTGCCGTATCTCTTGCCTTTTACTTTCGGTGCCGCAGTTGATAATTCTTCAGGGGCTTTTTCTTTTTTAACAAGACTGATGTCGTCCAATGCATTTTCAGAAGAGTCCTGATTCGCATCAATATTGTTATCTATACCTTTATTGCGAGTCATCTTGACCACCGGGTTCATGCTTTTATTTATTAAGTCCGCTTCAATTTCTTCTAGTGCGCCGGTGACATTTTTATTGGTTTCTCTCTGACGCTGCAAGCTACTCACCTTATTTTTAGGTTGGTCATTCTCTTGCTTTTCTGTTTCATTAGGAGCTTCCTCTGTTTCCTTGGTTTCTTCTTCGCTTAAGAAGATGATCTCACCTTTACTAGAGTCATTGCTTGCCCCTTCTTTCACCGGACTCTTTGCGGGTGCAGATGTCACTTTAGGTGTGGAAATTGTCTGAACAGTTTTTTTCTTTTCGGTGATGGGCTTGTTCTCTTTAGGAAGGTTCAATGCCTGTTTATTGACGATAACAAACTCTGTTCTTCGATTCAGTTTATGCTTTTCAATTCCACAACGCACTCCGTCTTTACAATTATTGATTAGCTGACTTTCTCCATAACCTTTTGCGGTGATTCTATCCTTTGAAATTCCTTTCGAGACAATATAATTTACTGTTGATTTCGCTCGTCTCTCAGAAAGTTTTTGGTTATAGGTTTTTGGTCCACGAGCATCTGTGTGTGAAGCAGCTTCTATAATCAAGGTAGGATTCTCCTTCATGATCTCAACAATCCTGTCTAATTCTTTAGAAGCTTCTTTAGTAATATTGTACTTGTCAAAACCGAAATAAATTGGGTTGGCCTTGATTACTACTTTCTCTTCAGAAACTTGCTTGATCTGCTTTTCTAACAGCTGATTTACTTCTAATGGAGGGGCATCAAAGTAATTGGCAGTATTTACAATATGCTCTTCTTTATCATACTGAATTTTGGTTGCCGTAACGGTAAATGTATTTCGACAGCTTAGGGTAAATCTGTAGTTACCGGTAGCATCCGTCTCTAAATTTTTGATTTCATTGCCTTCTTCATCCACAACAGTGATAACGGCGTTGGTAATCAATTCTTCAGTTTCCTTATCTCGAACTGTACCTACAATTTCTTGTAAACATTCTATCGGTTTATCAGGCTCAATGTAGAATGAATAAATATCGTCATTACCTCTACCTTGTAATCGGTTTGACGAAAAAAATCCTTTGTTCTCAGTGTTTACGATATATGCGATATCGTCATTGATGCCGTTGATAGGAGAATCTAAATGCAAAGGGTCAGAAAACGTGTTGTCAAAAGATTCTACTGCATATACATCCATACCTCCTTTTGAGTCTGCACGTCCATTAGAAGAAAAATAAAGAAAATTATTATCGGCAATGAAAGGTGTAGTTTCGTTACCAGATGTATTTATCTTATCCCCTAAATTGACCGGATCCCCATAGGAGCCGTCTTCTTTGATATCTACATAAAAAATATCAGTTCCTCCTCGCGACGGAGCGGCATTCGATACAAAATAAAGTCTTGAATTATCCTTGTTTACAGCAGGATAGCTATAGGAATATTTTCTGTTATTGAAAGGTAATTTTTCGATATTTTGCCAGTTTCCTGCATCATCAATTGTTGCTTTAAACAGCTGATAAACAGGAGTTTTAGATTTTCT
>JAAUYD010020221.1_pt1 | contig 15910 bp, 13 predicted proteins | sample 7278101 | NCBI WGS metagenome assembly JAAUYD01 (sample SAMN14350128, study PRJNA611818) | marine sediment metagenome | isolation source: surface marine sediment (0.6m) | place: French Polynesia: Moorea | collected 2018-08 | reverse complement strand
GACCTGATCCGTCACGACCAGCGGCAGCGAGAAGCGCTGGTCCTGGCGCTTATAGAAGGGGAGAAGAGCGGCATCACCACAGCAACCGTGGGGGATATCATTCAGCGCACCAAACGTCAGCTAAAACATGAGTAGCTACCGGCTGACGCACAAAGCGGCCGAAGATTTGGCGAGCATCTATACCTTTTCTTTTGAACGCTTTGGTGAATCAAAGGCGGATGCCTATCTCATGGCCCTGGAAGAGCGTTTTATCCTTCTAGCGCAAAACCCGGCCCTCGGCCAGCGAATCGACTTTATACGCTCAGGGTTTGGCGCTTTCATCCCATTTCCACCCCTTTCCTCATTTAAAGTAGCCCCTGCTCGGATAGAAAACTTCTTCAAACCGCCAAAGCCTAAGAGAGGCAGCAGAACACCACTTTCTTTGTGAGGTGTTGTTGCTCAGAAGCCGATGTTAAGGCAACATGTCGCGTATTGTTTCATTTTGCGACATTGTTCAACTTAACGCGAACAGGTTAAACAACATATCAGATATGTGTTAAACTCTTCAAGCAAAATTCAGGCTAACTGAAAATAAAATTTCACATCTTCCCGCACAACAATACTTTAAGGGAAATTTACATGGCCGAGTCATCTAATCAGCTTCGGGTACATCTTGATCATTTAATAAAAAGAGAGAGCCTTCGCTATACATCTCTATCTGTAGTAAATGATGATCGAACAAAAACTTCCATTAAATCTGATGATCATAGTGTCCGGTATGAAGATATTATGCGACTTGACGGATGGTTTTCACGAATAAGAAAGCCTGACTTTCAACGAGAAACAAATGCATGGACACCTGAAGATTGTGTAGAGTTTCTAGATTCCGTTGTCCAAGGGCGAATAATTCCAAGTATTATTCTATGGCATAGTCCCGAGAACGGTTATGTATATGTGCTTGATGGTGCTCATCGATTATCTGTTATTCGTGCCTGGATGAGCGATGATTGGGGTAATAATGCAGGGGACTACTATGAAAGGCGAGACAAAAGGCTCATAGATGAGGCTGCAAAAACAATAAGAGATCTAGTGAAGATAAAGTTGGGATCATTTGAGGACTTCAGAAAAGCCGCAGAAGAGTTAGATAGGCGTGTAGAAGAGGGTGAAGCTCCAAAACAAATAATGGATCCAAAATCATTTTCACAGGCACAATTCTATATTAGAGTCGTTAGGAGCTTGAGCACTTTATACGTTCAATGGGAACAGGGGGGTTATGAAATCGCCGAACAATCGTTCTTAAGAATAAATCAAGGCGGCCAAGCTTTGAACAAGTGGGAAGCAACTCTAATTGAATATAGAAATAGTAGCTATGCTCGCGCAATTATGTCCATAGCAAATGGCGGAGAAAGTGGACATTACTGGCCGCAACCAAAGAAAGGTGAAAACATTTCAGAGGCTTTAGTAAAAGCTGTTGAAAAATTCCGTGACAAAACGGCTGGAATACATGAAAGGCTATTCGTTCCTCCGTTCAAAGTACCGATAAATGTCCTTTCTGTGCCTTTAATGGTGACACCACCCTTCTTCCAAAAACACAAACATCTGTTAGAAATCATCCCTTTAATCTCTTTCAGGCAAATAGCTGCGGGAGAAGAAGATCAAATTAAAATTATGAAGCGGGATTTTGAGGCGTCCCCTGAAGTGATCATACAAAATTCTGAAGAAATGTTAACCAAATTAGAAGAAGGGTTAGATCACTTTATAAGCCCTACAAGTAACTCAAAATCTCTTGCTCTTGTACCACTATTCTATTGGTACAATGAAAGAGGCCAACATGTCCGCGGTCTGCTCTACGGCTTTATATATTGGATGTTAACAGGTTCAAGGGAAGATATAAAAGAGAGGAAAATAGCGTTTTCGACTTATAGAGGCAAATTTGAAGATAGTCTTTTCAGACTTAAGGCAGATATTGCTGGTCTACAAGTAGGCGGTGGCGCAGGATTGAAAGGTGTTAAAAGAACTTCAAAATTTTTCAATCAACTAACAGAACTGCTTGCAAATAATCCAACTTTCGATGTGGGATCAGACGAATTATACACTGCCGTTTTTGAGCTATTAAATGAATTCAAGCATACTGCAAAAAGCAAATCCAAATCGAAAAAAAGCAGAGCATTCTCAAAAACCGACAAAAGTCAAATAAACATCCGTTCTCTATGGGAGAATGCTATCCGATGTCATATTTGCGGTGGAGTAGTAGATCTTCATTACGGCGGATTACAATACGATCATGTAACTGACTATGCAAAAATAGGTGTCACTGATCCAGATAACGGAGAACCAACTCACCCATTTTGCAACAATTTCAAGCGAATAATACAAAAAAACCAAAAGGATGGTAAGTGTAAACTGCCTGGTTTTAACACTAGTCCAGATGAGGCATTTAGCAAAGATGCTCAATTGAGCCTTAACCTTTTCTGGGGAGATGATGATTTTCCTGAATAAAATGAGCATGTCAAAACAACTAACACTGTTTTCAAACTTAGAGTCCGAAAGCAAGAAAGAAAAACGTGCAGGCACATTTACTGACAACATGAAATTGCCCGTTCATCGCTGGTTTAGATACTCCGCAGGTTTTTCAGCTCAATGGATTATGCAACTAATAAGCGATAATCAAAAACCTCATCTAAAAATCTTGGACCCTTTTGCTGGGTCAGGGACGACATTAATAGCTGCAGATTCTTGTGAAGTAAGTTCGGTTGGAATCGAAGCACACCCGTTTGTAACCAGGATAGCCAGAGCTAAGCTTTTATGGAACAGAGATGCGGATAGGCTTATTGGTCAAATTAAAACTTTAACTGAAAAAGCCCAGATCATTGAAAGAACTGAAGCAATCAATATAGAAGAGCTTCCAGTTCTTTTGAAAAAAGTATATTCAAAAGAATCATTAAACCGCTTAATATCGTTAAAAAAAGCGTGGGAAAATCAGCAAGACGAATCGGCCCATAGTGAATTAATGTGGTTGGCATTAACCGCGATTTTACGGGTTTGTTCTCACGCAGGAACGGCTCCGTGGCAATATGTATTACCAAACAAAAGAAAATCAAAAGTTCTCGATCCCTATGAAGCCATCAAAGCCCAGTCAAATATGATGGCAGCGGATATGGTAACCATGCAAAACCAAATTATTAAGAGTCATGCTCAAATACTCTGTGAAGATGCGAGAAAACCAGAAGGGGTTGAAGAAAAATCTATAGACTTAGTTGTTACATCACCTCCATATCCCAACAATTATGATTATGCTGATGCTACTCGGTTAGAGATGACTTTTTGGGGAGACGTAAAAACCTGGGGTGACTTACATGAAGCAGCAAGGAAATATCTTCTGCGATCTTGTTCACAGCATGCTGCAAAAGACAAATTGGTTTTGGATGAAGTTCTCACAAATCCTTATCTAGACCCAATACGAACAGGTTTAACAGCGGCTTGTAAAGAACTTGAAAAAATACGACAAACCAAAAGCGGCAAAAAAGCATACCATACAATGGCCGCTGCTTACTTCTCAGATCTTGGACAAGTATTCCACTCACTCAGGGCTGTAGTAAAAAACAACGGCCAAGTTTGTTTTGTAATTGGCGACTCTGCTCCTTACGGAATTTATCTTCCAGTGGATGAATGGCTGGGTGAACTGGCTATAGCAGCAGGGTTCAAAAGCGTTACATTTGAAAAAATTCGCGACAGAAATATCAAATGGAAAAACAGAAAACACAGAGTGCCTTTGAAAGAAGGTAAATTATGGATTCAAGGATAGAGAAGTAGTGGCTGGCACTAACGCTTCCTCTGGTCATAAGCTTGGCCAGTTAATAGGTGATTGGTATGAAGAGTACTTTGTTTTACCTCTTTTACAAGAAGTTGGTCAAGCTTTAAACCTTTTCGTTGACTCTCGATTTACAACACGGGAAATCAGGGACTCAAAAATATTATGGGATGATTTAAATGGGAATTCAGTTGATTATGATTACGTCTTAGAATTAGGAGGGTCGTCTAAAGAACAGGGGGTTCCTGTGGCGTTTATTGAATGCTTCTGGAGGCGTGGCTCTCGCCATTCAAAGGATAAAGCACGAGACGACAGCGGGAAGCTAATGCCAATGAGAGATACATATCCAACAGCAAGGTTTCTTGGAATTGTAGCTGCTGGAGATTTTACAAGACCGGCCCGAGAATTGGTTAGAAGCAGAGAAATAGATTTATTTTATGTTCCAAAGGAAAAAATAGTTTCTTCTTTTGCTTCTTGTGACCTCGTTATAGATTATCCAGATAAAATGGCGGAAGATCAAAAGGCACAAATAGTTTCTATATTTGTAGAAAATTTTACTCCTGAAAAAAAACTTGAAGTTCAAAAAAAACTCCGTTACCTCATCGGTCAACCAACCATAAAATCTTACGTTGATAGAGTTCGAGCTTCGTTAGGTGCTTTGCCTCAAGAAATTCGGTTTATTTTAAGACATGATTCGGCCCCAATATCTTTTTCTTCTGTTTTTGATGCAACAAACTTCTTACAAAAACCTCAATTTAATATGACTTCTCCAGTAGAAAGTTATATATATCAAGTAACTTATAATGATGGATCAGAGTTTGAAAAATATGTGTCATCTCAAAATGAATTGCGGCTGCTTCACAAAGAAATAGAGATTTTAACAGAGCATATGAATAAGCTAAATTAGAGAAAATGTTTGTAACTCGTTGATCTCGTGGCCACCCCTCGCACGTTTTTAAACATAGACGTAATCACGGCTTGGTTCAATTTCTACTTTGATATGAAGTAAACAATACCCTTTCTGAAATTTGGTCATTCGAACCCATAGCCATGCACCATCGCGAGACAACAATAGTTTATAGTATCTCCCCATCCAGATTAATTTCCCCATCCGCAACAGCTTCATCAAAGCAACTTTTACATAGGTTTCCAGCTTCTGTGCCGTAGGTTTCTGACTCTTCAATTTGTTTTTGGCATAAATCGCATATCCCCTCAGTTCCACGAGCTAACAGTCGCTTACGCTCTTCAATATATGATTTGTCGCTGGTCACTTGGATACCAGTCGATTCTTCAAATGCCCGGCGAGCATCACCCGCACCTTTTCCACCTCTTCGAGCTGCATCCAAATTCTGATCATACCCCAATGAGTTTTCTTTGCGGACAATTTCAGTTGTTGTTGCCTCGCCTAGTATAGTAAAAGCTAACTCTATTGGCGTCATATGATCTCTTAGGTTCCCTTTTTCTACTCCCTTCAGGTCCTTGTGACCTTGAACCGTCAGCCCATCAAACGTTCCTCTATGAATTTCATTGGTCAAATGACCATACTGGCGACCAATAACGTGACGATTTTTCCATTCATCAGTTAATTCATTGCGTACTGTTTTTGAATTTAATCGGGCATTTATCCACTCTTCGTCATATCCTAGCAAACGATATTTCTCTCTCTCCAACTCAATTGGATCAGAGCGTATCTCTTCAAGTCTGCGGGCACCCGTCATGGCTAACCATTTCTTGAACGGTTCAGCCTTTGGGGACGGAATTGATTGAATGATACGTAGGATGCCTTCCTCATTTGCACAATCTGTATCGTAGGTCCGGTTATTTTTTTTGTGCTTGAGCTTGAACTGATACCAAAATGGTTCTATATCTCCAAAGTCCCTGACCTTCATCTTTCGCCAGTACTCTCGGACCCTTGTTGGTTCAGCCAATATTTCAACAACATCCACAATTGCAAAAAACCATTCTTGGGACTCTTTATTCCAAATTTTCCGAATACCACCTTCAAATGGCTCAAATGATTGAATTTCGCTCATTGTTTTTCCTCTTATCAGCGGAGGTCCGTTTTTTATTCCTTTCTGGAAGTGGCACCAGATTGGTGCCACTTCTAAAAACAACAGTTTTTGAGTCAATATATCACGGCTGCGACACCAAATTTTCGTGATTTAGGTACGCTACCCTTACGTACTGTGTTAATAGCAACCTTGGACTTTGCGCAACGATACCTCTTCTTCAATCATTCAATTATACCTTGTTGTTTCGTTCCACTCTCAGCCAAACTTCCATTTCTATTTTTGCGGCCGATGACCGATCTCCACACCCTGGTGCCGAAGGTAGTTATAAAAGGTCCCGCGAGAAATTCCTAGCTGATCACAGATTTGCTTTGTCGATAAATTGTTTTCTAGATAAAGTCGTTCCGCGAGCATCGCTGTATGTTGGGCTTTTTGTGAGAGCCCTTTCGGGCGGCCGCCGGTCCGACCTTGTGCCCGGGCCGCAGCCAAGCCCGCTTTTGTACGCTCGCTGATTAAGTCCCGTTCAAATTCCGCCATAGCGGCAAAGAGATGAAAGGTGAACTTCCCTTGCGGGGTATTGGTGTCAATTTGATCCCGAAGGCTCTGGAGTTCAACTCCCTCTTGATGCATCTTGTTGACCAGGTCGATCAGGTCTCGGATCGAGCGGGCTAAACGATCAAGCTTCCATACCACGACAACATCTCCCTGGCGAAGTTGTGACATCATTTCTTGCAGCTGGGGGCGTTGGGCGTTTTTGCCGGACTCTTTCTCTCGAAATATCTTCTCACAGCCAGCTTGTTCCAATGCTTCTAGCTGCAGGGACAGGTCCTGATCTTTTGTGCTTACGCGCGCGTAACCGATTCGCATCATCACTCCAATAAAACGGTCTTTTCAAAGTATATTACACTTTTGTTTTTTAGACAAGTTTTTTGGAATCCATCTCCTCGGTTCAACTGTCTACTTTCGCACAGTTACGACTTAGACCCCATATTGGTGGCCTCAAACATACGATGTGGATCAGGATTCGGGAGGCAGGTCAGTCTACTGGGCCATCAAAGACGAAGAAAGCGAAAACCCGGATCCCCCAACAGTCTGCCTTAGCAAGGACTTCGAAAGCCCAGATGGTGCATTGATTGTTACATGGTTGGCTGGCTGCTGAAACCAAGTGTTACGGCGGGCTTATCCAGCATTCCCCCGACGAAAAACAGACATACCGCAAGTAGTTTGTAACGGCATCTTGTATTTCAGGGGCTCTCTATTGGTCAAATACAATAAGTATGCTAAACTAACAACAGATTCATTGAGTGTTTACTCAACGGTAGCCAATTCGTGAAATGAATGAGCAAATCACAACTCGGCAACAACAGGCCTTAGATCGGCAGAAGCAAATCTTAACGGTTGCTTCAAAATTATTTGCTGCAAAAGGATATGCGGCAACCTCCACCAAACAGATTGCTGAGAAATTGGGGGTTGCAGAAGGGCTCATATTTCATTACTTCCCTAAAAAGTCTGACTTGTTGAAGGCAGTCATAAATCATCGGCATGAATTCGTTGACAAGATCATCAGTGCGCTACAAATAGACAGCCATAATAGTACCGATGAGAAACTTAAGCATATTGCCAAGACATGGTTGACACTTCACAGACAAGAGCAGGAACTCGTCACAATTATGCTAAACGAGGCGCACTCAACAGTAGATGTACAAAATATTTTTCAAGAGACTCTCCATCAGATTGTTGATCGGTTTGCCGATTACCTTCAGTATTTAGCAGCGACAGGGGAATTGCGCAACGATCATTCAACCCAAGTGATGGCGCTAACGTTTTTTGCACCATTGTTTTTGTTCTTTATTTCTTCGCACGATCTTAACGAGGAAGCGTACACCATTCAGACGGATAAATTTCTGGACGGTATGGTTGAACAATGGTTGCATGGTGTCTCGAGTAGATAATTTTCAAACCGCTTTTTTTTGCAAATTTCGTTGAGTGTTTACTCAGCAAGCTAAAGGAACCACCTAAAAGCAAAGTAAGTGAGGTCAATTATGAAGTCAAACGATAAGCAAGCGCGTCAAACAAAACCAGAAATCTACAATTATCGAAACTTTGATATGAAGTATTATGATATGTCAACATTTCCAGGACCCAAGCCAGGTGATGTCATTGACAATTTTGAGCTAATGACAGTTGATGGAGAATCAGTCAATTTATATGATTTGCTTGATAAACCGGTGGTTTTAGAAGCAGGGAGCGTCACCTGCCCAATGTACGCGCAGAATGTTCCATCTATGCAGCAACTCTCCGATCAATTTCCTGAGATTCGATTTGTCGTATTGTATGTAAGAGAAGCACACCCTGGCAGCCGCACGCTTCCTCACCGGTCAGATAATATGAAGCGGCAACAGGCTTCAAGATTACGAAAAGCTTATGGTGACGAGCGACAGGTCTTGATCGATAATGTAAAGGGAACCGTCCACCGTCAGATTGGTGCTTTGCCAAACAGCCTATATCTGATTAACACCAATGGAACTATACTGTTTCGAAGTGATTGGAATGAGCCCAACAAGTTGATAAATGTACTTGAAAGGTTGTCGGACACGCCATCCGAACAGTCAGAGCATAACCAGCCTCCTAATCCTGGCATGTGGCTAACGTTACGCGTGCTATTAAGGGGAGGAATAGATTCAGTCATCGATTTCATGCGTACAATGCCAAGTCATTTCGGGCATGGTTATAAGCACTGAGGTTATTTAGAAGAAACAGCAATCCCGAATAACGAATAGGAAGGCAATGGGTGCATTTGAACTGAATGTTACGGTTTCATCGGGCAGAATGCTATTGAAATGTTACGGGTCATTTGTATGAATCACACACCTGAAGGGTGTCTTTCGCCGTTGGTATCCTGAGATGGCTACAGCCGGCACAGAAATGGGGGGTTTACCGTTGGCTGTTTAACTCCTGTGCCCCTGTTTGGTCCAAATTCGGAATACGTCGGAAAATGTGCCACATTGACCAGCTAATTTAGTTTAAGCTTAACTCTCTTCCCACAAAAGCGGCCGATCTGGCTGAAGTGGGGGCGGTTGGGAGCTAGTATCAATCACATACTCCCCAAACCGTTTGATGTGCTCAGTCAAATAAGGGCTAAATGTTGCCACAACATCCGAAGTGAGAGGTAGTCTATCTTGGGACATCTCATAGAGTGTGTTTGTCATGTCAACCACATTGTGGAGCATGATCGCATTAGCGATCAAATCTTTGTACTTGATTCGCTTTTCATACTCAACCGGATCACGAGAGCGAATCAGCCCATCACCACCGAAGAAAATCCACTGAGAGAAAAAATTATAGGCTTCAATTTTCGTCGTGGATGCTTGGATTCGTGCTCTAAGCGTGGCATTTGAGGCATATTCAAGCAAAAACAGGGTCCGAATAACACATCCTAGCTCCCTCAAAGCCAAATAGAGCTTATTTTTGGGGTTGTCAGACACAAGTTTTTGCAACAGCCATGAGGGTAACACCTTGCCTTTATGAATGGAGATAACAACCTGCATCAATTCCTGCCAATATTCTTTGAGCAACTCCCAGTCGATGGTTCGAGTGAACCACCCATCGATATATTTGTATCGAATGCCTTTTTCCGGTCTATACATGGTTACCTTATTCCAGTTCCGCATTCGTGGCATGAGTTTTATACCCAGTAAATGAGCCAAACCAAAAACGACTTCAGATTGTCCCTGAGTATCAGAATGAACCTTATCTGGTTGAAGGGCAGATTTGTTTTTTAAGAGGCCATCTAAAATATAGACGGCTTCCCAAACACCACAAGCGATGAAGTGGCTAAACAAGGCAACATAGGTGTCAGAAATATGATGGTAAGCGATGCCGCCGTATGCACCGTAGCGAATGTGATGTTCTCCAAAAAGATTATTGTCATAGAGAGGATAGTGAGTGCCATCCGAAACAGCGACATCTACATTCCCCCAATATAAAGGAAGACGGAATCGACTATATTCGTTCACAATGTCTGTCAAGGCGGCTTCAATCTTCTTTGTGGTAATGTGTTGAGCATTAAGGCGACCCAACACACGGGCGGTCGCTACATCTTTGATATGCCGTGCGGCTTGGGCTGGACCCAAGTTACAACCATAAGTAAAAATGGTCATGAGGTAGCGATCAACGGGATTTTGCAGCTTGGGATCAGACCCAGAAGGTGGTCCAAAATGCCGCGTAAACGGTGTCCAGCAATGGACATGATGAAGTACATCCAATAGATGTCGCTCAGGCATCCTTTGTTTTAGCTCTTCAAGCAAATCATCAGCATTCATAGGACCATCTTTTTTGGAAAGCCGTCTCAAATGCGGCTTGCCGTCCTTGTCAAAATACAGGTCGCTGTCCTCAATTTGACGTTCATAAACGTTCTGAGTCAAGGTTTTCAGTTGATTGCGAAGCGCAGCAACGAACTCGTTTGCATTGTTGGGAATTTCCACCGCTTCACAATAATCATCGAGAGCTGGTTGACACTCCGGCCAGCTTATTAACTGGGTGCGATAATCTGCGAATCGATCAGAGCCAGAAACAAAAAGGTCGCCGTTTCTCAACCCATTGGCCACATGGCTAAATACGCAGGCTTGAAGATGCTCCTTTCTCAACTTCCATTCACCATCAATTTTTTGGCGAATGAGCGACTGCCACTTTTTGCTGGCAAAACTAATATCAATTTCATCATCCAGGTAAGGCGGTGGCGTATATTGAGTGTCGTGTACAAATGTGAGCGCAGCGAGAACCCGTGATGATGGAGAAATTGCTTGTATATTTAGGTGCTTCGTGAGTCGAATAAAGCTGCCTCGATTTCTCTGGTGATAGTTTTGCATCAGTGGAAAATAATTGTTGTCATGCAAAGCCGAAAGGAGTTGGTAGTTGTTTTGAAAATACTCAATCCCACCGCCCTTCGTTAAAATTGAGCGAACTTGTTTCCCTAAAGCGGCATCTCGCTCTACCTGACTCTGCTCTTCATGATTTGGGGCCTCTGTTTCGGCCGCAATATCCACAATTTGAGAAAATGTTTCAGTGACCTCTTCGCTTATGCTTCGATAAGCTTCACGCAATGCCGTTAATCGGTTTCTGCCTGATTTGTGCATGGCGCTTATTCTTTTTTGGAACATCTCGATCAATTGATCTCTTGTACGAACCTGCATTTGATGAAGAAGACAAAGTAGCAAAGTGCGCCGTCGGCTAGCTGAACGAATGCAGAGAAGATCACTGACCTCGAGCTGGTAAGCTTCGGTCGCAAATTGGGCCATCTTTGTGTGAGCCAAAATCGAAATATGATCTGAAGGGTCCAAGATAGATTCCAACCATGGAGACCATCAAAAACTAGGGGCTAAATTGCTAACGGAAGCTCCTGATCATCAGATTTCATGCTTGGATACCACTCACAGAACTTGTCTCGTAGATCACCATTGAGGGTTTTCGTTCGTAGCTGGCGTAAACCTAGCGAAGCTACGGCGAGGGATCACATTTCAAGAGATTTTGAACGTTGCGTAGCATCTCTTTGCCTGAGATAAGCATACAGAGTGGACTTGCTGACCCCTACAAGCTCGCAAATCTCCGCAATTGAATGGTTCTTTTCATCATAAAGCTTATAAAGCAATGCCTGCTTTTTCTTATCAAGCGATTTCGGCCGACCACCTTTGCGCCCCCGAGCACGGGCGGCAGCCAGCCCAGCTCGTGTACGCTCGCGAATGAGCTGTCTCTCAAACTCTGCTAAAGCACCAAATAGATGAAAAACGAGTCGACCGCCGCTGGTCGTCGTATCGATAGATTCCTGCAAGCTTTGAAAGCCTACCCCTCTATCATCCAAAAGGGTAATGATCTCAATCAGGTGCTTTAAGGATCGACCCAACCGATCCAAACGCCAAACGACCAAAACATCCCCTTTGCGCAAATAAGTCAACGCCTCCTCAAAGCTTGGCCGCGCACTTTTCGACCCACTGACCTGGTCCTCATAAATCTTTTGACACCCTGCTTGAGACAGAGCGTCTGTTTGCAGCCCAAGATTTTGCTCGTGAGTAGAGACTCTCGCATATCCGATTTTCATTTCAGCATTATATGGTCCAGAAACTCATCTTGACAAGATGTTTTCATACTTTGTTTTTCGTACCGGGTTTTCGCACAATTCCAGGCGGTTAGAGAACCGGTCTCTTTCCTTTTATAGAAGTGTGCGAAAAACGATCGATTTCCGCACACCTCACTGAACCACTTTGAGGAGGTTTCAAATGAAACAAAATTGGACAATCGATGAACTGATCGACAATTGGACGCTGCTACCCAATGAATTGGAGATAGCGACTCGTCCAAATGCGAGGGTCAACCGCCTGGGGTTTGCCCTCCTGTTAAAGTATTTTCAGATCGAGGGGCAATTCCCCTATCATCAGAGCGAGATTCCACAAACCGCGATCACCTATGTGGCCCGACAACTCGATATCGAGCGAGCTCTCTTCCGAGAATATCCTTGGGGAAAGGCGGTTTTCAAACGACATCGAGCCACTATCCGCACCTTTCTTGGTTTTCGGGAAAGCCAAGAAGCGGACAAACCGCTCATTATCGAATGGCTAATCAAACACATCCTGCCGGATACACTCTACCCTGAACCTATCATAGAGGCCGCTTACCAACAGTTCCGCATCCGAAAATTAGAGCCGCCGACCGTGGGACAAATCGAGCGTATGGCTCGATCCGCGATTCGTCAATATACGGAACGGTTTTGCCAAACTATTTCGGACCGTCTCACCGCAGAAATGAAGTTCCATCTTGACCATCTGCTGGAGCGCAGTGAAAACGAGGAAGGTGAGCTTTCATTTCGCACCCCGTTTGGCGAGCTCAAACTCGATGCCGGCCGGGCCACCGTCGACAACCTCCTCACCGAGATTGATAAGCTGGAGCTGCTCGAAGCGATCGGTCTGCCGTCAGATCTCTTCGAGCATGTGCCCCAGCGGGTCATACGCCAATATCGCCAGCGGGTTGGGGCGGAGCCACCCCGAGAGGTGCGCCGTCATCCGGAGCCAATTCGCTACACTCTGCTGACCGCTTTTTGTCAGCTGCGGAGCCGGGAAATGATCGATAATCTCATCGACCTCTTTTTAGGGGTCATCAAACGGATGGGGGACAAGGCCAAAAAGCGGGTCGATAACCAATTGTTTCGGGAGATTAAAAAGGTGCGCGGCAAACGCCATATCCTCTACGACGTGGCCAAAGTCTCGGTTGAGCGCCCTTATGGAATCATCAACGAGGTCATCTATCCGATTGCGGATGAGGAGACCCTGCAACAGATCGTGACCGAGTATCAGTTCGAGGGGTCGTATGAGGAGCAGATTCAGACCAAAATGCGCCAATCCTATGCCCGTCATTACCGGCGCATGGTCCCTCTGCTGGTGAATACCCTCACTTTTCAGGCCTCAAATGAGCAGCACCGGCCTCTCATCCGAGCCCTGGCTCTGATTAAGAAGTATGCTGATAGCCAAAAGCAATATTACGCCACCGATGAGAAGATACCGATTAGGGATATCGTGCCGGAAAGTTGGCGCCATATGGTCCTGCATGAGACGGATAGCGGTGAGCTGCGGGTCAACCGAATCAGCTACGAAATCTGTGTCCTGCAGCGCCTGCGGGATCGTCTGCGCTGTAAGGCGATCTGGGTTGACGGGGCCTATCGGTATCAAGATCCTGACAAAGATTTGCCTCAGGATTTTGAGCAGCGGCGGGAAGCGTACTATGCGCTGCTCCAGCAGCCGCTTGATGGCGACACCTTTGTGGCCAATCTCAAGCAGAGAATGCTCGACGGGCTTGTGAATCTTAATCAGGGGCTGCCGCACAATCCCTATGTCGAGTTGATCCCCGGCCGCAAAAATGTGATTAAGCTCTCCCCTTTGGAAGAGCAGGAGACGCCGCTCAACTTGCAGCACCTCAAGTATGAGATCTCACAGCGCTGGTCGTTGGTCGAGCTGCTCGACATCCTAAAAGAGACCGATTTCCGCGAGCAATTTACCGCTCGATTCAAATCGTCGGCCGTCCGCACCGAGCTGGATGAAACGACCTTACAACGCCGTTTGCTGATGGCACTTTATGCGCTGGGGACCAATACCGGCTTTCAGCGCATGGCCCATGCGGAGAATCCAAAGGATTTGCTCTACGTCAAACGCCGCTTTATTAATAAGGAGAATTTAAGAGCGGCGATCGCCGCTGTCGTCAATGGGATTTTTAAGGTACGGGCCCCGTCTATTTGGGGTGAGGCGACCACCGCCTGCGCTTCAGATTCTAAAAAGTTTGCCGCCTGGGACCAAAATCTGCTGACCGAATGGCATGTGCGCTATCGGGGGCCAGGGATTATGGTCTACTGGCATGTTGATAAAAAAGCGGCCTGTATCCATTCCCAGGTCAAAGGGGTCGCCTCGTCTGAGGTGGCCGCCATGATTGAGGGGGTGTTGCACCACTGTACCGATATGGAGGTCGAAAAGAACTACGTTGATACTCACGGTCAGAGTGAGGTCGCTTTTGCCTTTTGTCACCTGTTGGGAATTGACCTGCTGCCACGGCTAAAGGGGATCGGGAAACAAAAGCTCTATCTTCCTTTTAAAGAGGTGGAAAACGTCCTGCCCCATCTACAGCCGGCGCTCGCGGCCCGGCCGATTCGCTGGTATCTGATCGAGCAAGAGTACGATGAAATGCTCAAATTTGCCACCGCTTTGCGCTTGGGGACAGCCGAGGCGGAAGCGATTCTGCGCCGCTTTACCAAAAAGGGGCCACAGCACCCGACTTACAAGGCGTTAGCAGAGTTGGGAAAAGCCATTAAGACGATTTTTCTCTGCGACTACCTACATGCAATTGAGCTCCGCAGGGAGATTCACGAGGGATTGAATGTGATTGAAAATTGGAACAGTGCCAACGGATTCATCTTCTACGGCCGCAGCGGTGAGGTCTCGACTAATAATCGGGAAGAGCAGGAGATTTCGGTCTTGTCGATGCATCTGCTGCAGGTTTCGATGGTCTACATCAACACCCTGCTGATTCAACGGGTTTTGGCTGAGCCAAACTGGCTAAACCGATTGGAGGAGGCAGACCTGCGGGCCTTAACCCCGCTGATCTATGGGCATGTCAATCCATATGGTCGCTTTTACCTCGATATGGATGAGCGGATTGCGATTGACAATTGAAGGTGAAGGAGTACAATGCTATCATATTGTTACCGATATGATAGCATTGTGAGGTCGTTATGTTTGAAAGATTGGCCGATGCGGATCGAGAGTTTATAAAATCTAAAGTCCAGGCCGGATATTACACGTCTGAAATTGAAGTGGTTCGGGACGCCATTCGGAAAATGCGTGAAGAAGATGAGCGCCAGGCGCAGATGAATGCGCTTCGAGAGTTGATCCTGGTTGGCCATCGGCAGGCGCTTGCCGGTGAAGTGGTAGAGTACACCGAAGATTTTTTAGAGCGGGCGCTGGAAAAAGCGCTGGAAAACCAGGCAAAAGGGACCCCTATAAAAAATGACATCAAACCGTAACTTGCCGCTCCTTTTGACCCTGGAAGCGGAAGATGACCTTCAGCATATACTGCAGTATTCGCTTGAAAATTGGGGACCTCAGCATGCCGCCTCTTATGGTCAACGCTTGGATAACGGGTTTCGCAACATTCAGAACCATCCGGAGATTGGCCAGCCGAGAGACGATCTTTTGCCTGGATATCGCCTGCTGCATGTCGAACGACACGTGATCATTTATTGGATTCGACCCGATTCGATTAATATTGTTCGCATTCTGCATGAGCGGCAGGATGCATCGCTCTATTTCTGATCTGGCCGTAGCTTTGTGGAAATTAGTCTCTCTCAACAACATTTTTGTTAACAAAAGTGGCGTCCGGTGACAGCTTCGCCAGTCTTTTTACATTGCGGAGCGTTCAAAATCTTTTGAAATGTGATCCCTCACCGTAGCTTCGCTAGTTTTGGGCGGTGTATGTAGAAAATTCCTCTTGGTGTAGTACTGATGTCCTTGTATGTCCAAAATAAATATATGAAATCGAGCGACAGAGAACCAGTAACAATTGTTACCGGTTACTTCGG
>JAAUYD010082842.1_pt1 | contig 15911 bp, 21 predicted proteins | sample 7278101 | NCBI WGS metagenome assembly JAAUYD01 (sample SAMN14350128, study PRJNA611818) | marine sediment metagenome | isolation source: surface marine sediment (0.6m) | place: French Polynesia: Moorea | collected 2018-08 | reverse complement strand
TTCCCGACATCAACGAAAACCTCGTCGTCGAGCTGTACTCGAAGTAATCGGAGGGTAGCTACCCATGCAGGAATCAGTACACGAATTTCTGAAGCCGCGCGTCGTAAAAGTGACGCCGGTCAACGATCTGCAAGCAAAAGTCGTCATCGAGCCGTTCGAACGGGGCTTCGGTCACACGCTTGGCAACGCGCTGCGGCGCATTCTGCTGTCGTCGATGCCAGGCGCGGCGATCACGGAGGCCGAGATCGAGGGCGTGCTCCACGAGTACACGAGCATCGAAGGCGTACAGGAAGACGTTGTCGACATCCTGCTGAACCTAAAGCAGGTTGCCGTCACGATGAATACGCGAGACACGGCCGAACTGCGGGTCTCGAAGAAAGGTCCGGGTCCTGTCACGGCCGGCGACATCCAGCTGGATCATGACGTCGAAATCATGAACCCCGAGCTGGTCATCGCCAACCTGACCAAGGTCGGCGAGCTGAACATGATTCTCAAGGTGGAGCGCGGTCGCGGCTATCGTCCCGCCACGCAGCGCCCGTCGTTCGAGGAGCAGGCTGGTCCGATCGGTCGCCTGCAGCTCGACGCATCGTTCAGCCCGGTCATCCGCGTGACGTACGGCGTCGAAGCCGCACGCGTGGAGCAGCGCACCGACCTCGACAAGCTCCTGATCGACATCGAGACGAACGGCACGATCGACCCGGAAGAGGCCATCCGTCGCGCGGGCAGCATCCTCAAGGACCAGCTTTCGGTCTTCGTTGACCTGCAGGGCCAGGAAGAAGGCGTTGGCGCGCAGGCCGAAAACCAGGTGGATCCGATCCTGCTGCGGCCGGTCGACGAGCTCGAGCTTACGGTTCGTTCCGCCAATTGCCTCAAGGCAGAGAACATCATGTATATCGGTGATCTCGTACAGCGTACCGAAGTCGAGCTCCTGCGTACGCCGAATCTCGGCAAGAAGTCTTTGACGGAGATCAAGGAGGTTCTGGAAGGCCATGGTCTTGGGCTGGGTATGCACCTCGACAACTGGCCGCCGGCCAGCCTGCGTCCTGAGCACGAGCTCATGATGTAAGTATCAGATCCCAGGAATAGAACAATGCGTCATAGAAAATCCGGTCGTCGACTGGGTCGTAACAGCTCTCATCGCAAAGCCATGTTCCGCAACATGGCGTCGTCGGTGATCAGGCATGAGACGATCCGTACGACGCTTCCCAAGGCCAAGGAATTGCGCCGTGTCGTCGAGCCGCTCATCACACTCGCGAAGGAAGACAGCGTGGCGAATCGCCGCCTCGCGTTCGATCGCCTGCGCGACAAGGAAGTGGTCGGCAAGCTGTTCTCGGAGATCGGTCCGCGCTTCAAGGAGCGGCCGGGCGGATATCTTCGAATCCTCAAGACGGGCCCGCGCCCGGGTGACGCTGCGCCGATGGCCATCGTCATGTTGACCGAGCAGGCCGAGGTCGAGGTAGCGGCGGAAGACTAGCGGTTTCTCCATCTAGCCGAGTATCCGTAAAAGCCGGGCTACGCCCGGCTTTTTCTTTGCCTACAATAGGCGCATGAACGACGCCAACAGAAAGACCGTATCGCTGGTCCTCGGCAGCGGCGGTGCTCGTGGTCTTGCACACATCGGGGTTATCGAGGTGCTGGAGGAACGCGGTTTCGAGATTCGTTCGATCGCGGGCTGCTCCATCGGCGCGCTGATCGGCGGCATCTACGCGGCCGGCCGACTCGGCGAGTACGAGGATTGGGTTCGTGGTATTTCCAAACTCGATATGGTCAACATGATGGACATTGCCTGGGAAGGCGGCGGGCTGGTGCGCGGCGATCGCATTATCCAGAAGATGATCGATCTTGTCGGCGATCGACTGATCGAGGAATTGCCGATTCGCTTCACCGCCGTTGCGACAGAGCTGGGCAGCGGCCGGGAGGTATGGCTCAGCAAAGGACCACTTTTCGATGCGATCCGTTCGTCCTGCTCGTTGCCGCTGTTCTTCACGCCCGTGAGGTTCGGCGAAGACCTGCTCATCGATGGTGGCGTCGTCAACCCGGTGCCCATTGCGCCGACATTCGACGACCATACCGACATCACGATTGCCGTGAATCTCGGTGGTAAGCCCGTCAAGGCGGAATCGACCGAGCGCGCGCTCGTACCCGTCGACGATCCACCGCCGACCCCCGGCCGTTTCCGCCAATGGGTCAACCGTATGAAGACCCGCATGCCGATGCGCAAGCGCGTGGATGTCGGCGCCTACGACGTCGCCTATATGGCGTTCGATGCCATGCAGAGCACGATCGCGCGGCAGAAACTGGCCGCTTATCCGCCGGACCTGATCCTCGAGGTGCCACGAGACGCGGCACGGACCTTTGATGTCGATCGCGCGGCCGAGCTGATCGAGCTCGGACGCGAGCTGGCCGAGGCCAATCTGCCCTGACAAAGGCGGCCCGAAGGCCTGTAACGTACTGAAAGATAACAGTTTAGTCGGATTCTCCCAACTGTGAGTCGGCTCACAGCCAATCGGCTGCGGGAAGCATAAGGTATTCGTAACGTTGCCGGTTTGAGAGGACAGGCCAATTAGCAAGGACAACAAGGCATTTGACGACTGCGTCATCCTGTCGAAGGAGGCCTTCGATCCGGATGCCGTGTTCCTCGACGACATTGTCGATGACGACGTATTGCCGTTTCTGAGTCTCTCGGTCGACGGACTGACGACGAGTAAGGAGGGCAAAAAAGGTGCTCTCGAGCTCCGACCGGAGGATGTGGCTGCCAACGATGCACCGCCACCCGATACGACAATCCCCGACACCACGCTCGGCACCACCCAGGCACTCGAGGTCTATGGCTGGGAATCATCGCTTTGGAGAAAGATCAAGGGCTACCTGGGGTTCTGATAACATCCCCGCATGATCTTCAAAGACAAGTCCGTCATCATCACTGGTGGCTCAGAAGGTGTGGGTGCGGCTGCCGCACGCTTATTCGCCGAGGCCGGCGCCAATCTGATGCTCGTGGCGCGTAGCAAGAAGAACCTCGAGGCAACAGCGGAAACCCTCCGGGACAAGACACGCGTCGAAATATTCCCGATGGACGTGTCCGACGCGGAGTCCTGTGCCGACCTGTTCAAGAAGACACAATTCGAATTCGGAAGGGTCGATGTTCTCGTCAACAACGCGGGCTACCACGCACGGGGGCTCGTCAAGGATGTCCCCGCTGCAGATCTCGGGCGCATCATCGACGTGAATCTCAAAGCACCGATCGTACTCAGTCGCCTTGCGGTCCCTTTCATGCAAGAAGCCGGTGGCGGCGCGATCGTAAACGTCGCATCGTTGCACGGCCGTCTCGCCAGCGTCGGTGCAACGACGTATTCGGCAAGCAAGTTCGGACTACGCATCTTCTCGCTCGCAATGCACGAAGAGATGCGTGGCAGCGGTATAAAGATCGCTGTTGTTTCACCCGGTCCGATCGACACAGGATTCATCATGGAGAATCTCGACGACGTCGACGACATCGTGTTCTCACAGCCCATGAGTACGGCCGACGACGTTGCTCAGGCCATCCTTGACCTCTGCGGCAATAATATCCGGGAGCAGGCAATGCCGGTGTCCAGTGGCATCCTGACGACGCTCGCCTACGTCGCTCCCTCGCTTGGCAGGTTCTTGCGGCCGATGCTCGAGAAGAAAGGGGCGCGCGTGAAAGCGCGTCTCAAGGCCGAGCGCAAGGCCGCGGCATCCGGCAGCTAAAAAAGCGGCCCGGCGGGGGAAGCCGGGCCACCCGGAGTCACGCTGCGCCGGGGGAGGGCGCGCGTATCTGCCTTGATCGTTATTCGCCGGAGTCCGGAACAGCGTCGAGTTTATTGAGATTGTCGGCTGCGAATCTCGCATAGCGGCTGCCGAGTTCCATCGCGGCCTGAAAGTCGGCGCGCGCTCTTGCTGTTTCGCCCGAGACCGCGAACAATACGCCGCGATTTGACAGGGCGACTGCGAGATCCGAGCGATAAGCCCGGTGTTTGAGACTCCTTCGCGATTTTTTTGAGGCACGTGCCTCGAGTTTCTTCATATCGTCCACAGCTGCCTGGCAGGTCTCAGCGGCTTTGCCGAGTTCGGCCGTCTTCACATACGCGACACACAAATTGTTTTGCGAGGAGAACGTACGCAGCTTGGAAGGACTCCGTTGAGTCAGCCTGGCGATCGCTTTCTCGTAGTTGCCGGTCTGAATGCTACGGCCATGGGCTTCGTCTACCACGATGCCCATCTGGAATGGTGTCACAGGCCCTCCGTCGGCCAGCGCCACAGCAGGGGCCAAGGCCGCAAGAGCAACGATGGCTGGAAAGCGACGGTTACGTCCAGTTCGATGTTCAGTTCCATGTTTCATTTGCATCTGCCTCAAAGCGTTTCGTGTTTGTGCCAGGACGGATGAGCCCCGCCTGGTCGCGAACGAATCTACTTTCCGAGGCCAATAGCCACAAACGAAAAAAAATCTCCGCAACATGAAAAAAAATTCAGCCCGGATCCGCGAATTCCTGTAATACCCATGATTTGAAAGCCTGCAAGTCCCGGTTTTCACTGTCGTCTTTGCGGCTGACAATGTAATAGGCCTCGGTGGTTTCGAGTTCTTCATCGAAGAGCTGCACGAGGCTGTTTGAGTCGAACCACGCTTCGCAAAGACGCCTGGGAATCAGGGCAGCGCCCAGGCCTCGCTCGGCCGCCCGGGCGACCGCGATCATCGATGCCATCCGAATCGTGTTTTTTGGGTCGGGTAGGCGCAGCCGCGCTCGCTTTGACCAGTCGCGCCAGGCATTCGGCCAGGTCTCATGGAGGACGAGCGGAAAATCGCTGACGATCCGTCCGCCACGTACCCTGATGTTGTCGTAGAAATCGAGAGATCCGGCGGGGACGAGGCGCAGTGAAAAAAGGCGTTCCGCATCGAGCGAGTCAGGTGCCCTCGAGAATACACGTATCGATACGTCCGCAGCTTCGGGATGCTTTTCGAGTGTTTCATCGCTTGTATCAACGCGGATATCCAGGTCCGGGTGCCGAAGGAGGAACTCGTTGAGTTTCGGAATGAACAGCTCGCTGGCGAAAAAGGGTTGTACGGAAATGCGTAGCGTGCGCGCAGCTGTCTGTTCCGAATGTCGGGCAACGCTCGCGTCGAGTTCGTCGAGAATCGGCTTGATATCTTCGTAGAACGCCTTGCCCTCACTTGTCAGGCGCAACGAGCGCGGGGTCCGTTCAAACAGCTGTCGGCCGAGCGCAGACTCAAGTTGCCGGATCTGGTGACTCACGGCCGAGGCGGTCAGGTACGATGCCTCCGCGGCTCGACGAAAGCTCTCGTACCTGGCGGCTGCGCAAAAGACGCGCAATGCGCGCAGCGAGTAGTTGGGACGGGTTGACGCCATACCGGGCCATTGCAGCTTCCGTGCCATGTCGACTCGCCCGAGGAGACCAGCAACTCGTTGGAATACCTGCAGATTACCGCGGCCATCGTCGGCGCGCTTCGACGAATTCGCACCACAAGACCGCAACGCCGGCCTGGCGTGCACCACAACGACACAAACGCGTGCAACCGGGTTGCCGGCGCGCGGCATTCGGGCCGCGAAGAAAAAGCGGCCCGGCTGGGGGAAGCCGGGCCGCCCGGACTCACGCTACGCTGGGGGGGAAATGCGCGCGTTCTGTCTGCTGGACGAGTTGCAGTTTCCGTGCCAGATCGTTCAATCCAAAGCGATTCTCAAGCCGCTGAATTTGAAAGGAATTTATCGAGGCGCCAAGCGCCGCCAACGACGGGCCTGCACCGCATCATCGCAACGGGCACGTCGAACGCACCATTATGAAACGCGTGCAAACGCGTCGCGCGTCAGATTCTCCTGCGTATCGGCCATCACGCGCACATCATCCTCGATGCGGATACCGCCGTAGGGTCGCAACCAGTCTACGGTGTCCCAATTCACATGCGACTCAGCGGGCGTACCGCGCAGGTTCTCGAGCAACATGTCAATCACGTAGATTCCGGGCTCGATCGTGAGCACCATGTCCTCCTCGAGCACACGTGTCAGGCGCAGGAACGGATGGCCGCTCGGCGGGTCAACGATGGTCCCGGCCTCATCCTGCTGATGGCCGCCAACATCGTGAACCTGGATGCCCAGCAGGTGCCCGAGGCCGTGCGGGAAGAATGCGGCGGTGACGCCGGTTTCGAGCAGCGTGTCCGGCCCGCCCTCTGCAAGTCCGGCTTCGACCAGCACCTCGGCAATCAGGCCATGTGCGCCGACGTGCAGTTCACGGTAGTCCACGCCGGCATGTACCAGGCTGACGATGTCGAGCTCGAGGCGGTCCATGCGTGCGATGAGCTCGGCGAATCGCCGGTCATCGTTCGCATACGTACGCGTGATGTCCGACGCGTAGCCATGCACTTGTGCGCCGGCGTCGATCAGGAACGAGCGAATCTTCGCGGGTGGCTCGCGATCGAGGTCCGTGTAATGCAACACGGCGCCGTGTTCGTTGAGCGCTACGATATTGCCGTACGGCAGCTCGGAATCCGTGTGGCTGACAGCCTGACAGTACGCCCGGTGAATTTCGAACTCGGGCTGGCCGCTTCGAAACGCCGCTTCCGCGGCAAGGTGACCGGCCGCAGCGCGCTCGGCCGCGAGGCGCATGACGGCGAGTTCGTACCCGGTCTTCACTCCCCGGGCGAAGTGCAGGATATTGATCGCTGTGGTCGGGTTAATGCGGTCGATACCGAAGGCTAGAGATTCGTCGTCGAATTCGCCGATGGCAATGCACTTCTCGCGATCCTCGGGAAGATGGACGGCCGCCTCGTTCGTGTCGTTGATGACGCGAATGTCGAAATGGCCGGTCCAATACCCCGACGGGCTGCCAGGGACGACGTGCCAGTAATCGCGTGGTTGGTAGTAGACGAGAACCGGTGTTTCGCCCGGCGTGTAAACGACGTACGAGAACGGCAGCGCCGTCAGCGGGGCCCAGCCAACGAAGTGCGGATTGGCCTTGAACGGATGGTAGTAGTCGTCGAGAAAAGCAGGCTTCGGCGAACCCGAGAAGATCACGACATGACTCGCACCAGCCTGTTCCAGGGCGTGATCGTGACGGGCTTTGACGGACTCGAGGTGGGCGCCGTAGAGCGCGCCGAGCGCCGGATTGTCATCACGGTAATTCGCGTTCATGACAGGATCATACCCTGTTGCCGCCGCCACCGCCGAGTGCCATCATTGGCGGCCCTCCCGCGCCGCGGTGCACAAAATGAAACGGTTTGTATGGCTGATTCCTGGCATTTTTCTTCTCACTCCGGCTGCCGACGTCATGGCCGCTGATCCGGGTTATGATCGCGTCGCCGGACGCGCACATGCGTCGCGTTCGGAGGTGATCGCACCGCACGGCATGGCTGCGACGAGTCAGCCGCTCGCCACCCAGATCGCCCTCGATATCCTCAAGAAGGGCGGCAGCGCTGTCGATGCCGCGATCGCAGCCAACGCCGCGCTCGGACTTATGGAGCCGACCGGCTGCGGCATCGGTGGGGACCTCTACGCCATTGTCTGGGACGCCCGAAAGCAGGAACTCACCGGCTTGAACGCATCCGGCCGATCGCCCGAAGCCATGACGCTCGAGTACTTCCGCGACAACGGAATCGACAGGATTCCGCCATTCGGTCCTTTGCCTGTGAGCGTTCCAGGTGCCGTCGACGGGTGGTTCGAACTGCACGCGCGCTACGGTCGCCTGCCGATGACTATCATTCTCGCGCCGGCGATTCGCTATGCGCGCGAAGGCTTTCCTGTTTCCGAGGTCATTGCCTACTACTTCGAGAGGAACAAGCAGCGCATCGGCCACTACCCGGGATTCGCCGAAACGTTCATGCCGGGCGGCGATGTGCCCAGGAAAGGCGAGATGTTCAGGAACCCGCGACTTGCAAACACCTATGAAGCAATTGCCGAAAAAGGCCGAGACGAGTTCTACAAGGGAGATATTGCGCGCGCCATCGACGCGTACATGGCCGAGCAGGGCGGGCTCCTGACTTATGACGATCTCGCCGCTCATCGATCCGAATGGGTTACGCCGGTATCGAGCAACTATCGCGGTTGGGATGTCTACGAGCTTCCGCCCAACGGGCAGGGCATTGCGGCCCTGCAAATCCTGAACATTCTCGAGGGCTTCGACATCGCCGCGATGGGTTTTGGCAGCGCCGACTACATCCACACGCTGGTCGAGGCCAAGAAGCTCGCATTCGAGGACCGGGCGAAGTATTACGCTGACATGGACTTCGCCGATGTCCCGGTCGACTGGCTGATTTCCAAAGACTATGCTGACGAACGGCGCGAGCTCATCTCGGCCGAAAAGGCGGCGGATTCATACCCCGCCGGCGACAGGAAACTCGAAGCAGGCGACACGATCTACCTGACCGTAGCCGACAAGGACGGCAACATGGTCTCGCTGATCCAGAGCAATTACCGGGGCATGGGGTCGGGCATGACTCCGGGAGAGCTCGGCTTCGTTCTGCAGGATCGCGCCGAGCTCTTCGCGCTCGACGAGAACCATGCCAACGTGGTGGAGGGCGGCAAGCGCCCGTTCCAGACGATCATTCCGGCCTTCGTCATGAAAGACGGCGAACCGTTGATCAGCTTCGGCCTCATGGGCGGGTCGATGCAGCCGCAGGGTCACGCACAGATCATTGTGAACATGGTTGATTTCGGTATGAACCTCCAGGAAGCGGGTGACGCTGCGCGCATCAATCACGTCGGGTCGTCCAGCCCGACTGGCACGACCATGTCTGACGGCGGTGTCGTTCATCTCGAAACGGGGTTCAGCGACGAGGTTCGGGTGGACCTCGAGCGCCGCGGTCACACGCTGGGGGCGTCGAATGGCAGCTTCGGTGGCTACCAGGCGATCATGTTCGACAAGTCGGAGGGCGTGTATTATGGCGCGTCCGAGGTTCGCAAGGACGGCCAGGCAGCTGGTTTCTAGCCGTCGGTCGACCGAATCTCCAACAACTATTCGGCAGGCTGCCAGGCATGAGCAAGGACATCTTTCTGACGGGCATTACGACGACCGGTACACCGCACATTGGCAACTATGTCGGCGCAATTCGCCCCGGTATCGAGGCAAGCAAGGACCTCACGACGAAGCACTTCTACTTTCTCGCGGACTATCACTCGCTCGCCAAAAGCGAGGACCCTGACAGGATCGTCCGGTCGACGCTCGAGATTGCCGCGGCATGGATGGCGCTCGGGCTCGATACCGAGCATGCCTATTTCTATCGCCAGTCGGACATTCCGGAGATTCTCGAGCTCACGTGGGTATTGCATGGCATGACAGCCAAGGGCCTGATGAATCGCGCGCACTCTTACAAAGCAGCGGTGCAGGCCAACGTCGAGGGCGGCAACAAAGATCCCGACAAGGGTGTGATGATGGCGCTATACAGTTACCCTGTTTTGATGGCTGCGGACATCCTGATGTTCAAGTCGACCAAAGTACCCGTCGGTCAGGACCAGAAGCAGCACGTCGAGATGGCACGGGACATTGCGCAGCGATTCAATCACAATTACCGCGAGACATTCGTGCTGCCGGAGGCCGTCATTGGCGAGAACACAGCCGTGCTGAAAGGGCTGGACGGACGCAAAATGTCGAAGAGCTACGACAACACGATCCCGTTATTCGCCCCCGAGAAGCGGCTGCGCAAGCTGATCATGAAGATCAAGACGAACAGCCAGGAGCCGGGGGAGCCCAAGGACACGGAGGGCAACACGTTGTTCGACATCTACAAGGCTTTTGCAACGCCCGCGGAGACGGCGGAGATCGCGGACGCGTACGCCAACGGCATAGCCTGGGGTGAAATGAAGCAGCGTCTGTTCGAATACATCAACGAGCACGTCAAACCGGCGCGAGAGGAATACGATCGACTCATCGCGGACCCGGGCGTGGTCGAAGCCGAGTTGAGAAAAGGCGCAGAACGAGCACGCGAAATCTCCGTTCCGTACCTTGCTGAAATCCGGCACGCGGTCGGCATCAGAAAACTGGGTTAGGAGGCCCTGGCCACTATGAGCAGAGAACGAGTCAGGGAGCTTCTGGGTCAGCTGCGCGACGAGTTGCGCAAGACCGACGTCGACGCGGATCTCGACAAGATGATCGATGAACTCGACGAAGAGGTTAACGCTGTCGTCGACACAGGTGCCGACGTCAACGATCTGATCGATCGCGCCAAGGGACTCGAAGCCGACTTTGCCTCCAGGCACCCTGCGGTAGAGCGCTTTATGCGTGAGGTGATAGATTCACTTGTCCGGATGGGCATCTGATACAACGACAGAGGGGGTGGCATGAAACTGGGAGCGTTCTCCGTAAGCCTTGCCGTCAAGGACCTGGCGGTGTCGCGCAAATTCTACGAAAAGCTCGGGTTCGAGCAGTTTGGTGGTGACCCGGCGCACAATTACCTGATCATGAAGAACGGTGACCACGTCATCGGATTGTTCCAGGGGATGTTCGAAAAGAACATGCTGACGTTCAATCCAGGTTGGGACCAGTCCTGCGGCGAGCTCGAGGAGTTCACCGACATTCGCGAAATGCAAAAAGCGCTCAAAGCACAGGGCGTTGCGCTCGACGTCGAAGCAGATGAATCGACTCAGGGTCCGGCCAGCTTCATGATCACCGACCCGGACGGCAACCCGATCCTCATCGACCAACACCGCTAGACGACTACGTCATAAAGCACGGAACGCAACGGAACTTCGAGTGACGGTGCGGTCGAACCGCCTGACCTCGAAGCATAAGGGATAATAACGGTGTCCAAGATTCTCGCACTGATTGCCGCGGCGATCATTCTCACCGGATGTGCAGGTAACTCCACGCAGCCGGCCTCTGCAGATGACGGTATCGCTACAACGGCGAAGTCCGAAAAACCAAAGGTTAAGTGCAAATTCGTCAGAACGACGACTTCGCGCCTCGGGGAGAAAGTCTGCAAAGAGGTTTCGGACTAGTCGGATCAGGGCTCCCGGCGCCGGGAGGGGCGCCTGCGGAACCGCGACGCTAGATACTGGTCGTGCATGGCGCAGCCACCTAGAATAGGTGTATGCGCTTTGTATCCAAAGTCGACGGCTGGCTGATCCCGGTCTTTGTAGTTGCGATAGCCGGAATGCTCGCAGCATTCGTTGCCGTAATCGTCGGGGATACGCCGGTATGGCTGCAGGTCGTCGTTTCGGTCGCGTCTGTCCTGTTCTGTGCGCTGCTGTTCGCGATTCTCAAGAGCACGTATTACGTCGTTGAAGATGGCGTCTTGCGAATCGTCTCCGGGCCGTTCCGCTGGAAAATCGCCGTTTCCGACATTGTTGACGTCACGCCGACACGCAGCCCTTTGTCGTCACCGGCGCTGTCTCTCGATCGTCTGAAGGTCACCTATGGCAGGCGTCGCTACGTACTCGTGTCACCCGCGGACAAGGACGGTTTCGTCACGGCGATTCAGAGCCAGCGGCCCACTTGATGGCCATCGCTGACAGACAGCGCCACTGGCAACGCGTTTACGGATCGAAGCAAATCACCGAGGTTTCCTGGTATCAGCCAAGGCCCGAAAACTCACTCAAGTTGATTCGCGACACAGGAGTGCCTGCCGATACGCCGATCATCGATGTCGGCAGCGGGGCGTCCACGCTCGTGGATCATTTGCTCGACGAGGGCTACAGCGATGTCACGGTTCTCGACATTGCCGCCAGCGCGTTCGAACATGTGCGCCGGCGTCTGGGCCCACGCGCCGATCGGGTCGAGTGGGTCGTCTCCGATGTCACACGCTTCGATGTGCATCGATCCTATGGGCTCTGGCACGACCGGGCGGTCTTCCATTTCCTGACCGACGCTGCGGACCGGGACCGGTATGTCCAGGTCCTCGATAGCGCGCTCTCTCACGGGGCGCACCTCGTTCTTTCGACATTCGGGCCGCAAGGACCTTCGAAATGCAGCGGTCTCGACGTAAGGCGTTACGATATCAACATGCTGGCACATCTGCTGGGTGACCTGTTCGAGCTGGACCATTGTGAGCTTGAAACGCACACCACGCCGGCTGGATCAACCCAACAGTTCCTCTACTCGAGCTGGATCAGGAGCAGGTGATGGCTACCGGCAAAATGCCGGTCGTCATCGACGGCAACTGCCACGCAGCACCGGTTGCTTCGTACGCCCGGATTTCGGGTGCGCGGCATTGACTAACGGGTGGCAGCTCGAGACGAGGCGGCTGTTCCTGCGGCGGGTGACGGCCGACGACACGGGCCTGATGCTGTCCGTATGGAACGACCCTGCATTCATCGAATACGTTGGGGATCGCGGCATCCGCACCGAAGCTGAGGCAATCGAAGAACTCGAGGCCGGTGCTTTCCGGCTTTACAGGACGTGGAGTTACGGACCTTACAAGATGGTGCGCAAGGAAGACGCGGCTCAGATCGGCATCTGCGGCCTGTTCAAGCGCGAAAACCTCGACGACCCGGACATCGGGTTTGCGGTGCTGCCTGACTATTGCGGACAGGGGTACGCGGCCGAGGCTGCCAGCGCAGTCGTCGCCCATGCTCGCGACGACCTGCACGTTCGCAATCTCCTGGCCATTGTTTCACCCGGAAACACGGCGTCGATCGGGCTGATCGAAAAGCTGGGGCTGACGTTCAGCGGAATGATTACAATGCCGGGAGACGACGAGGCGATTCGCCTCTACGAGATGAGGCTGGAATGGAATTCTTGAAGACCGATGGTGCCAGGACCGGCCTGTTCTTCGGAGCGACATCGGGTGTCATTACGACGATCGGCCTGATCGTGGGCCTGAACTCCGGGACCCAGTCAGTAACGGCCGTGCTCGGTGGCATACTTGTCATCGCCGTCGCGGATGCGATGTCGGATGCGCTCGGCATCCATCTCGCCGAAGAATCCGACCCGGGAACCGATCACGGGCACGTCTGGGCGGCGACGATTACGACTTTCCTGACCAAGTTCATCTTCTCGATCAGTTTTGCGGTGCCGCTCCTGTTGCTTCCGCTCCAGCCGGCTGTGATTGCGTCGGTTGCGTGGGGCATCCTCGTCATTGTCATCCTCAGCTATTTCCTGGCACGTGCGCAGCAGGAATCGCCACTCGCCATCATCGCGGAGCACGTCGGCATTGCCGTGCTCGTCGTCGTGCTTTCGCATTACATCGGTGTCTGGGTGGCCGCTACGTTCGGATAGGAACGGTCGATCTGCGCGAATGAACGAACCAGGCACTTTTGTTATTGTTCCTCGCAGTACGTGGCGCGCGGCACGTGTTAACAGTCCGACAGTGGTGTTGTTCATCACGACGGGCCAGGGCACTGAGAATCGTGAGGAACTTCCGCGAAAGGGCTGACAGTGGCAGACAGCGGCAACAAGACAGGATGGCAGGAGCTACGCGAGTTCGCGGACGTCGACCTGACACAGTCTTATGTGCTGTCGTGGCAGGCCCTGAGCGATACTCTGCTCATCGACGTCGACCTGTATCTCGAGCCGGGTCACCCGTTCTACGAGCAGCCGCGGCCGGCCGAAAAGGTTTGTATTCGTCCTGCCCTGATCGAATTCCCATACGTTGATTCGCTTCGCCTTGGGGACACATCACCACGTCAACTCTATGAAATAATTGGTAAAATTGGGCACGGTGCGATCGAAGACCTGACCGTTTCCGGAGACGGCTGTTACGAAATCCGCGGGGAATTTGGTACCGTATCCGTGCGCGCCGAGCGTCCTATACTAAGACTAAAAGGGCCCTGAGCCCGGAGCTGCCCGTGAGATCGGAAAACCGCATCGACTATGTCGAGATCCCCGTAACCGACATGAAGAAGTTCCGCGCCTTCTTCGAGGCGCTTTTCGGTTGGACGTTCGTCGAGTGGGGCGACGAGTACTTCAGCTTCAGCGACGGGCGGCTTGACGGCGGTATCCGGCTTGCCACGGAGCCGGCACCGGCGAGCGGAGTCCTCATCGTGTTTTACAGCGACAATCTTGAGCGTGACGTCGAACGAGTGAAGACACTCGGTGGCGCGATTTCGCAGGAGATATTTTCGTTCCCGGGCGGCCGCCGCTTTCATTTCAAGGATCCGGTTGGCACCGAGTTTGCCATCTGGTCTGAGGTCCCCGGGTAACGGAGTCCGCTCATGGCAATTCTCGTCGATCATCCGTGCGTGCAGCACAAGCTAGCGATCATTCGCAACGTGGACACCGGTCACAAACGATTTCGCGAGCTCGCGACGGAGATCACCAAGTTCGTCTGCTACGAGGCGCTCAAGAACGTGCGAACGCGGGAGGTTACTGTGGAAACGCCGGTCGCGCCGGCCTTGTGCCGCAAGATCGATACGGACCTCGTCGTCGTACCTATTCTGCGTGCCGGTGTGGGCATGCTCGACGGTATCCTCGAGCTCGTGCCCACGGCACGCGTCGGGTTTGTGGGTCTCTACCGCGACGAAGAAACGAAGCAACCGGTCACCTACTACGAGAGGTTTCCACCCCAGATTCGCGGGGGTACGTGCATTGTGATCGATCCTATGTTGGCGACCGGCGGTTCGACGGTCGCGGCGCTCGACTTGCTCAAAAGGAGCGGTGCCGAAGACATTGTCGTGGTCTGCATCGTAACCTGTCCTGAGGGCATCGAACTCGTTGAGTCGGCGCATCCGGACGTCAAAATCTATGCCGCCGCGGTCGATGAGCGGCTCAACGAGAAGAAGTACATCGTTCCCGGTCTTGGCGACGCGGGCGACCGTCTTTTCGGGACCTCCCATCACTGAGGGCGACAAGCATGGCGGAAAACAAGACGAAAGCGACAGGCGCGAGCGTCACCGAGTTCGTCAGGTCGATCGAGAATCCGCAGATGCGGACGGATGCAAAGAAGGTCGCGTCAATGATGCGTCGTGTCACAGGAAAACGCGCAAAGATGTGGGGCAGCAGTATCGTCGGATACGGTACGTACCACTACAAGTACGACAGTGGACGCGAAGGCGATTTCATGATGACCGGATACTCACCGCGCAAGCAGGCACTGACCGTCTACATCATGCCGGGCTTCAGCACATTCGGCCCGTTGATGAAGAAGCTCGGCAAGTACAAGACCGGCAAGTCCTGTCTTTACATCAAGCGACTCTCCGATGTCGACGAGGACGTGCTCGAGCAGCTGATCGAGCGCTCGGTCAGGCTCATGCGCAAGAGATACGAGACGTGGTGAGCACGACGTGAGCAGCGAAATCACAGGTTCGCGCCTCGACGGCAATTGTCTGATCATCGAAACGACCGCCGGCGACCAGGTCTACGACGCCAAGTTTCTCGTCGCGGCGCTGCTCGTCGTCGTCGCGCGCGGCAGCGGGCGCATCGAGCCCGAGGAGTCGGCCAAGATGATCGAGCTGATTCAGCAGCATTTCCACATGCAGGGGGCCGAGTCCCTGGAACTACTGACATTCGCGATATCGGAACTCGCTGACAAACCGAAGCTTGCTGATTTTCTGCAGGAGCTCGGCCCGACACTGACGGACGGCGACAAGGAGGACATCGCGCTGATGGGGCTCAAGGTCGTGGCAGCGGACGGCAGACGCGACATCGCCGAAATGGAGCAATTCAATACTGCGATGCGATTGATTGGCGCCTCGCCCGAAATTGTCCATCGCGCATTCGACCGGTATTTCGCCGAAACGATGCCCGGGGAGTAGCGTGGGCGTGCCTGCCGACGATGGCTGGGCGCTCGAGCAGGCGATGGACTCGGATGTCGACGAAGTCATGGCCTGGTTCCCGGATGCCGCTTCCGTCGACATCTGGAGCGGACCGGGCTTTCGTTTTCCTTTCTCGACAGTCACATTCCGCGAGGACCTGCGGCTCGACGAAATGGCAAGTTGGGTGCTGCGAAGACCCGGCGGCGAGCTGGCCGCGTTCGGCCAGTCGTATGAACGCCACGGTCGCGGGCACCTTGCGCGACT
>JAAUYD010058019.1_pt1 | contig 15911 bp, 13 predicted proteins | sample 7278101 | NCBI WGS metagenome assembly JAAUYD01 (sample SAMN14350128, study PRJNA611818) | marine sediment metagenome | isolation source: surface marine sediment (0.6m) | place: French Polynesia: Moorea | collected 2018-08 | reverse complement strand
TACCAGGTTGTTGAAAACCTCTCTTCGGCCGATCCCAATGCGTATGCTTCTATTAAAGATAACCTGGATGGTTTACTGAAAGATGATGATGCACGGGTCAGACAGGCAGCCATACGCCTGTTTACAAGACGTTGACGGAAATGACTGATGATTTCAGGTGTCGATGAGATGGTTTTGGATGGCGAAGCGGGACAGATCGGCGTTATTGCGCAGCTTCAGTTTTTTCAACAGCCGGAAACGGTATGTATCCACGGTTTTAATGCTGATATGATAAGCTTCGGCAATCTCCCGGTTGGTATTTCCCAATGCCAGGCGGCGCAGCACCTGCAGCTCGCGCGTAGATAGGGTTTCCAACGGGCTTTGAATGTTGGTTCCTTTAGCGACACGCAGGACGAGGGCCTCAGCGGCCTCATCCGTTAAGAAAAGCGATCCGGAATGGACTTTTCGGATCGCTTTAACCAATTGTTCCGGTGCACTTTGTTTGGTGATGTAGCCCATGGCTCCGGTTTCTATGGTGCGCACCACATACTGATGCTCTTCGTGCATGGTCAGCACCAGGATAGGCACCTCGGGGTTCTCGCTCTTGAGTTGCGTAATCACTTCCAGTCCATCCAATACTGGCATGGATATGTCGATCACCGCCACATCTGGTCTCTCCCTGCGCACGGCCAATACCGCTTCACGTCCATCCGAGGCTTCGGCCACGACTTCGATGTCTCCGCTCTCCTCGACAATTCGCCGCAATCCAGCGCGAACGATGCTGTGATCATCAGCAAGCAGAACCCTGATCATGCGTTCACGCTTTCAGTATGGGGCACCGTAAAGCAGATCCGGGTGCCTCCCCCGGGTATGGACTGGACATCGAAGGACCCGCCCACCAATGAGGCGCGTTCACGCATGTTGGCCATGCCCAGCCCGTCCACCTCTCCCAGTGTAGCAGGATCGAAGCCGTTGCCATTGTCCCTGATAGTGAGGATCAGTGTGTTGTTGTTAACAGACATGGTCACCTTTGATCGGGTGGCAGCGGCATGGCGGGCCACATTGGTCAGGGCTTCCTGGGTTATCCGATAGGCGGCGGTGGCGATATTTCCTCGTATTTCCGGTCCTCCGTCATGCTCGAAGACACAAGTGATATCATACCGTTTTTCGAAATCGGCGGTGTACCACTCAATGGCTTCAACCAGTCCCAGATGATCCAGGACACCGGGGCGCAGACGAATGGCCAGGCCGCGAACTTCTTCGATAGTCTTATCGATGAGTTGGCACATTGTCAACGCGCGGGCCGCGGCCGTTGGATCGGCTGTTTCGACCCGGTTGCGGATCCAGACAGCCTCCATCCGCATGGCCGTCAACACCTGGCCCAGTTCGTCGTGAAGTTCACGGGCCAGATAGGCGCGCTCTTTTTCCTGGGCGGACATGATGCCAGCGGACAGCCGTCGCAATCGTTCCTGTGCCCGTTTCAACGCGCTGATGTTGGTGGCGATGCCGCAAACACCGGTGACTTGCCCTTTGCCGTCGTACAGAGGAAATTTCGTACTCAGGTAAGTGTAAGCGTCACCATTGACCACGATGGTTTCCTCGACCTGAATGGATTGCTTGTTGCGCAGGACGTGATCGTCGTTTTTGGAAAACAACTCTGCGTTATGCGAGGCTAAAAAATCTTCATCCTTTCTCCCGCGGACATCGGCAGAGCGAATGCCAAACAGTTCTTCGAAACGGGAATTCACCATGGTATACTTGCCGTCCGCATCTTTGATGTAGATCACGGCCGGTGTATATTGAAGGATTCCGGATATTTCTCGCGTACGCGTACGCACTTGGCTTTCTAAATCTTTGGAATACCGACTCAATGCTTCTTTGGCCTCCTGAAGGGCCCGCTCGGCTTTGTTTCTTTCGGTGACATCTATGGAGACGGCCAGGGATCTAACGGTTTGGCGTTGCTCGTCATGATCGGTAATGGCGGAGAGTTGGACCTCTATGGGAGTGCCGTCCTTTTTGATGAACTGATAGGATACATTTTTTATAAAGCCCTTTTTAAAAAACGTCGGAATAATCGTTTCTTCGGCAAATTTCTTGGAAATCGGGGACAGATAATCGGTGAGCTTTTTGCCGATGACCTCTTCCCGGGTGTATCCCAAGGCTTCCGACCAGTAATTGCTGACACTGACCAGGATGCCGTCTTTATCGATGGAATGAAGCATGGCGGGGGTATGGTGGTACAGGGACCGATATCGCTCTTCACTTTTTCTCAAGGCGCGTTCGACGCTTCGCCGTCTGGTGATTTCCAAACTGGCCTGACGGTACAAAAAGAAGATCGATGCGCCCAGCAGGCAGCAAAGAATTACGATGATCGGACGAATGATAATGGACAGGGGTTCGGAGACTATTTTAGAAGCGGCGTCAACGTCGTATAGATGCACGATCTTCCAACCCGGGTAGTCGTCCACATCGATCTGGTGAAACAGATAGGTCTTTCCCGATGCGTCGATGACATGCTTGCCGTCTTCCCGTCTCAGCCCGGTCCATTGCCAGGGACCGTTGCCGAATTGACGGGATTGACGCAAACGGGAGATCTCTTGCGGAGCCAATGGCCACAACAGCTGGTAGAGCCAATCCGATCGGCTGGATATGAAAATCACCCCCTGGGGATCGACTACCAACTGAATGCTGGTCGCTTCCGGGGTCAACTCCTTTTCGACAAAGAAGATGGGCGCTTTGATAACGGCGATACCGATGGGGGTGTCGGCATGTTTGCGATATACGGGATAGCTGTAGTAGGCGCCCCGTTTGCGCGACGTCGTACCCAGAGCCAGGTAGGTTGCCGGCAACCCCTGCATGGCATCCTGAAAATAGGGACGAAACGAGAAATTCATGCCTACAAAACTATCTGCATCATCCCGATTGGACGAGGCAATCGTTTCGCCACGGGTGTCCATCAGGTAGCAGACATCCACGGACAGGGTTGTTTTGAATAGATCCAACAAATCGTTGGCGGCATCCAGCGTTTGCGCGTCCCTGTTGACCAGCACGTCTACCAGCGGCTGCATGCCGGCCAGAACCCGGATAGGTTTGGTGTTTTCCGAGAAAAACGCGGAGAGATTCTTTTTGGTGGTCTGCAATCGGATAAGGGCGCTGCGTTCCGCCTCCTGAAAAGCGTACTCTTTCAAAAAAGTATAGTACAAATAACCGGCGGCGCAGGCGGAAATGAAGGCCAGCAATGAAAGTACACGCAGAATAGACCTGAGTTTCATGGGTCGTCGCACCGTCGTTGGTTGGAAAAAATACCGGGAGACAAGCAGTTGGTTGCGGCGGGGTTGTCGCGATTACATATCGGATTTGAAAAAAGATTCGGCATCCACGATGGTATCCGGTTTTTTGGTATACTCGGTAGGAACGGTACCCTCCTTGAAGCTTTCAAAACGGGTTTTTTGCGACTCGGGGATGGGCAATAGACCGGTCTCCGAATCGATCTTGGCAAAAACCACGCCCTCGGGAACCTGGAACATGCGAACGGGCTTGTCCTTCAAAATGGCATTCATGAACCCCAACCAGATGGGGCTGGCCGTCCGCGAGCCCGTCTCTCCCTTTCCCAGAGTTCGGCCGTCATCAAATCCGACCCAGACACCGGAAATGAAACGTGGGGTGTAGCCGGCAAACCAGGCATCCTGAAGGTCGTTGGTGGTGCCGGTTTTTCCAGCAACGGGACGGTTCAGGGCCATGACACGTTTGCCGGTACCTTCCTTGACCACACTTTCTAAAAGGCTGGTCATGATATAGGCGGTACTTTTATCAATTACCCGATCTCTTGACGGATTCATCTCTTCCAAGATGTTACCGAAGCGGTCTTCGATTTTAGTGATGAACGCCGGCTCAACCAGATAGCCTTGATTGGCGAAAACGGCGTAGGCATTGACCAGTTCCAGCAGGGATACACCGGAGGAACCCAACGCGATGGAAAGATCCCGGGAAAGATCGGATTCGATGCCCAGCTTTCTGGCATAGTCGATACAATAATCGATACCGATTTCCTGAAGAATCTTGATCGTGACCACATTACGGGATTTGGCCAGCGCTTCGCGCAGCAAGGTGGGGCCGTAAAATTTTTTACCGTAGTTTTTTGGCTTCCAGGTGAAGTCGTTGATTTCGTCTTTGAAAACGATGGGAGAGTCGATGATCTCCCTTGCCGCGGTAAACCCTTTATCCAAGGCGGCGGCATAGATTATGGGCTTGAAGGCGGAACCCGGCTGGCGGCGGGATTGAATGGCGCGGTTAAACTGGCTTTCCATGAAATCCCGTCCACCCACCATCACTTTAACCAAGCCGGTTTCAGCTTCGATGCACAGCAAGGCACTCTGAGCATTGGGAACTTGATCCAGGGACAGCTGCCACAGATCCGTTTCTGCCTCTCTCTTGCCCACCCGGACCAGAATGACGTCGCCGGTTTTCAATACCTGGCTTATCCGTTTGACCTTGGCTTGATAATGGGCCAGGTTCGGGTTGGGTTTGCGAGCCCAGCGAATGTCCTCGACGGAGACAATCCCCTGCGCATCGCCGATACGAACGGTTGCCTCGCCGGCCTTGTCATCCACACCGATGACCACCCCTTGCGTCGAAGCACCTTCGATCAGCGGAGACGCGTCCAACTCAGTTTGCAGTGTGCTGCTGAACGTTTCGATCTCTTCGGGCGGCAGGTGCTTTTGCGGGCCACGATATCCCTGCCGGCGGTCCAGTTCTCGTAGGCCCTTTTCGATTTCACGTCTGGCGGCTTTCTGCATTTCGATGTTAACCGCCGCGTATATCTTCAACCCCTGGGTGTAAAGGGCATCTTTACCGTATTTTTTTTCGACGTAACGCCGAATGTGTTCCGTGTAGATGGGGACTTGTTCGATGTACCAGTTTCGGCGAGGCTTGATATCCATCTTTACATCGATGGCTTCGGTTACTTCGGTGTTGTCGATAAACCCTTCGGCCAGCATGCGGTTAAGCACATAGATCTGCCGCTGTTTGGCCCGGTCGGGAAAGCGGAACGGTGAATAGCGACTGGGGGCCTGGGGCAGACCGGCCAGAACAGCGCATTCGGCAAGGTTCAGTTCGCTGACCGATTTGCCGAAATAGTTTTCCGCAGCGGCTTCGACGCCATAGGCACCGTGTCCCAGATAGATCTGGTTCAAATACAGATAGAGGATCTCCTCTTTAGAAAAGACCTTGTCGATCCGATACGCCAGGATCGCTTCCTTTATTTTTCTTTCGTAACTGCGCTCGGGCGTCAGCAGAAACGATTTGGTGACCTGCTGGGTGATGGTGCTGCCACCCTGGACAATGTGGCCGGCCTCCAGGTTTTTGATAAACGCGCGAACGATGCTGAAAAAATCGATGCCCTGGTGTTTGTAAAAGCGGGCGTCCTCGGCGGCGATAAATGCTTGCTGGAGTTGAAGCGGTATCTTTGACAGGGGCACGACGATACGGCGTTCCTTGTAAAACTCTGCGATTTTCCGATTATCGTCAGAATATACCGTGGTGATGATCGACGGGTGGTAGTCTTTCAGCGAGGTGATTTTGGGCAGGCCATCGGCCAGATAAAAATATACACCCACCATGGCTGCCGCACCGATGAACATCAAGATGACGGCCATGACCAGCGACCACTTGACCAGCTGTCCAAGAAGGGCTTTGGGTTGACGGCGTGCCCGTTTTTTCAGTATTTGAGACGCACTTTTTTCTTTGGGCATAGTCAATTCTAATGGCGTTCTGGCGCCGGAATCCGTTCCCTCCGCCGACAATGACTGGAGCGATGGCATCCCGTTGCGAAACCGGTTTTAACAAATTGTTTACGCTACCAAAGTAAATAAATTTTCGCAAGATTATCCCGCAGTTGCACAAAAAATTGATTGACTCCCCCCAGTGGCAGGGTTAGATAATCCCTTTTTGTACCAATCATTTAAATCAGTATTGTCAGTGTTGCCGCCAATTATGGAGCTGCGGCGCCGATCCGAGATGGAGACAGGTAGATGATCGAGCTGAATTTTGAAAAAATGGGAGGCCTGATACCGGCCATCGCCCAGGATGTTAACAGCGGCGAGGTGCTTATGCTGGCTTTTATGAACCAGGAGGCCTGGGAAGAAACCCTGAAATCCGGTTTGGCGACCTACTACAGCCGGACGCGTGACAGCCTGTGGGTCAAGGGGCTTACTTCAGGACACATCCAACAGGTACAGGAGATTCGGGTCGACTGTGACGAGGATACCATATTGTTGAAGGTGGAGCAGGTCGGCGGTGCGGCCTGCCATACGGGATATGCCGGCTGTTTTTACCGCCAGGTGGAAGGTGAGCGCCTGACGGTCGTCGGCGAACCGGTTTTCGATCCCAAGGAGGTTTATAAGCGATGAAGACCCCCCTGAAGCTGGGCATTCCCAAAGGAAGCTTGCAAAATGCGACATTTGCGCTTTTCAAACGGTCCGGGTGGACCATCAACGTCAATGATCGCAGCTATTTCCCTGAGATCAATGACGAGACCATCGAATGTGCCATCTGTCGCGCTCAGGAGATGTCGCGCTACGTGGAAAACGGCACCTTAGAGGCCGGTTTAACCGGAAAAGACTGGATTGCCGAAAACAGTTCCGATGTCCATGTGGTCGAAGATCTGATCTACTCCAAGGTTAGTGCCCGTCCGGCCCGTTGGGTCCTGGCGGTGCCTTATGACTCGCCGATAAAGACCCTTGATGATTTAAAGGGGAAAAAAGTAGCGACCGAGCTGGTGGCCTTTACCGAACGTTATTTTCAGCAGCGGGGGATTTCGGTCGCGGTGGAGTTTTCCTGGGGAGCCACCGAAGCCAAGGTGGTATCCGGCCTGGCCGATGCCGTTGTTGAAGTGACGGAGACCGGCAGCACCATCAAAGCCCATGGGCTGCGCATCATTCATGAACTCATGCAGACCAACACCCAACTGATCGCCAACCATCAGGCCTGGAAAGATACGCACAAGCGCGAAAAGATCGAACAGATCGCCCTGCTGCTGAAGGGCGCCCTGCTGGGAGAAAAAATGGTGGGCATCAAAATGAACGTGCCTCACGCCAAGCTGGAACCGGTCATTCAACTGCTGCCCAGCCTCAACGCGCCCACCGTGGCCTCCCTCTACCAATCTGACTGGTTTTCCGTGGAGACGGTGGTCGGCACCGGGGTGGTGCGGGACCTGATCCCCGATTTGCTCAAGGCCGGCGCGGAGGGGATCATTGAATACCCGTTGAACAAGGTGATTTAAGCGGTCGCCGGCAATCCGGGCGGCCCCAGACCAAAGGGAGGGTTCCGTGGCATCAAGACGCACCGAGGAGATGACGTCCTTTATCGTCATGGATGTGCTGGAACGGGCGTGTGAACTGGAGTCTCAGGGCAAAAATATCGTGCACCTCGAGGTGGGCGAACCGGATTTCGACACGCCTGAATGCATCAAAGCGGCCGCTTGCCAGGCGCTGACGGACGGCTTCACGCACTACACCCACAGCTTGGGCATGCTGGAGCTGCGCGAAGCCATCTGTGACTACTACCAGCAAACCTATGGCGTCAACGTGGACCCCGACCAGATCGTGGTCACCTCGGGCAGTTCACCCGCCATTTTCATGGCCTTCGCGGCCCTGCTGGAAGCCGGCGACCAGGTAATTCTTTCCGACCCCCATTATGCGTGCTATCCCAATTTCATCAAATTTGTCGGTGGAGCGCCGGTGAGCGTGCCGGTATTCGAGGAGGACGGCTTCCAGTATCGGCCGGAGGCGATCGAAGAGAAGTTGACGGGCCGCACCCGGGCGATCTTCATTAACTCCCCATCCAATCCGACGGGGAACCTGCTTTCCAGATCCCGCATGGAAGCCATTGCCGGTATGGCGCCTTGGATCGTCTCCGACGAGATCTACCATGGTTTGGTTTACGAAGGTAAAGAGCACTCGATTCTCGAGTTCACCGATCGGGCCTTTGTCCTCAACGGGTTTTCCAAACTGTTTGCCATGACCGGCCTGCGGCTGGGCTACCTGATCGCGCCCAAGGCATTCATCCGGCCGATTCAAAAGGTGCACCAGAACTTTTTCATTTCGGCCAACGCCATGATCCAGCGGGCCGGCATCGTCGCATTGAGGGAAGCCGCGGACGATGTAGCACGCATGAAGCAAATCTACAATCAACGACGGGTCTTCATGATCCGGCGGCTCAGGGAAATGGGGCTGGGAATCACCGTTGCGCCCACCGGTGCCTTCTACGTGTTCGCCAATGCCCGCCACATTTCCGATGATTCCTACGCCCTGGCTTTCGATATCCTGGAAAAAGCCTGCGTGGGGGTGACGCCCGGTATCGATTTCGGCCAACATGGGGAAGGTTATCTGCGCTTCTCTTATGCCAACTCCATGGAAAATATCGCCGAGGGCCTGAACCGCCTGGAAGCATACCTAAAGACCCGCACCTGACGGACGTCGCTGAGAATGATCATCAAATCGGCAGAATTTGTCACCAGCGCGGTAAAGCCGTCCCAGTACCCCGAGGCCCTTCATCCGGAGGTGGCCTTTGCCGGCCGCTCCAATGTGGGCAAGTCGTCTTTGATCAATACATTGGTGAATCGCAAGCGGCTGGTCAAGACCAGTTCGACACCCGGTCGAACGCAACTGATCAACTTTTTTTCGGTGAACAACAGCCTTTGCCTGGTGGATCTGCCGGGGTACGGGTATGCCAAGGTTCCCGCGGCGGTCAAGCGCCAGTGGGGCCCCATGATCGAAACCTATCTGAAGGGGCGTTCCGCCTTAAAAGCGGTGGTCCTGATATTGGATATTCGCCGGACGCCGGGCATTGAGGAGCAAAATTTCATCGATTGGCTGGCCCTATATGGCCGCCAGGCCATAGTGGTGCTCACCAAGGCAGATAAGCTGTCGAAAACCAAACAAAAAAAACAGGTCCAAGCCATCGGCGCCGCACTGGACCAGGATGAATCGGCATTGATTTTGTTTTCAGCCAAAACCAGGATGGGCAAGGCGGTTGTCTGGTCAGCCATCAACGGTGCCGTTTTCGGGGAGGGATATGAGCCCGAATGATTCTCCATCCGAATTCCGGTCTGGCTTTGTGGCCATACTGGGCGCCCCCAACGTTGGCAAATCCACCCTACTCAACCGCGTGTTGGGCCAGAAGGTGTCGATCACATCCAAAAAACCGCAGACCACCCGCAATCGAATCCTGGGGGTGGTTCACCGGGATACGTCTCAAATGGTTTTCTTGGATACGCCCGGTATCCATCGGGCCAGACACCCACTCAATGTGCGCATCGTTGACGTCGCATTGGCCACACTGTCGGAGGTCGATCTGGTCTTGCTGATGGTCGATGCCCAGCACACGGACGACGCCTCGGAACGGCTGTTGCTCGATAAGCTGGCGCAACAGCAGCAGCCGGTACTGCTGGCGATCAACAAGATTGACCAGGTCAAGCCGCAGACCATACTGGAATTGATCGAGGGCTGGTCAAAGCGGTTCGACTTTGCGGCCGTGGTTCCCATCAGCGCCAAACAGGGACTGCAGGTCGAACGGTTGCAGAATGCCATGGAAGCGCTGCTTCCCGAAGGACCCCCCTTTTTCCCCCCTGACAGCCTGACCGACCTGCCGACACGGTTCATTGCCGCAGAGATGATTCGTGAAAAAGCCTTTCGATTGACCGGACAGGAAATCCCCTACGCCGTGGCAGTCACCATCGATGCGTTCAACGAGGAAAAGGCGGGCGCCTTGATTCGAATCCATGCTACCATTCACGTGGAGCGCGACTCTCAAAAAGGCATCGTCATCGGCAAACAGGGCGCCAAACTCAGGCAGATTGGTGAAGCTGCCCGCAAAGAGATCGAAACAATGCTGGGCACCAAGGTGTTATTGAAGTTGTTTGTGCGCGTTCAAAAAAACTGGTCCAAAGACACCAAAGCACTGCGCAAGTTCGGGTACTGATGATTCTCTCTTTTCATCCCTGCTACGAAGCCGATATCAATATCATTTGTGCCGGCAGGGATCCCGACGCCGGCGACATGGCCGCCATATGTGCAGCGGATGCCGTCATCCTGCCGCAAGGCTGCCGGGAATCGCTGTTCCGCATGGCCAAAGAAAACTGCCCTCATGTCTTCCCCAATTACGACGCCCGGTTTGGGTATCCCGGCAAAACCGGTCAGGCCAAGCTTTTTCAGACATTTGATGCACCCCATCCGCGCACGTGGGTATTCGATACGGTCAGCGAATTTAACCAACATGGATCGCTAGCGCTGGCGGATGGTTTTCCCCTGGTTCTCAAGCTCGCCTGGGGTGGAGAGGGGGACACGGTGTTCTTTCTCCAGAGACGGTCGGACATGAATCTGGCCCTGGCCACGGTTGAGAACTACGAGCGAACCGGACAAGCAGGGTTTGTCGTTCAGACCTTCATCCCCCACCAACAGCGCACCTTGCGGGTGGCGGTGATCGGACAAACGCTGACGGCCTATTGGCGAATTCAGGAGCAGCCGATGGTTTTTGGCACCAGCCTATCCAAAGGAGCGCGTATTGATACGACGTCGGATCCGACCTGTCGGCGTCGGGCACTATCCCTGACCCAGAAGCTGTGCCGGCGGTCCGGGATCAATCTGGCAGGGTTCGACCTTATTTTCGATGAATCCGGAGTGCATGCGAATCCTCGTGAACCCCTGTTCCTCGAAGTCAACTACTACTTCGGCCGCAGCGGCTTGGGCGGGTCGGAGCGCTATTATCGGCGGCTAGGCGCCGAAATTGACAGGTGGCTGCACAGTCTGGGGCTGGCAACCCATGCCAAGGATAACCATGATGCCGAATCGTTTTGATTGGGAAGAGCAGGACCTCAAGCGGGAACGCCGGAAAGCGCGGGAACTGAGACAGACCCAGTGGTGGAAACGGCGCTGTGCCAAAGGGCGTTGTTACTATTGCAACGGTCGGTTTTCGGCTGCGGAGTTGACCATGGACCATATCGTCCCTGTGGCCCGGGGAGGCAAAAGCACCAAGGGCAACGTGGTACCCGCTTGTAAAGCATGCAATAATCAAAAGAAGCAGTTACTGCCCATGGAATGGGACGCTTACCTAACGTCCAAAAAAACGTCGCCTTGATCGGCGCGACCTACCCTCGAGGTCCTCACCAACGATGGCGATGCCTGCCGCACATAGACGAATTAACAGCAATTTTGGCTGTATAGCTGTTGACATCGCCAAGAATCTGTCTTTTAATCGTTCGTCTACAATTGTCTGCAATACCTCAATTGCCGGGAGCTTCCATGCGCACCGAGAAACGGCGCAACCTGCTGCTCAGGGCTCTGGATGCGTTTAATCGAAAAATCGTCGTTATATTGAAGGGTTTTGGCATCCTTGCATCTGCCAGGGCCGATACCCGCATCCGTGAGGAATTACCGTCCGGAAAATGCTGCTTCCTGCTGTTGGTCGACCGCATCGAAAACCATTGCGGCACCCTTACCATCGAACTTCCCATCACCCATGAGACCGACGAAGGAGCAGAACATGCAGAGCACGCCTGATCCTGTCACCGTCCTGGTGGTCGATGACGAAAAGGGTCTCCGGGATGGGTTGGAACGAATCATCAGCCGCATGGGATGCGAGGTCCTGACTGCCACAAATGGGGAAGAGGGGCTGGATATCATCGAAAGGAACGCAGTGGCCATCGTGCTGCTGGACTTGAAATTACCCGGCATCGACGGCATGGAGGTGCTCAAGCGAATCCAGGCCATGCAGCGCGACATCATTGTTATCGTAGTCACCGGCGTTGCCACCGTCGAGACCGCCATTGAATCCATGAAACAAGGGGCTTACGATTTCGTTTCCAAACCGTTCGAGCCGGATCAGCTGAGGATGGTGATCAATCGGGCCCGGGAAGAGATATGGCTCAAGCAGGAAGCCATCAAGCTGGAATCCGAACAACAGTGCACATTGGCCGACTTGGGTACCGAAAAAAGCAGGATCCACACCATCATCGATTCGATCCCCAATGGCATCGTTGTAACCAGCGCCGACGGTCAGGTCGTCTTGATGAATCCGGCCTTTGTCCGTTTTCTGGATATTGGCGACGGGGTTGCCACCGGAGAGCAGATCTCCAACTATATTGCCGACGAAGGCCTCTGCCGGCTGATTGAAGAAATATCCAGCGGATGTCATGTTGATTTCGATGACATTCCCTCTTACGAATTTTCCATCGGTGGCGACCGCTTTCTCATGGCCCGCGGCAGACCGGTGCTGGGAGCGCACAAAGAGTGCTTGGGAGCCGTGGTGACCATCATCGACATCACCACCATGAAAGTGCTCGATCGCCTCAAGTCCGAATTTGTGGCCAAGGTTTCCCACGAACTCAGAAGCCCATTGTCCACCATCCATGAGCAGTTGGCGCTGGTCCTCAACGACTTGATGGGTCAGCTCAGCGAGTCTGACGAGCACTTGCTCTCCCGCGCCAAAGAAAAGACCCGGGGGTTGATTTCCACCATTGGCGACTTGCTGGACTTGTCGCGAATCGAATCCGGTACGACCTGCCAGGAGCCCAAACCGGTTCAACTGAAAGACCTGCTGAGCAACATCGTCGATTTTCTCGGTACGCGTGCCAGGAGCAAGCGTCAGTCGCTAACGTTGACGCGGCCCTCCGATCCCCTGCCCACCCTCAAGGCCGACCCACTGGCCCTGGAGAGTATTTTCGGCAACCTGATTACCAACGCCATCAACTATACCCAGGAGGGAGGGGCCATTGCCGTTGAGGCGGACACGACCGGCATCAACCTGCGTGTCCGGATAATCGACAACGGGTTTGGCATCGAAGCGCGCTATTTGGATAAAATTTTCGAACGCTTTTTCCGCGTTAAGAACGACAAGACCCGCTACATCACCGGCACCGGCCTGGGGCTGCCCATTGTCAAGGGCTTGGTCGAAGCCATGGGCGGACGCATCAGCGTCGAGAGCGAGCCGGATGAGGGCACGACCGTCACCGTCTTGCTGCCGGTTGATTGATCGGTTTCATCCTCGTCGCGATGGCCGCCGGCAACGCAGCGATCCGGCACGAGAACACGCATGGCGCCGACCGGGCGGACATCTAATCCGAACGGTGTCATTTTGCTTGACCCGCGCCGCCAGATTCGCTACTGAACACCTACATTGGTTGGAACGGCCACCCTCAGCAGGGTTGCCGTCATTGAGTTATGCAATAGGCGTCAGCCACCCAGACTCAATCTGGGTGGCTGTTTTATTTTGTGCCTATCCTAGCCGGCACCCCGCAGCCTGAGGGCGAAACGGGGGCCAACCAGGAGGGTGTCGTGGCCAAACTGCTGGTAATCGATAATTACGATTCGTTTACCTACAACCTGGTGCAGATGTTCATGCCCTACGACCTGAGCATCCAGGTTCACCGCAGCGATCGGATCAGCCTGAACCGGATCAAGGGCCTGGCGCCGGACTACATTCTGGTCAGCCCAGGACCCAAGGACCCTGTCCATGCGGGCCTATCAAAAGACCTGATCGAGGCGTTCTATCAAACCACGCCCATCCTCGGGGTCTGTTTGGGAATGCAATGCATCAACGAGGTGTTCGGCGGTCGAACGGTCCGCAGCCCGACACCGACGCACGGCAAAACCAGCCTGGTGCACCATCGCAACCAAGCCCTTTTTAAAACCCTGCCGACCCCATTCACCGTGGCGCGCTACCATTCGCTGGCGGTAGCGCCTGCAGCGGCGGCCCTCGACCAAGAGCTCACCATCACCGGCCGCACCGAGGATGGTACCATAATGGGGCTGTCTCACCAAAAGTTTCCGCTTCACGGGGTCCAGTTTCATCCGGAGAGCTTTCTGACCCCAGATGGATCGACGCTGATTGCCGCCTTTCTGGAACTGGGGCCACTGGGGCAGCGCATATCACCGCCGCCCACGGCACAACCCGTTGATCTGACCGCCACAAGCAGGCCAACCCCCTCCCTGAACGTGGAAGCGAGGGCCATTTGCATCGGCTGATCGAGGAGATTCCCCGCATCGTGGGGGTAAGCACCCAGACGCTTCGCCTTGAAGCACCGTTCGAGACCACCGCAGCATGCATCGCCGGTTCGGTGGGTACGGTGGTGCTGCTCAGCGGGGGTGCGCTCGACTGCTCCCGATATCACATTCTGGCTGCCGACCCCTGGCTGACGATCCGCAGTTGGTCGACAAAAACGGTGCTGACCCTGGACAGAACAACCCATGAACGCTCCGATGCCCCGCTGGATGTGCTGCAGCCCCTGATCAATCAGTGCCGCCTGGATGCCGATCCGGAATGTGGTCCCGTCGCCGCGGGTCTATTTGGATACCTGGCCTATGATCTGAAGGATGATCTGGAGACACTGCCCCGAACAACGGTCGACGACTGCGGACTGCCCCGGGTGTGGCTGGTGGCGCCATCCGTGATCATGGTGCACGACACGGTCACCGACACCACCCGGATTCATGCCCCCATTCGCCAGGACTGCGATCCTGCATCGGCAGACGCAAAGCTGCGTGCATTTCGTGAGGCCGTTCAGTCGCCGGCCAAGCCTCCCGGCTCGTTTTCAGGCGCCGGCCACTCGATGCGATCCAATTTCTCTCGAACTGATTACGAAGCCGCCGTCCAGCGCATCAAGGATTATATCGCTGCCGGGGATGTCTACCAGGTGAACCTGTCCCAGCGGTTCGAAATGGGCTTCGACGGAGATGCATACGCACTGTTCACGACGCTCTTTCGCATGAATCCGGCCCCGTTTTTCGCCTACGTCAATGCTGGCGATCATCAGATCGTTTCCACCTCTCCGGAGCGGTTCATCCAACTCTGCGGCCGCCGGGTGGAGACCCGGCCCATCAAAGGCACCCGCCCCCGGGGAGAGACGCCCCAGCGAGATCGTCAGCTTAAGGCTGAGCTGGCCGGCAGTCCCAAAGATGATGCTGAGTTGTCCATGATCGTGGACCTGCTGCGCAACGACATTGGCAAGGTGTGCGCCGGTGGATCGGTTGTCGTGGCCGAGCACAAGCGGTTGGAGACCTACCAGAATGTCTACCATCTGGTTTCCATTGTCGAAGGCGAGCTGGCCGAAGGCAAGAATGCCGTCGATCTGATCCGAGCCACGTTTCCGGGCGGGTCCATCACCGGCTGTCCTAAAATTCGTGCCATGGAGATCATCGACGAGCTGGAAACTCACCGCCGCCATGTCTACACAGGGTCCATCGGTTACATCAGCTTCCACGACACCATGGATATGTCCATCGCTATCCGGACGGCAACCATCGTCGGCCGACGGCTGGTTTTCTCTGTGGGCGGCGGTATTGTCTATGATTCCGATCCATCCGACGAATATGAAGAGACCCTGCACAAGGGGCGCACCCTCATGTCTGTTTTCCTGGGAAATAGTGCGGAATCGGACCGGCAGACCAAGCCTGCGGCGCGAGCGTGGTGCAACGGCCGAATGGTCAGTTTAGAACACGCGATGGTGCCGATTTCCGATCTGGGCGTGCAGTACGGCTTCGGGTTTTTTGAGACCCTTCGTGTCGAGCGGGGAGCGGTTTGTCGCCTGCAGGCCCATGTGGACCGCTTCAACCGCACCTGGTCCGTTCTGTTTGATGGCGCCCCGCCGGAGTTGACCTGGCGGGACATCATCACCCAGGTGATCCATAAGAACGATCTGCAAGACTCCGTGGCAGCCGTCAAAATCCTGGCCACGCGGGGCGACCAAAACGACAAGCGCTTCAACGGCACGCTGGCGGTCACGGCCCGGCCCTACACTCATCGGCTGGCGTCAAAGAAGGCTGCGGGTTTGAAGCTGGCAACCTACCCGCATCCGCGAGCCACACCGCTGGCTGACCACAAAACCCTGAATTATCTTTATTATTACCGAGCCGCTGTGTGGGCCAAAGACCAGGGGGCCG
>JAAUYD010054647.1_pt1 | contig 15925 bp, 13 predicted proteins | sample 7278101 | NCBI WGS metagenome assembly JAAUYD01 (sample SAMN14350128, study PRJNA611818) | marine sediment metagenome | isolation source: surface marine sediment (0.6m) | place: French Polynesia: Moorea | collected 2018-08 | reverse complement strand
TGGTAGGTTTTGGGCGTGCTCTTCACCATCAGGCGGGCGCGCTTGCCCTCTCCCTTGAAGCTGATCTCGTGGGCCTCGCCGCCCTTGGTGGTGAAGCGGCGGCGGGCCTGCCACCAGCGGCGCAGCTTCTTGGCGGCGGCCTTGCCTTTGGCCACGAAGCGGCGGCCCAGTTTGACCAGTTTCTTGATCACCTTGTCGACCACCTTGTCGATGGGCCGGCGCAGCTTGGTGATGACGCCGCGCACGGCCTTGCCGATGCCGCCCAAGCCGATGAGGCTGGCCAGGAAGCTGATGATCACCGGCAGGCTGCGGGCCATGGCGCTTTCGATGGCGTCGGCCGCTTTCTGCACATTGCCCAGGATAATCTCCTTGATGGCGTTATAGACGCTCTTGACGAAGTCCACGATCTGGCGAAAGCGTTCAATGAGGAACTGCACCAGGTCGAAGAGCAACTTGACGATCTTGAGTACCGCCGAGACCGGGAAGACCAGGGCCAGGAGCCAGATGGTGGCCTCCTTGATGATGGCGATGCTCAGCCACTTGGCCAGGGCGGCCATGAGGAGTTTGGGCAGCTCGCTGACCGCCTTTTTGAGGTCTTCCCAGAGGGCCAGGGGCCCTTCGGTGGCCAGGCGCCGCATGAGGCCGGCGGCCTTCTCCATGCGCCCCACGGCGGTTTCTCCACCGGGTCCCAGCCGTTTGACCACCTTGCGGCGAATGCGGTCGTAGGTGAGGCCCATGACGCTCATCACCAGCCGCAGCACCCCTTTGAGATCGAATTGTTGGGGGATTTCGATGCCGCTGTCCCCCAGGGCGCCGGTGAGCCAGCCGATGATGCCGCCGATGAGGTGCTTTTTGATGTTGGCGCCGAACTGCTTAATCCCTTTGCCGATGGCGCTGCCCACATTGAACCAGAACTGGATCAGGTGCATCAGGGCGCGTTGGGCGAGTTCCCCGGCGCGGTCCACGAAAGCCAGCACGGGATTCGGGTCCACCTTGGCGATTTCGCAGGCGCTGATGATGGCGATACGGAAGGCCTCCTTGAAGTTGCCGGTGAGGATGGCCCCGTATACCTGCACCACGGTGGTGAGCACCCTCTGGTAGACGGCCAGGATCTTGTCCAGCAGGGCGGCATAGAGGTTGGCCAGTTGGGTAACGGCGGCCTTGAGCCCCTCGGCCACCCGGTTGACGGCACTCTTGAGGGCCCCGAAGTAGAGATCGACGGCTTTGAGCAGCAGCCCCTGGATGGCGGGAAAGGCACCCAGATAGCGGTTGATCTGTTCTTTGAGCCATTTCTGGTAGTTGTCCAGTTTTGCCACGATCCACTGGCGCCCCTTCTCCAGCAGCGCCACGGCGGCGTCTCGGGCATCAGCGATGATCTTACGGATCGCTTTGCGCAGCTTGTTGAACAGGGTGTTGATCTTGTCCACCAGGTCGTTGACGGCCGATCGGATCCAGTCCACGGCCTGGTCCCACCAGCTCGGCTTGCCTTGCTGCTTTACGAGTTTGCCTTTCTCATGGCGGGCCTCTTTTTCCGCCGCCTTTTTCTTTTTGCGCGCGTCGGTTTCGGCCTGGTTCAACTGGTCCTGGGCGCCCTTGCGATCATCTTCGGCCCGGCGTTGAACCTTCCCGGTCACCGCCCCTGCCTCCTTGGTCACCTCGCCGCGATGCTCTTTGTCCACCTCGGCCAGCTGCCTGTCCACTGTATTTGCGGAATCGTTCAGTTCGCCGCCGGCCGCTTTGTAGGCGGCCTTACGTTCTTCGAGCGCCTGGGTGCGGGCCGTCTCCAGGGACGCTTCGTGGTCACTGCCGGCCGTCTGCAACTCCGTGTCCCGGGCGGTTTCGGCAGCGAGGGCGTCCGCCCTGGCGCCCTCCACCCCGGTCTGCATTTGGGCGGCCAGGCGGCTATCGGCGGCGGTGCGCACGGTCTCGGGCAGCTCGGCCTCTGCGTAAGCCTGGGCATCGCCCGGTACCCGGGTCGCCGGGATCTCCGCGGGAGTGGTATCCACTGCCACAGGCGCCTCACCGCCCATGCCCACCGGTGGTGCCTGCACTTGCGCTTTGGTGCGCGCCGTCCACTGCCGCTGGGCCGCGGTCTCCCCGTCCATGAGGTCTCCTGCCGCGCCATCCATGGCGGTGGCGCGCTCGGGATCGCTGGCGCCTCTCAGAGGAAGCTCGGGCGCCGGTCCCGCCGACGTGCGGATGGCGGCCGTGGTCTCGATATCATCAATTGCTGCATCGACCTGGGAGTGGCGCCCGGCCATATCCTCGGCACTGGCCCCCAGCTGGGCCTCGGTGAGCTTTGCCTGTTGATGGGGACCGCCAGCGGTCGGCGCTGCGGCATCTTTCACGGGCGACGTTTCGCCCCGCGGCAGGTCGATGGCGGTCTTCGACGCTTTTGGGACGGTCAATGCTGGCGGCGGCGCCGTCTCCTGGGGCCCCGGCAGATCGATCCGCACTGAGGCCGCATCGCTGGCGGCATCGCTTTTCTCCGTCTGGATCTGTTTGCCCAAGGCAGGACCCAGGGCGGGAAAGCGGCGGATCTTTTCGGTGGGGGTCGCCTCGGCGAAGACATCCAGGGGTCGCTCGGGGGCTGGGGAGGGACCGGTCGAGGGTGCCGGCGTCGATTGGGCGTCTCCTGAGGATGGTTTATCCGTTGTCGGTACCGCCACCGTCGCAGTGGCAGCGCCTTCGGACGGTGCCGATCCGGTCGATCGGATCGGCGTCTCGGCAGTGGGAAGGGGGATGATCTTCGCCTGTTTGGCCGTTGGGGATGGATCTGCCTGGCGGCGGAAGCGGTTGTTGGCGCCCACTGCCTCGGGATCGCTGCGCTCTGCCTGCGGCGCGGCGCTCTTCCGCTCTGCCCGGGCGTTCATCGATTGTCTCCTCGGGTGCACTGCTGGTAGATGTGACGGGCCACACGGCGCCCGAGAGGTGCTGGTTCCAGGGGACGGCTCAGTTTCAGCGGGGAGGCAGTGATGTGCGTATGACCGTTCGGCGGTGTGGCCGGGGTTTGCATCTCCTGTGAGAAGAGGCGGACCAGCTCCTCCCGCAGGGCGTCGGCCATCTGACGGCGGCGGGCGGCCCGTGTAAAGGGCAGCTGCAGGCGGTCTATTCGGACACGCAACCGGATCGGGGCACCTGCATCGGCAGTGGTCCAAGTGCGCCTCATAGCCAGCCTCCCGTCTCCCCTGTGGTCAAGGGACGTTCGAGCTTGGCGTATTCCATGCGTGCCGCTGCCGCCAGGTGGGTCATCTCCACCCGCCCGCCGTTCTGGGCCGCCAGAAAAGCGGCCGTCAGGGCGATGTTGTGAATGTTTCCTCCGCTCACGCTGAGCTGCGACAGGCGAGACAGATCCAGGTTCCCCACGGGCGTCTCTTGCGGGAAGATGGTGGCCCAGATCGCCTGGCGCTGTTTGCGGTCGGGAAAGGGGAAGGGCACGATGAAGCGCAGCCGCCGCAGAAAGGCCTCGTCGATGGCTTCGCGCATGTTGGTGGTGAGGATGGCCAATCCCCCAAACTGCTCCAAGCGCTGGAGCAGGTAGCTCACCTCGATGTTGGCGTGCCGGTCGTGGCTGTCGCGCACTTCGCTGCGTTTGCCGAAAAGGGCGTCCGCCTCGTCGAGGAGCAAAATACAGCCGCCCTGATCGGCGGCATCAAAAATGCGCGCCAAATGCTTCTCAGTTTCGCCGATATATTTGTCGACCACTTGGCTCAGATCGACCTGATAGAGATCCAGCGCCAACTCGGTGGCCAAAATCTCGGTCGCCAGCGTTTTGCCGGTGCCGCTGGCGCCGCAAAACAGCGCCGCAATCCCCTTGCCCCGCAGTGTTTTGCGACCAAAGCCCCATTCCTCGAAAATCCGTTGGCGATGGCGTACCTGGCCGGGGATGGCCTCCAGGAGTTCCCTTGTGGCGGCGGGGACAACCAGATCTTCCCAGCGCGCACGCGCCGGCAGACGCTGGGCCAGTCCCGTCAGTTTGGGGCGGGTTTCCTCACGGCAGAGCGTCTGGGCCCGAGCCATCATGGTCCCCGCTGCCATGTCGGGATCCAGGCGGATGCTGCTGGCGATGCGGCGAATGGTTTCGCCCGGAAGATCGAATTCTTCTGCCAGGTGCATCTGATGGCCGCCAGACGCCGCCGTCAAGTCCGGCAACCCCTCTCGCCATAAAACCGCCTGCTCCACCTGGGTGGGCGTATCCATTCGCAACACCCACTGGGGCCGCTGACTGGTCCAGCCTGTCGGCAATGCCGTGACAAACACGCCGCCATTGAGGTGGTCGACCCAGTTTCCGAGCAGTGTCGCCTGGGAAGCCAGAACGGGCGCATCCAACTCCTCGAGCACCAGAAGGCGGTTCTGGAGAAGGGCCTCCCTCTCGATAAGGCGCAGCGCATCGGCCAGATCGGCCGACGGCGGCACCAAGGCCGCGGGGCTGCAGTGCAGGATCCCATCCGCCACTGCGCTTCCCAGGCGTTGGGAAGCGGCCAGCAGAGCCGGCCGGTCGGGTCCCGCCAGGCGAAGCAGTGGGCGCTCGCCGGCGTTGATCGCCGCTGTCCAAGTCCTTGCCAGACCGTCCAGCCGTTCTTCCTGGGAGGGCGTCAACCACGGCGCGGCCCTACCCCCGCGCAGTGCTGCGGCGATGCGATCATCGGGCGACTGCAGTCCCATGCAGAAGTGGAGCACGCGCTCATCCAGTATGAGGGGGCTCTCCAACACAGCGCTGGTGGCCTGCACTTCAATGAGGCGCCAATATCGCAGTGGTGCGCTGGGCAAGAGCGCCTGCCAGTCGAAATCGGCCCATAGGGAGCGCAGCAGGCCGAAGCTGAGGGCTTTGCCTGGGAGCGGGTCGCCTGGCCGACCCTCAGCGGAAGACGCTTTGCCGTGCCAACCGTTGATGCGGGGCTCGATCTGGGTGACGAGGCAGGTCAGCAGAATGCGGCGCTCCAGGGGAGAGAGATCAAAGATGGTGCTCAGGTGATCGATGGCGGCCGGTGCCGGCAACTGGGCGTCAGCTGCCTCACAGTGGGTATGAAAATGGGTTTCCACCTCGCTGGTGGATAGCGGCCGCCCAACGGCTGTACGGGTCTCGATCATGGCCATCACGGCTGCCCCGGCCGCCTGAACCCAGGCCTGGTTGGCGGTGAGCCACGCATTATGGATCGGATCAGGCGCCATCGTCTATCTCCACGGTTTGATCGATGAAGCTTGGTGGTGTGCTTGCGTAATTAATGAAAATGCTGTCAACACCGTCGACCCGCAGATGATAGCGATAGGTTCCGTTGGGAAGGTCAGTGGGGCCGAAGTCGAGCGTACTACTGCTGCTGCTGCGAGGGACGGCCGCGACGGACCGATCTCCGACGATCAGAAATGCTTGCTGTTCGGCGGCGACCCGGGGGCTGCAGGTGAGATTTTTGAGAAAAACCGTTCGGGGGGCGTCCGCATCTGCGTCTACCACTTCCGCCGTCGGTGGCCCTGTGATGCGGGGCGCCACCTGCAGAGGGAGTTCGTTGCTCGGATGAAATCCGGTATCGGCCCCGGATTGGACGGCTACATGTAATCGATAGGTGCCCGCCCGCCAGGGATCGGAATCGTTCGGCAGTTTTAAAGCGATCTGGGCATCGTCGAATTCCGTGAAGCTCGCCTGGGGGATATTCACGGGTGACGCCAGCAGCGGGTGTTGAAAAACGACCTGGGCCGCCTGTCCGGAGAAACCGCGGCCGTGTAACCGGATGGTCTCCCCGGTCTCCACCGCCAGGCGACCTTTCTGGGGGAGAACGATACGCTCCAGAAAGGGATAGGCACTTTGCCCCATGAGGTGGACTTTGGGCCCCCGGTCGGCCGCTCCCCGACGCAATACCGGGAGAGGATGGCGCGCTTCTAAGTCCGGATCGATGAGGACCACCGAAATCCGGTAGGCCATGGTCATGCGATAGGGCGCTTGCAGGGCGCTCCAGATGCGCGAGAGGTCCTCGCTCTTCAGGGTCCACGGTGAAATCTTGAACTGCTCGATGGCCGTTGTCAGCCGGGGGTCGCGGATGTTGTCTGCCGCAAGTTGAGCGGTGGCATCCACCAGCATTTTGCGGGTGAGCACCGGCGTTTCATGGAAGATCTGCATGGCGGCGCCCAACATCAACTCCGCATGCAACTCTTTGTCGCTGTATGCCGAGAGTAGATATCCCAGGTCTAGGCAGAGGGGCTGACGGCTGATGGCCTCCCCAACGGCATCGCGGGCTGGTTGCCAGTGATTTCGCAGGGCCGGGTTTTCAGCGGCCTGGAAGAGAAACAGGTGGAGGTGGTTTTTCTTTCCGGCCATCTGCTCCGGCGCCAGACTGGTGACCTTTATCTGACCCAAGGCGCTCTCGTGGTGCCTCAGGGCACTGGCAATAAGATTTTGCAGCACCGCTGTGATCCCGGCCAGTGCACTGGCCGCACTCATTGATAACTCCTCGGACCCTGGCGGTTACGGCGGTTCAAATAGCCCTTTAAAGAGAGTTGCGGCGTGGCTGCAGCCCGTCGCTTCACGGACTGGGTTGGACCCACCGTTGGTTTTGGCGGAACGCCCACCTCAATGGTGCCGATGGAGATCTCCACAGTCGGCGTGGGGGTATCCGCCTTCACCGTCGTGGCGGCGGGGCGGCGGGGCGTCAGTGGCGCTGGCGCCGGCGGAAACTCCTGGTGTGGTTTCGGTTGGACGGCGGACTCCGCAGGTTTCCGGTCTGCCGCTTTCGAAGATTCGGCCCGCCCGCTGTCGCGTGGGTTGCCAAGGGGAATTGGATCCGAAAAAGGTGGTTGCGCCAATCGCCGGCGGGAGGCGGGCGCCTCAGTAGCGGGGGCTTCCTGTGTCGGCGGTTTCGGAGTGCTCGCTGCAACGAGGTCTGCCACCGTCACCACGGTCGATGGCACCTTTTCCGACTCGTTCTTCTCCTGCTGCGGGGAGGGTGCTGGCCTTGGTGTTACCTTCGGTTCGGTTTGGGATACCAACCGGCGCTCCTTCTGCGGCGCTTCCTCTTCTATCGGTGGTGCAGGTGATTTGGACCACGGGAAGACCGGAGGCGTCTGTGCCGGTCGGATGCCGCTGATCCGGTGTCCCCGGCTGCGGGCGGTGAGGCGTTGGAGCAGGTCGTTCATGAGAGTATCATCTCCGTATAGAGGGCTCGGCGAGCAGCGCCAAGACTGAGAATCGCATCTTCGGACCACCCGTAGGTGCGGGCCAGCAAATCGACCTGGACCAGAAGGGCGTGGGCCTCCCGGGTGAGGGCCTGCCAGAAATAATCGACAATGTCGAAGGGCTCCTGCCAACGATGGCGACAATCGGGACAGGTCAAGGTCAGGCGAATGTCGGCCAAGGGGTCGCAGGCCTCGATCGCTTCGGCGAAGGCCTTCAACAGCCCTTTGGGTAATTTCGACGCATCGGCGGTGGCGCCGTCGGTACGGGTTGCCGTCGACCGGATGCACCTGCGGGCCAGTCGATGCTGGGCGAGGCCCCCGTCCGCCACCGTCATCAGGGCCTGAAAGTCCGTACTGTTCGGCAGGCGGAAGTCGTAGGCCTCGCCGGCGTATCGGAAACGAAGTGGCCGTCGACCTGCCGCACGCCCGGCTCCCATCCCTTGAAGATCGATGTCGAAGGCGACTGGGCGTTCACACGCCGAACAGGTTGTCACGGCCGCCGTGATCGGTCCGAAGATGGCCGCTGCACGGCGAATCAGCGCCTGGTCGCGTACCCCGATCGGCCATCGGGCGACCGCATCGCACAACTCACGCTTCCGCCCGTAGGTTAGCGCCAGGAGCGCCTTTTCGGTTGGGGAGCGGCCGTTTCCCCTTTCCCAGAGAGCGATGAGGTCGTTTGCGGCGAGGTCGTTTTCGGGCAGATCGCTCGCTGAGATCTCATTCCCGCTGCGGTCTTTCTTGGCGTACCGGCTGGCGACGCTGCGCTCCGGTGCGGTGCGGCGGTCAGTTTCAACGCGGATATCGGTGGCCTCGGTAAGATCCATTGCGGCGGTACTCCTCCGGTTGGGCGCATGGGTGGCCGACGATGGGTGAATAGGGATCAGGGCTCTGTGAAGCTCGGTTCGGTCGGCTCGGTGACCTCCGTATCTCGCTCCCAGCCCTCGTTCTCGAGCTTGATGCTCTGGATCGCGACCGCTTCACCGTCAGCAGCCAGCTCCGGCAGGCTCACATACTCCGAAACCCAGCACCGATACACCTTATAGGCCAGGGCCAATTGACCGGCCTCATTGTAGAGCTCGATAATAATGTCCTTGCGGAAATCCTTCAGGGAGACCTCAGCGCCCAGCCCGGCGCCATAGTTCCACACCTTGTTGGCCCACTGATCGAAGCGCACGCTGTGGGTGACCCCCCGTTCCAGAGTGATGGCCTCGTATTTGGTCTGACCGGGAGATTTCCGGGGACTGCTGGGGTCGCCGCCCTCTCGATGTTCTACGACACTGGTGGTGCGTTTCAATGGGCTGACCTTGCTGACGCCGGCCACGTAGCGGCCGTCCCACTTCACACGGAACTTGAAGTTCTTATAGGGGTCGAAGCGTTCGGCGTTTACGCTGAATTGTGCCATGGGAATCACCTCCTGCCGCCTTACACCTGGGCCAAGGCGGAGATCTGCTGCAGCTTGATGATCACAAACTCAGCCGGTTTGAGGGGGGCGAAGCCGACCTCGATGTTTACGATACCGCGGTCGATGTCGTACTGGGTCGTCGTCGTTCGGTCGCAGCGCACGAAATAGGCCTCTTTGGGTGAGGCGCCCTGGAAGGCCCCTTGGCGGAAGAGGTTGTGCATGAAGGACCCGACGCTGAGACGGATCTGCGACCAGAGCGGCTCGTCGTTGGGTTCGAAGACCACCCAGTGAGTCCCCCGGTAGAGGCTCTCTTCGATGTAAAGGGCCAGGCGGCGCACAGGAATATACTTCCAGTCTGATGCCAGACGATCATCTCCCTGGAGGGTGCGTGCGCCCCACACTACCCGTCCCGCCGGGGGCATGCTGCGGAGGCAATTGATCCCCAGCGGATTGAGCTCACCGTTTTCCGTGTCGGTCATGGGGAGGCTCAGCTCAGGGACATTTTTAAGGATCGCCTCGTATCCCGCCGGCGCCTTCCAGACGCCACGCTCCTGGTCGGTGCGCGCCATGACACCGGCCACCGCCCCGCAGGGCACGAAGCGTTCCATACGGGCGCCTTGTTCGGGATTGGGTTGCCGCAGCGCGGGGAAGAAGAGGGCGGCGTTCTTTCTGTTGGTGATGAAACTGCCCAGTCCATCGCGGGCTTTGGCAACCGTGTTCCACGCCTTGGGAGCGTCCACCAGCAGCAGGGCGCGCCGTTCTTGGCAATAGGCCTCGGCCAGCTCGAACACTTCCTTGGCGGTCTCTCCATCGGGACTGGACGGCGGGATGCAGAGGAGGTTGAAGAGATCGGCGTGTTCCAAGGCGTAGATCCCCTTCTTCTCGGATCGATTGCCGGTGTAGCTTGCAGTTTCCAGTGGAGCGCCGTCATTTCCATTGGCGCTGATCTTCGTGGCGTGGTCATCGTCCCAGGGATCCTCATTGGGCGCGGGGGCTGGGTGTTTGGCAGGCCGTTGGTTCGCGTTGGCAATGGATGTCACCTGCAGCAGACGGGAATTTTGGGCGAGAACGGTTTTCAGGTCGCCCCTGGCGTCGCTCTTCAGGGTCACTTGGGGGTAGCGTTCCTCGATACCGCTGTGCGTGTCGCGGATAGTGATATTAAAATGGGCGTCGCTTTCATCGCCGATGACATCGTGATCGATGCGCACATAGATCTCGTTGGCCCAGGTGCCCGGGCTGGTGGCGGCCAAAGTGGCCACAATTGCGTCATTTTCATCCTTAAGTTCAATGCGCGCCGTCTCCGAGGACGCTTCGTCCGCAGCCGTTGATGGCGCAGCGCCATCTTCGGGGGCGTCACCGCCACCGGCCCCATCCGCGTCCCCTGGCGGAACATCGTCCTCGTTGGGCCCGCCGCTGTCCGCGTCGCTTTCCGTGGCACTGGCCGAGCTGTCATCATCGTCGTTATCTGGGGCCGGCGTTGGTGTGCCACCCTCCCCTGGATCTCCATCCGATGGTGCAGCCGGTGCGCTTTTGAACAGTCGCACAACCAGGGCCTTTGCACCGCCATTCAGGTAGAAATCGCGCACGGCATAGCCCATGCCGCTCTCTTTCCACAAGCCGCCGAATTCACGTTCGAAGTCGGCGTAACTATTGATAGTCACCGGCTGGTTCACCGGCCCTTTGCGGGCACGCCCCAGGAAGGCGGTCACCGAGGTGGCCACACCGACGATGGTGCGCACGCCGCTGGGAATTTCCTCTACATACACGCCGGGATAGGTCGGGGTCACTGGCATGTTCGCTCCTTCTCCCTGATGGGTTGGTGGTTTCGATGGGCTGCGACGCGTTGGACAGGGCCAACGATCAGGTGTTTACTGCGGTGGTGGTCGCGGCGGCCGGACATCGTAAGTGGACACGCCGAAGCGGTTCGGATCAGCACACTGGTTGCGGCAGCATTGGCCGCCGAAGATGGAACCGCTGATCTACTTGCGGTTGGGATGGTCGCTTCGCCGACGTGTCCTTGATTTTTGGCACGAGCACCGATCACGGCGATGAGCCGCATTCGAGTCGACTTCACGCAGGTTTCACCAGCCCGCACATCGGTGCACTGGCAGGTAATCGGAGTTGTATGGTCAAACCCACATCTCTGGTGGGTGTTATGGAAGCATTTGCTGGTACGATCCAAGAGGATGTGGTTGTGGATGCAGTGGAGGCGGATCGTTAGACTAATTTTTAGAGTAAGCGCTGCTGATCGATCGTCAAGAGCGCATTTGGGGGATATTTTACCGAGGCCTGTGGGTGCCGGGCTGGCAGGTGTCTCCATTGGGCACGACGCGGACCTCCCGTTCGAGGGCCACGCCGAAGCGCTTCTTCACGGAGGTGGCGATGCTGCGGGACAGATTGAGAATCTCTTCTCCGCTGGCTTCGCCGCGGTTGACCAGCACCAGGGCGTGGCGCTCATCTACGGCGGCGTCGCCCAAGGCCCTGCCTTTCCAGCCGCATTGCTCGATGAGCCAGGCTGCGGAGAGCTTGAAACGGTCGTCACCCTGAGCGTAGTGGGGCAGTTCGGGGTGGGCGTTGCGAAGGGAGTTGAGGACCGCACGCGAGACCGTGGGGTTTTTAAAAAAGCTGCCGGCGTTTCCGGTGACCGCCGGATCGGGCAGCTTGCTGCGACGCAGGTCGATGACGGCGTGTCGGATATTGGCCAGGGTAGGGGGCCCGATCTGCTTCAGCTGCGCCTGGACGCCCGCATAGCTGAGATTGAAGCGGGGGCGCCGAAGTAGTTTGAAAACGATGGCAGTGATCAGGTATCGGCCCCGCCATCGGCGCTTGAAATGGCTGTCGCGATAACCGAAGCCGCATTGGCTTGCCGCGAAGACGCGGGCACTACCGTCCGCCAGCGCAACTGCCTCCACGCGGTCGATGACGCTTTTCACCTCAACACCATAGGCGCCGATGTTTTGGATGGCGCTGGCACCGACGCTGCCGGGAATCAGGGAGAGATTTTCGATGCCCCCCCAGCCGTTGTGCACGGCGGCGGCGACCCAATCGTCCCACGCTTCTCCGGCCATGACGCGCACCAGAACCGCCTCCCTATCCTGATGCAGCACGTCGATCCCCTTGAGCAGGGGGTGTAGGACGGTGCCGTGCACATCTTTCGCGAAGAGCAGATTGCTGCCGCCGCCGAGGATCAGTCGCGGCCCGCCGGCGTTCGGTCTGCCGGCCAAAAAGGGGGCAATCTCCGCCAGCTCGTCGAAGCGAACGTAGCGTTCCGCCTGCGCCTTCACTCCAAAGGTGTTCAGTGGCTGAAGGGGGTAATTTACTTGTATCTCCATGAGTGGGGGACGCTCCAGGTCGAGGTTGGCGTGCAGAGACTGCCGCCAGGATAGCATATCCAGAAGCGATCCAAAACGGCGGATATGGGCGGGATTCCGCCCGCTCGCGGGAGGCCCCATGCCACAGCGGGGATGCGGCGGGAGGTATGGAAACCCATTGCGGACCAATCGGGCGGGCAGCGACCCGATGCACCGGGGGTTCGCTAATCCTTCGCTGGTGATCAGGGGCGATAGGTCCGGCGAAAGGCCGCCACCCGCTCCGCCGCCAGCTGGGCTAGGGCGGTCCCGTCGGCCATCACCATGATCATCTGGTAACCGCGCGCATAGAGGTGCTGCGCCTGTTCCCAGGAGCCGGCGACGGTGCCGACGATCTTTCCGGCCGCCAGGGCTTTGGCTTCGACGGATTCGATCACCGATTGGACTTGCGTATGGGATGCGTCCCCGAAGTACCCCATGGACGTGGCCAGGTCCATGGGCCCGATGAAGACCCCGTCGAGGGCGGCCACTTCCAGGATCGCATCGAGATTTTTGACGGCCGTTTGGGTCTCCACCTGCGTGATCACCAGGATCTCGGCATTGGCGCGCTGCAGGTAATCCATGGGACGTTGGCCGTAGCCGGCCGCCCGGGGACTGCCCGCCATGCCGCGAACCCCTTCGGGTGGGTATTTGCATGCTGCCACGGCTGCCTCGGCTTCCTGCCGGGTGTTCACGTAGGGCACCACCACACCGGAGACACCGGTATCCAGAATGCGTTTGATGGTCACGAAATCGTTCCATGGCGCGCGCACGTATGGCTGCACATTGGCGCCCTCGATGGCACGCACCATGTCGATGAGGATGGCGGGATCCGTTGGGGCATGTTCCAGATCGACACAGAGCCAGTCGAAGCCCGCCTGGGCCATGATCTCGGCGGCGGTCGGACTGCAGAGCTGGCACCAGGCGCCAATGGTCTTGTCGCCGGCCATCATCTTGCGCTTGGCAGTATTGGTGAACAGCGGTCGCGTGCTTTCCATGGGGGGACCTCTTATGTTGATGGCCGCTTCTTACAGGGCGGACAATTGGGCGTTCGCTTCCATTTTTAGGCCCAGTACTTTTAAATCTTCGAAGAGTTCGGCAGGTAGTGGAATACCGGTGGTTTGGCGTCGCTGCTCGGTACGGTATTCGATCTCCCCGGGCAGGAACAACTCCTTGGTGTCGTCCCACATGGGGGTGGCCTTGATGGTACGATAGAAGTCGGCCATGCGGGCCTGGAACGCCTCAACGGACATGATCACCGCGGGATCGATGGCCATCATCATATGGCTGGTCAGGCTGGGCTCGTCCTGCGCTTCGTTCATGTTCTTGACCCCGAACTGAAACATCCCCCCGGTGATGACACCACAGAGCAGATCCACCACCAGGGAGAGACCAAACCCCTTGTGGCCGCCCAGGGGCAGTAGATAGCCCCGCGCGCCCGCGGTTGGATCGTCGGTGGGCCGACCGTCTACGTCGGTGGCCCAGTCCAGAGGGATCTTCTGGCCCTTCTTCCCGGCGAGGAGGAGCTTGCCGCCGGCCACGGCCGAGAGCGAGATGTCCAGCATGAAGGGAAAGGGCTCGGCGGTGGGTGCCGCAATGGAGAGGGGGTTGTTGCCCGTGATGGGCCGGCTGGCACCGGGCATGATGAGCTTGGGCACCACGTTGGTCATGGCGATGCCCACCATCCCCTGGTCGGCCGCCATCTTGGCGAAGAGGGCGGCCGCCCCAAAGTGATTACTCCGGGTGACGCCGACGACGCCGACGCTATATTGCTTTGCCAACACTATGGCGCGCTGCATGGCGGCTTGGCCTACCAGATAGCCCATGCCGTCGTCGCCGTGCATCACCTCGAGCGCCCCGACGCCTTTTATGGTCGCCACCTCGGGGTTGGCTTTGATCACCTTGCGCCGCAGGCGTTGGGTGTAGATCGGCAGCCTGAGGATGCCGTGGGAGTCGATGCCCCAGAGGTTGGTCTGCACCAGACACTGGGCGCAGAAGTCGGCGTTTTCCGGTGTCATCCCGGCGATGCGGAAGATCTCCGCCGTGAAGGTCCGCAGGTTATCTGCGTGAACGAGGACTGCGTCGGAACCCATAGGACCTCCCGTTGGTCTGCGTCGATAGATCTCTGGCGCGCCTTATTTGACCGCACCCATGGTCAGCCCTTCAATGAAGTACTCCCGGATGGTCAGGGAGATGGCGAAGATGGGGACCATGATGAGCATACTGGCGGCAGCCATGTGCTCCCAGAGGATGCCCTTGTCGGTGTGCAGCCCCATGAGGCCCACCGTCAGGGTCACCGCCTTTTGGTTGGTGAGGATAAGGGCAAAGAGAAACTCATTCCAGCTCTGGATGAAGCCGAAGACGGCGCTGGTCACCACTCCGGGCATGATGAGGGGCAGGGTGATGTGGCGCAGCACCTGAAAGCGGTTGCAGCCATCCACCACCGCGGCGGCCTCGATGTCGGAAGGGAGGGCATCGATGAAGCCCTTCACCATCCAGACCGCGAAGGGCAGGACGAAGCTGAGATTGAGGATCACCAGGGCCAGACGGGTGTCCAAGAGGTGGAGGTTTTTGAAGAGGATGAAAAAGGGCAGCACCACCACCACCGGCGGCACGAACTGGGAGCTGAGCACGGCCACCATGAGGGCGTTTTTCCCCTGGAACTGGTAGCGGCTGAAGGCATAGGCCGCGCAGGTGGCCGCCGGGATGGCGATGGCCACGGTGGCGAAGCTCACGATCAGGCTGTTAAGCAGCAGGGGGCCGAAATTGTAGGGATCCTGGAAAATGGAGATGAAGTTGTGTAGGGTCGGCGCGAAGAATATCTTGGTGGAATAGGCGTCTCGGGCGACCTTGAAGGAGGTCAGCACCATCCAGAAAATGGGGAAGACCATGAACAGGAAAGTGGCTGCGAACCCCAACCGGCGCATGCCTTCCCAGAATTTTTCGTCGCGGGTAATGGCAGCCATTATTTCTGTTCTCCCTTCATGAGAAAGCGCACGTAGACAAAGGCGAAGATGAACATGGTCGTCACCAGGATATAGGCCAATGCCGAAGCGTAGCCCATGTCGTAAAATTTGAAGCCCTGGTTGTAGACATAGTAGTTGAGCGTCTCGGTGGCCCGGCCGGGCCCGCCGCCGGTGAGGGTCACCACCTGGTCGAACATCTTCACGCTAAAAATCGTTTTGAGCAGCCCCACCATGATGATGATGGGCATGAGCTGGGGCAGGGTGATGTACCAGAACACCTGGAAGGTGTTGGCCCCGTCCACTTTGGCGGCGTTTTGGGTCTCCTTGGGCAAAGCGCCCAAAGCGCCGATGAAGACCAGGGCAATGTAGGGCGCCCAGCCCCAGATCTCGGTCATGGCCAGCCAGAAGACGGCCCAGTAGGGTTCTCCCAACCAGACCACGTCGGACATAAAGGGCAGGCAGAAGTCGAGAATGGCGTCGAGAATGCCGTAATCCGGATTGAGCATGAAACGCCATGAGAAGCCCTTGAGGGCCGGGGCCATGGCGAAGGGGAAGATGAGCAGGGACTTCATGAAGGTGTTGAGCTTGGTGGCCCTTTCGAGAATCAGGGCGATGGCCAGTCCGATGAGCATGGAGAGCACCACCGAAACGATGGTGAAGAAGATGGTCACCCAGACACTGTTCCAGAAACCGGCATCCGTGAAGGCGCGGATGTAGTTGTCCAGCCCCACGAATCCCTTGGGAACCGGCGAGCGCGTCAGTCGCCAGAAGCGGAAACTGGTGATGAAGGAGTAGAGAAAGGGATAGAGAGTGGTGCCGATGAGGATCAACAAGGCGGGAGCCATCAGCACCCACTTCACATACTTCTCGCGGCTATGCATGGTCGACCGCCTCTTTGGGGGACGCTGCACTCTTAAGGTTCAGCGGGGGAAACACCCGTGTTCCCCCCGCCGTCTACACGGTTCTAATTGGCGCTGATCGACCTTAGTAGCCGGAGCGCTTCATGATCGCCGTGACCTCTTTGGCGGCCTTGTCCATCTCGGTCT
>JAAUYD010058925.1_pt1 | contig 15926 bp, 12 predicted proteins | sample 7278101 | NCBI WGS metagenome assembly JAAUYD01 (sample SAMN14350128, study PRJNA611818) | marine sediment metagenome | isolation source: surface marine sediment (0.6m) | place: French Polynesia: Moorea | collected 2018-08 | reverse complement strand
GCATCCAGCCAGTGTATGGGAAAACTGTTTTCATCTGAAAGCACGCTTTCCAGCTCATTCCTGAAAATCCCGCAGGCGATCAAAGGTCCCCCGGTTCCCATGTCGACGCACTCCTTGCTAACTGTGTTTCGCATCAATCGGTTTGGATTTTAGCCTTTTTCTCCATATCCGTCATGCAGCCTGCCATGGCCTTGACCAGATGGCATGGCTCAAATTCATAACCTTTGTGTTTGAGAAAATCCCAGAGTTCGGATGACGCGCTGAATCCAATCACCGATTGTCTGAAGCCGGGGTCATCCCTCATTTGCTGGACAAAGCGCTGTGCATCGTCGATATTCATTCTTTCTCCTTATATACAATTAGGTACAGACCATCGGTCCCCAAGGCGATTTGGCTGGCGGCTGACATTCGCTGTGCGTTGCCCTCTTTGCAATGGCGACAGGCATCCAGACCAGTTCCTAAATAGGATACCTCTAATAAACGTTGTAGACGAGCTGAGCGGGGAAAAGGATACACTCGGATTTTTCAATGCTAAACCGCTCGAAGTTAGCTCTATGTAGGAATCGATAAAAAAGGCGCGAGCGCTACGAAACTATTATGGAGATATGGCATGTAGTCGCCGACTGCTTCGGTATTGTGTCAATAGGCTACCGTCTCCGCAACCAAATCCGTTTGATTCTTATGCCGATTTGATTGAGGCCTCTCGATGGCGTCTTCACGGTATCGAGAAAATCGGGATGGGTCTCTTTTTGGTCGATGTCGAGGAATTCGTTCCGCAACTCCGGGAACTGAAGATAGATATTCAGTCGATCCATGAAATCGGACCTTCTGTATTGCTCAAATATTTCATCCAAATTCGTTCTCATGGCACTGCCTCCGCGTTTATGGGTCAGACAATTTTACTTCAAGGCCTGACCTGTTCATGGATAGAGTACCCCTTGATCTTGTATTTAAGAAGTGGCATATATGACATTATAGAGTTCATTTATGCCAATGAGGAGGGTGCATGAAATCCGTCACCATATTGGCCATGCTGAACACCATGGCTGCAACGGTCACCAGTCCGATGGATGTGTTTTATCAGGCAGGGGTGATGTGGAATGTTTTCAACGGGAAGGCAGTCACACCCTACTTCGACGTCAAACTGGTGACAAGCACGGGAGAACCCTTTAGATGTCTGAACGGAGTCAGACTCATCCCGGATGGTTCCATACACGATGTACCGACAACGGATCTGATTGTCGTGTCGTCAATTCTGGATATCGAGAAGGTGCTCGCGAGACAGGGTGAGGTGGTCGATTGGTTACAAGCGATGCACGGTCAAGGCACCCATATTGCCACCATTTGCTCCGGCGCGTTCGTTCTGGCGGAAACCGGGCTCCTGGATGGAAAGACGGCCACCACCCACTGGGGCTTTGCTGAGCAATTCAAGAGGCGCTACCCTCAGGTAAGACTCAAGCTGGAGCGCCTGATAACCGATGAAGGCGACCTGTATTGTTCGGGCGGGTATAACACTGGCATCGATTTGTCCCTATACCTGGTGGAAAAATACTGCGGCCATGAAGTGGCCCTGCAGTCGTCAAAGTCCATGATATCCGATATCGGTCGTACGACTCAGGCGCCGTATTGCATGTATCAATTCCGCAAGGACCACAATGACGACCGGGTTCTTCCTATCCAGGAGTGGATTGAGCGGAATTTCGAACAAAATTTCACCTATGACCGTCTGGCCCGAAGAAGCGGCATGAGTCGGCGCACCATGGAACGGCGGTTCAAAAATGCAACTGGCGAAACGCCGTTGACCTACCAGCAAGGCATCAGGGTGGAAGTCGCAAAGCGATTACTCGAAACTGAAAGCCAAACCTTCGATGAAATCACCTATCAGGTGGGCTACGAGGACAGCAGTACTTTCAGAAAGATTTTTTTCAAACAGACCGGTTTGGTACCGACGGAATATCGGAAAAAGTTCCAGCGGGGGTCAGGCATACCATAGCACACTACTAAAAGCATTCGGCTCCAAATGATCTTGTGGCTTTCATTACTGTTTTTGGGATTACTGGCCTAGAGCCGAAATCGAAAAGAAGTTATCGCCATTTTACGACATAAGTGCCTCAGTGGGCAGGCACCTTGAAAGCATACGATTGGCCTATTACGAAGTGTCCGGTCCAGATCGTTCAACTGGGTGTACATTCCTGTATTGCGTCGTTCACAAACTCGAAAACATCGGCTAGTCAATGCACACCAACGATTCTCCGATTATCATCGTGGATTCTATCCTGAAGGTTCATGATGGTCCACTATACCCATATACATTTGTAAGAAACAAACGTTGAACATATGAACCAGTTTTCGGACCCACAAAGTGGCTTAATTCGAGAAATTGGAGAAGTACTTAGAGCGGTTCACTAAAACGGTGGTTATTCTGTACCGCAAAATACTGCTCAGTTTGAGATGAATTCCTAGCCCTCATTCCGGTTTTTTACCCAATGCTACTCACCTTCCAAATTGAGTGAGAAGCGCCGTTTCTTGACAGGAACGACTCAGGAGTCGATGGGTTCGAGGGTTCCGTGTTTCTCCCAGTGAACGGCGCAGCGCACCAGCTCGTTGGCGTGTTTGACGTGGAGCTTCTCCTTTATGCGCTCGCGATAAGTGCCGATGGTTTTGATGCTCAAGTTGAGCTTGCCGGCGATCTCGCGGGTGCTGAGGCCGCGGCCGATCAAACGGAACACCTCCAGCTCACGGTCGGTGAGGCGGGCGATGGGCGCACGCTCCTTGGCATGGCCCCGCTCGGTGATGCCGCTCAAGATATGCTCCTTGACCGTCTCGTTGAGGTAGACCTTGCCCCCCAGCACATGGCGGGCGGCGGTGACGACTTTCTCCATGGCCTCCTCCTTCATGATATAGCCCCGTGCACCGGCGTGCAGGGCGCGTTCGGCGTAGAGAAACTCGTCGTGCATGGAGAGCATCAGCACCGGCAGATTGCGATACTGGCGGCCGATGAGCTTGACCAGATCGATACCGTCGCTCTTGCGCAGGGTGATGTCGGCGATCACCAGATCGGGCGGATTGTGTTTGATTTCGGCCCAGGCTTCGCTCACATCCTGGGCGAAGCCGCACACTTCCAGATCCGCCTCCTGGTTTATCAGCTCGGAGAGCCCCAGGCGGAAAATGGGATGGTCCTCGACGATCAGAATCCGTTTCTTGGCCATACAGCCTCCCACTACTCGTACCGCGGCATCAGGCCTCGACGGCGTCGCCGTCGCTCGGCAAGGGCAAACTCAGTTGCACCTGGGTCCCCTCCCCCGGCGTCGGGAAGAGGTCCAAAGCGGCGCCAATCATCTTGGCACGGTAGGCCATGATCCGCAAGCCCATACCGGCGGCGCCGACCACCTCGAAATCGCCCTTGCCGTCGTCGCTGACCGTCAGCTGCAGAACATTCTCCGTCACCGAAAGGTGGATCTCGATCTGTTCCGCTTCGGCGTGGCGGGCGGCATTGTGGACCGCTTCCTGGGCGATACGGAATATGTGGGTGGAGATGGTGTTGTTGCGCAGCGTGATCGGCTGCGTGCAGGTGAAGCGGCACTTCTGGTTGAAGACGCTTTTGGTGTTGGCGGTTAGCTCCTGCAAGGAGAACTCCAAGCCATGATCCACCAGGTAGACGGGGCAAAGCCCCCGCGCCAGGGAGCGGCTTTTGCCAATGGCGTCCTTGATGAGTCCCGCGATCCGATCGGCCAGGGCCTTGATCTCGGGGGCGGCCGCAGCGGCCTTGCTGGCCAGCACGCGGGTAAACCCCTCGATACCGATGAGGTGGGGGCACAGATCATCGTGCAGGTCCTGGCCGATCTTTTGGCGCTCCTTGTCGCCCACATCGAGCAGCCGCTTTTCCAGTTTTTTGAGATCGGTGACATCGCGGTGGATAATGACGCTGCCCATCGGCTCTCCGGCACGGTCGGTATAAACCGCGCCGCGAATGCTCACATCGATGGTGTCCCCCGACTTGACGTAGCGGCGGGTCTCCACACTCGAGAGGGACTGGCCGGCGGTGATGAGGGCCAATCCCCGACGGGTCTCTTCCCAGGTTTCGGGGGGCACGAAGTGATCGAGTTTATTCCCGAGAATTTCCGCGGCCTGCCAACCGAAGACCTTCGTGAAAGCGGGATTGAGATAGGTGACCCGCCCGTCCATGTCGTAGACGATGATGGGGTCGGGCGCCGCTTCCATCACCGAACGGTATTTCTCCTCACTCTCCCGCAACGCTTCTTCGGCCTGGCGCCGCTCGGCCACCTCGGCGTTCAGGTCGCGACTATAGATCTCCAGCCGGTCCATGAAGTTGTTGTAGTACTGCGCCAGCTGCCCCACTTCTCCCCCGGCGGTCGACTGTGCGCGGGCGCTGAAATCACCCTTGGTCGCCGTGGCGAGTTGGTGGATGAGATCCTGCAAGGGCGTGGTTATGCTGCGACCGATGAGGGAACTCAAGGGGAGCACCAGGAGGAACGAGGCCAGAACGGTGAAGATGATGACGTTGCTAAGGGTTCTGAGGGGGGCGTAAAATTCGTTCAGATAGCTGGAGGAGGCCACGATCCAGTCGATCTCCGGGATGTAGTTGAAGATGACCAGCTTCTTGCGGGGTCGGGCCTCACCCGGGTTTTTCCACGAATAGACGATCTTGCCGTCCTTCTGCGCCAGCATCTGCGCGATGGGTTGCGTCGGATTGTCCTGGCTCTCGAAGACATTGACGCCCCGTAGACTGGGGTGGATGATGACCTCTCCGGACCCGTTGACCACAAAGGCGTAGCCGGTCTGCCCAAATTGCAGATCGAGCACACTTTCACGGAAATCGTCCACATTCACCAGGCGCTGAAACTCGCGGCGATATGAGGAGACGTTGATGATCCAGTCCCAGGGCGCGAAGTAGACCATGTAGAGTGCCTTGGGCCGGGCCTGCTGCTCGCCGGGGTTGCGCCACTCGTAGGCGTCGATATAGCCCCGCTTGCGGGCCATCATCTCCTTGACGAAGTCGAAGTGGGAGATGTCCTGCCCAAGCCAGGCGGCCTTGGGATGTAGGACCATAGTCCCCTTACTGTTGACGCAGGCAATATACCCGGTCGTGCCGATGGTCTGGCTGAGGAGCAACCCTTCGGCCCGGCGCTTGGCCTCCGCCTCGCTGAGTTGCCCCGCCTCGTACTGCCCGTAGAGATAGCGCACCATCTCCAGATTGCGCTCGGCCACCGCCCGCAGATGGTTCTTGATGGAGACCGACACGGCCGTTTTGACCATATTGAGAAGGCCCGCGGTGGCGTTCTTGAGTTCGCTTTCGATATTGGCCTCCACCGTCTGGCGTAAAATCGCATAGTTCACCAGCCCGCCCAAGGTGATCACGATCATGAAGACCAGGGAATAGCTGATCAGCAGTTTGGACCGGATGCCCAAATTGGTAAATGTCAGCAGCCGCTGCACCGGCACACCTCCCGTGACTGCAACCATGGCAAACCAACCGGTGCCGCTCCCGAAGGCCGGCACCCGTCCCACCTGTGGCACGGTGGTCCCCTCCGCAGATGGTGGCTGCCCCTTCGGCCGCCAGGACTGGGAGCGGTTCCCGAACCGAGACCTCTCTACACCCAGACAGGGCAGTCAAGCAAGGGGGGTAGTGCCGTCAACGGCGACCGGTGATGAGGTGCGACCCTTGGTGGACCCTTTCCATCACCCAATCTGTTATATGAACAAATACATTATTAATATTGTTAAAATATTTGAATCACATTTAGTAAACCGAATCCGCTTGCCCGAATTGAAGCTTCTTACGGAATGTATTTATAAAATTTATAATTATTTCAATATTTTGTTTTTGATTAATTTTGACTTGACAACTCGGGCGGCCCCAGCTACTGTGACTGAGCGTTCGTTCGGTATCGGTGGATCGCGCCACCCCTCTCCGGCCGCGATCCCTATGGGCATCACCGTTAATCGTGGGGGGAAGACATGGCCGCCACCCATCCCGTTCAAGTCCCGACCCAGGTAAAGGATCCCCAGCTGGTGCAGCGTCGCCGTCGCCAGCTGGTGGATGCGGCTGTTCATCTCTTTATCGAGAAGGGGTTCCACAAGACCACCACGCGCCAGTTGGCAAAAGCGGCCGGCATCTCCATCGGCTCCCTCTACGAATACGTCTCGTGCAAAGAAGATGTTCTCTACCTGGTGTGCGAGGCGATCCATGCGGAGATCGAGCGCGGCGTCGCCGAGGGACTGGAGCGGGCCAAGGGCGGCAAGCATCCCCTGGCGGAGGTGATCCGCGAATATCTCCTGGTCTGCCACCGCATGAATGACCATGTCCTCCTAATCTATCAGGAAACCCAGAGTCTGCCGCCCCAATGGTGCAAGCGGGTTCTGGACAACGAGGTCCGCATCACCGGCCTGTTCACGGCCGTGCTGGTCCAATTGATGGACGCGGGCGACCTGCCCCGCATGAGCGGCCCCTCCGTGGATCTGATCGCCCACAACATCGCCGTACTGGGCCATATGTGGACCTTCCGGCGCTGGTTCCTGGCCCGCCACTACAGTATCGACAGCTACATCGATATGCAGACCCGGGCCATCCTGGGCATGTGCCGATCTCCAGGAGAGGTCGACATCTGACGACGATTGTTTCGCCGCCAGTTGCGGGCACCATCCCGCCGGCGGCCTGACCAACCGCTTCGGTGGAACCGTTCACCGACAAGTGACCTCTAAACACAACCGTAGGGGGGAGAATGGAATTCGAACTCAACAAAACCCAGAAACAGATCCAAAAGGCCGTCCGCGACTTCTGCAAAGGCGAGTTTGACAAGGAACTCGCCTTGGAGCTGGAGAGGAAGCATGAATTTCCCACCAAAATTTGGAAGAAGGCCGGTGAAATCGGCCTCATCGGGGCCCACTACCCGGTGGAGTACTCGGGGCAGGGTCTGGGGTGCTTGGAAGATATTCTGGTCATTGAGGAGCTCTGCCGCGGCGACTCCACCATCGGCAGCGCGGTGGCGCTGGCACCCTTCGCCAGCGAGCTGATTCTACACTACGGCAGCGAGGAGCAGAAGGAGAAGTGGCTGCCCAAGGTGGCCGAGGCCCAGGCCCTCAGCGCAGGCGCCTTTACCGAACCGGACCATGGCTCGGACATCACCGCCATGAACACCACCGCGGTCAAAGAGGGCGACGAGTGGGTCATCAACGGCGGCAAAACCTTTATCACCAACGGCGGACTGGCCGCCTTTTACAACGTCCTCTGCCAGACCGATCCCGACGCCTCCCCCAGCTACCGCGGCCTGAGCGTGATCCTGGTGGAGGCCGACCGGGAGGGCGTCAGCGCGACGGACGTGGGCGAGAAGATGGGCATTCGCATGATGGCCACCGCCGAGGTCACCTTCAAGGATGTGCGCGTCCCCCTTGAAAACATCATCGGCGAGGAGAACAAGGGCTTCTACCACGTATTGCACTTCTTCGACGAGAGCCGCATCCAGGTCGCCGCCCAGGCCCTCGGAACAGCCCAGGGCGCCTATGACCGGGCGCTGGCCTATGTGAAAAAGCGCGAGCAGTTCGGCAAGAAGATCGCCCAATTCCAGGCCACCCAGCACAAGCTGGCCGATATGGCCACCAAACTGGAGCTGTCCCGCCTGATCACCTACAAGGCAGCCTGGAACTTCGATCAAGGCCGCATCGATCCGAAGCTTACCTCCATGGCCAAGATGTATGCCGCCCGCACCGCGGTGGAGGTGGCCGATGAGGCGATTCAGCTCATGGGAGGCTATGGCTACATGGCCGAGTATGAAGTGGAACGCTTCTACCGTGACGCCAAGATTTGTGAGATCTACGAGGGCACCAAAGAGATCCAGAAGAACACGATCGCCAGCGGGATCTTGGGCAAGATGAGATAGACCCGGCGCGACCACACCCAATCCGCGTGACGAACCACGCGCCAGACGACCACCGTCCAGCTCGATCTGTCGACCCGACGACCGGATCACGACATCGCAAGCGTACCGCCGGCGACGGGTGCCGCCAAGCAGCGCCACCCGCCGCCGGACGGCAGATGCTGGGGGCGATCCCCCCGCTACCCTGACGTTCTTCGGCACGGGCATCCCACCCGGAAACTCTTGCCGGAAGATACACGGCACGCTTCGACGGCAGCACCGCATACGGGCTGGACGGCAACCGAAGCGACGCATGAAGGAGGGGGCATGAGCGCTCATACCGAAGTAGACGTCTATCAACCGAAGCACAACGTGCGGGTGGTCACGGCAACCTCGCTGTTCGACGGCCACGACGCGTCCATCAATATCTTCAGACGCATCCTCCAGAGCTCGGGTGTCGAAGTGATCCACCTGGGCCACAACCGGTCGGTCAAAGAGATCGTCGATGCGGCGGTTGAAGAGGACGCCCAAGGCATCGCCATCTCCAGTTATCAGGGCGGCCACCTGGAATTCTTCAAGTACATGATCGACCTGCTCAAGGAGGCCGGCGCCGACCACATCAGGGTCTTCGGCGGTGGCGGCGGCGTCATTGTGCCCGAAGAGATCGCCGAGCTGGAGGCGTACGGGGTTGCCAAGATCTACTCGCCGGAGGATGGCGCCCGCATGGGGCTCCAGGGCATCATCAACCACATGATCCAGGAGATGGACTTCTCACGGGCGGCGCCGGCGGATGTCGATCTGAGCGCCCTCTCGGTGGAGAACAAGCTGCTCGTGGCCAACACCATCACCACCGTGGAGCAGGCCAAAGCCGCCGAAAACGGTCACCTGGCCCACCTGAGGGCGCAGCTCAAGGCGCGCATCGCAGATCGCCGGGTACCGGTGATCGGCATCACCGGCACGGGCGGCTCGGGCAAATCCTCCCTTACCGACGAATTGATTCAGCGGCTCCTGCTGGACTTCCCGGACCTTCAGGTGGCCATCATCAGCGCCGACCCCTCGCGCCGCAAGACCGGTGGCGCCCTCCTGGGAGACCGCATTCGCATGAATGCCATCGGCAGTTCGCGGGTCTACATGCGCTCCCTGGCGACCCGACGATCCCACACCGAGATTCCCGACGCCATGACCGAATGCATCGCGGTGGCCAAGGCCGCCGGCTACGATCTCATCATTGCGGAAACCGCCGGCATCGGCCAAGGCGATTCCCACATCATCGACATCGTCGATCTGTCCATCTACGTCATGACCAGCGAGTTCGGCGCCGCCTCGCAGCTGGAGAAGATCGACATGCTCGATTTCGCCGACATCGTGGTGGTCAACAAATATGAAAAGCGCGGCGGCGAGGATGCCGTGCGAGACGTGCGCAAACAGGTCCAGCGCAACCGCAACGCCTATGCCCAGCCGGCCGAAGAGATGCCGGTCTACGGCACCATCGCCTCGAAGTTCAACGATGACGGGGTCACGGCCCTCTACCACGGCCTTATCGACGGCCTCAATGCAAAGGCAGGCGCCGAGCTGGTCTCCTCCCTGCCCCGGCCGGAGGGCACCACCTCGAGCTCGAAGACCATCATTATCCCACCGGAGCGAACCCGTTACCTGGCCGAAATCGCCGATACGGTCCGTCGCTACCACCAGGAGACCGAAGATCAGGCGGACGCCCTCCGGCGCGAGTGGCATCTGCAGGAGACGGTCAAGGCCATCGATGCCGAGGCCCTGGCAGGTGACGCCGAGGCCCTCATGACCAAGCTGAAGGCCGCCACGGCAACGGCCGAGACAGCCGTCAAAGCCGAAACCCGCGAGACCCTGAACCAATGGGAGCAGCACCGCGCGGCCTACAGCCAGGACGAGCTTGTCTATCAGGTGCGTGCCAAGGAGATCCGGGTCCCCCTCTACACCCTCAGTCTCAGCCAGAAGAAAATCCCCAAGATCTCCCTGCCCCAGTTCAAAGATCCCGGCGAGCTCTACCGCTGGATGCGGCGGGAGAACCTGCCCGGCTACTTCCCCTACACGGCCGGCGTCTTCCCGCTCAAACGGGTGGGCGAAGATCCCACCCGCATGTTCGCCGGCGAAGGGGATCCGGCGCGCACCAATCGTCGCTTCAAGCTCCTCTCCGCGGACAGCGCCGCCAAGCGCCTCTCCACGGCGTTCGACTCGGTCACCCTCTATGGCTACGATCCTGATCGGCGACCCGACATTTACGGCAAAGTGGGCAACTCGGGCGTGAGCGTCTGCACCCTGGACGACGTGAAGGTGCTCTACAGCGGCTTCGCGCTGTGCGCGCCATCCACATCCGTCTCCATGACCATCAACGGCCCGGCCCCCATCATCCTGGCCATGTTTCTCAACACCGCCATCGACCAGCAGGTGGATAGGTTCGCCGAGGAGCAGGGGCGCCAGCCCGACGTGGCGGAGTTCACGCAGATTCGCAGCGACGTGCTCCAGAACGTCCGCGGCACCGTGCAGGCCGACATCCTCAAGGAGGACCAGGGCCAGAACACCTGCATCTTCTCCATCGACTTCGCCCTGAAGATGATGGGCGACATCCAGGAGTTCTTCACCGAAAACCAGGTACGCAACTTCTACTCGGTTTCGATCAGCGGCTACCATATCGCCGAGGCGGGCGCGAATCCCATCTCCCAGCTGGCGTTTACCCTCTCCAACGGCTTCACCTATTTGGAGTACTACTTGTCGCGCGGCATGCCGCTGGACAGCTTCGCCCCCAACTTGAGCTTTTTCTTCTCCAACGGCATGGATCCCGAATACACCGTTATCGGACGGGTGGCCCGGCGCATCTGGGCCATTGCGTTGAAAGAGAAGTACGGCGCCTCCGCCCGTTCGCAGATGCTCAAATACCACATTCAGACCTCCGGTCGCTCGCTGCATTCCCAAGACATTCAGTTCAACGACATCCGCACGAGTCTGCAGGCGCTCTGCGCCATCTACGACAATTGCAACAGCCTGCACACCAATGCCTTTGACGAGGCGATCACCACGCCCACCGAGGAGTCGGTCCGCCGGGCCCTGGCCATTCAGCTCGTCATCAACCGCGAGTGGGGCCTGGCCAAGAACGAGAATCCCCTCCAGGGCAGCTTTATCGTCGAGGAGCTCACCGACCTGGTGGAGGAGGCCGTCCTCTATCTGTTCGACCAGATCACCGAACGCGGCGGGGTGCTCGGCGCCATGGAGACCGGTTTCCAGCGCAGTAAAATCCAGGAAGAGTCGATCTACTACGAGACCCTCAAACACACCGGCGACTATCCCATCGTGGGGGTCAACACCTTCCGCGATCCCCATGCAGATGACGACGATCTCAGCGAAGGCGCCACCTGCATCGAACTGGCGCGCGCCACGCCGGCAGAGAAAGAGTCTCAGCTCAACCGCCTGGCGGCTTTCCAGGAGCGCAACGCCGACACCTCCAAAGCGGCCCTGGAACAGCTGCAGCGGGCGGCGCTGGCGGGAGAAAACATCTTCGCCGAACTGATGAACACCGTGCGCTACTGCAGCCTGGGTCAGATCACCCAAGCCCTCTATGACGTGGGGGGGCAGTATCGCCGTAATATGTAGCTGGGCGCGTCAATTTGTCGATTCGTTAATTCGTTCGAGAGCCATCCTCACCAAGGGATAGGCTAAGGGAGAAGAGCTTATGGAAGAAGCAGTCATCGTCAGTGCGGTACGAACCCCCTTGGGCGCCTTCAACGGAACGTTGGCACCGCTGGGTGCCACCGACCTGGGAGGCCATATCATCAAAACGGCCCTGGAGAAGGCCGGCGTGGACGGAGCAGAGGTCAACGAGGTGATCATGGGCCAGGTGCTCCCCTGCGGCTGCGGGCAGAACCCGGCCCGCCAGGCCGCCATCAAGGCCGGGTTGCCCTGGACCGCCGAGAGCATCACGGTCAACAAGGTTTGCGGTTCGGCCCTCAAAAGCGTCATGCTGGGGGCCCAGGCGATCCAACTCGGTGACGCCGAGGTGGTGGTGGCCGGCGGTATGGAGAGTATGACCAACGCCCCCTACTTTCTGGAGAAGGCCCGCTGGGGGTATCGCATGGGTCCCGGCAAACTCCAGGACAGCATGATCCACGACGGCCTCTGGGACATCGTCAACGACTTTCACATGGGCATGTCCAACGAGCTGTGCTCGGAACGCTACGACATCTCCCGTGACGCGCAGGACCGCTACGCGGCCGAATCCTATCGCCGCTGCCTGGGCAGTATCCAGGAGGGGCGCTTTAAAGACGAGATCGTCCCCATCCCCGTCCCGCAGCGCAAAGGCGACCCGGTGATCTTCGACACCGACGAATGTCCCCGCGATACGCCCTACGAATCCCTGCGGCAGATGAAGGCGGCCTTCAAGAAAGAGGGCTGCGGCACCGCCGGCAACGCCTCCATCATCAGCGACGGCGCCGCTGCGGTGGTGCTCATGAGTCGGACAAAGGCCGAGGCGCTGGGGTGCGAGATTCTGGCCACCATCGGCGCCCAGGCCGCCTACGGCATCGACATGAAATATGTCCTGGTGGCGCCCATTTGGGCAATCCCCAAGGTGCTCGACAAGGCGGGCATCGGCATCGACGCGGTGGACCTTTTCGAGGTCAACGAGGCGTTCAGCGGCTCGACCCTGGCCGTCATGCAGGAGCTCCAGCTGGACCCGGCGAAAACCAACGTCAACGGCGGCAGCGTGGCCCTGGGGCACCCCATCGGCGCCAGCGGCTGTCGGGTGCTGGTGACCCTGGTCCACGAAATGAAGCGCCGAGGGAGCAGGACCGGTGTGGCCAGTTTGTGCCTGGGTGGCGGAGAAGCGGTGGCGCTGGTCGTGAAGCGCTGAGCCCTCCGGCCAGGTTGACCCGTTGAGGCGTCTCCATTCGGCCGACATCGCAAGGAAGCTTCGTGATCCTATCGCCCAAGCGAAGCCATGGCTAAAACCCTTTTGGTCGGGTTGCGAGGGCGGCGCGCTAGCGGACGGCATCCGCGGTTGCCGCTAAAGGCCGGCCCGTTAATTGGATTCATGTGCAGAAAATGAGGAGATAATGATGGAAGTGAAAACCTTCGGCGTCATCGGCGCTGGACAGATGGGCAACGGCATCGCCCAGGTGGCAGCGACCGCCGGGTTGGACGTCATCATGCTCGATATCAACACCGACGTTGTGGAGAAGGGTCTGGCCAACATCACCAAGCTTCTCGCCCGGCAAGTGGAGAAGGGCAAGCTGGCCGCCGAAGAGAAGGAGGCCATTTTAAGTCGCATCACCATCACCACTGCGCTGGCGGAGATGGCGGCGGTGGACTTTGTGGTGGAAGCCGCCACGGAGAACGAAGCACTGAAATTCCAGCTCTACAAAGACCTGGACGAGATCTGCCCCCCCCATGCGATCCTCGCCACCAACACCTCCTCCATTCCCATCGGCCGTATCGCCGCCCAAACCGGCCGACCGGACAAGGTCGTGGGGATGCATTTCATGAATCCCGTGCCGGTGATGAAGCTGGTGGAGGTGATCCGCGGGCTGGCCACGTCGGACGACACCTTCCAACTCACCTGGGACCTCTGCCTCAGGTTCGGCAAGATCCCGGCGGAGGCCAACGATTTTCCCGGCTTCATCGCCAACCGCATCCTCATGCCCATGATCAACGAAGCGGTCTTCACCCTCTACCACGGGGTGGGCACGCCGGAAGCGATCGACACGGTGATGAAACTGGGCATGAACCACCCCATGGGCCCCCTGGCCCTCGCCGATCTCATCGGCCTGGACACCTGCCTGGCCATCATGGAGACGCTGCACGACGGTTTCAAAGACAGCAAGTATCGCCCCTGCCCGCTGCTGCGTAAATATGTGGAGGCCGGCTGGCTGGGCCGCAAGAGTGGGCGCGGCTTCTATGACTATGGGTGATGGGCGGCACCATTCGGACGGCGACGGCCCATGCGGAGACAGGACGGTTGCCGGCCCTTAGCCAAAGAGGGAGACAAGATGCCACGTAAAAAAGCCAACGCCCTCCCCCAGGTGGGCAAATCGATAAAGAAAATCCGGATCGCCAAGAAGATCAGCTACGACGCCCTGGCCAACGAGACCGGCTTCGCCATCGACTTCATCAAGCAGATCGAGGCCGGCAAGGTCACGCCGCCGGTGGGCGCCCTGCTCTCGATTTCACGGGCCCTGGAGATCGACTCGGGACAATTGCTCAAGGAGCAGGAGGACCGCCTGGCCGACCGCGTCAAGGCCTACACCAAGCGTACCCAGAACTACGCCTACACCAGCTTGACGCCGGGTGCCGAGAACAAGCATCTGAAAGCCTTCCGCGTCACCGTGGATCCCAAACAGCAGCACGAGGGGGTTGGCTATCAGCACGAAGGCGAGGAGTTTGTCTACGTGCTCGAAGGCCAGATCGAGGTGCAGGTGGGAGAGCATGTGAACAAACTCAAGGCGGGGGATTCGCTGCACTTCAACTCCAATATCCGCCACCAGATGCGCAATGCCGGGAAGACCCCCACGGAGATGATTGTCGTCGTCTACAGCCCTTAACGGGGCGGCGGCGCGTGTGCCGCTCCCGGCGGACCGCGGTGTGTGATTCTGTACCCCGGCGGCGACCCGCTGCCGGAGTTCCCTCACCCGCCGCGATCACGGATGGGGCCGCCAGGATGAATGGGGCCGCATCAGACACAAGGAGACTCCTGTATGAGCTTTCAGCTTTCCGAAGAGCAGCTGATGATCCAAGCCATGGTGCGTGAATTCGCCCGCAAGGAGGTGGCCGTGACGGCCGCCGAGCGCGACCAGACCAAAGCCTTCCCCAAGACCAACCTCAAGAAGATGGGCGAGCTGGGACTCATGGGAATGATGGTGCCGGTGGAGTACGGCGGCGAGGGCGCCGACACCGTCAGCTATGTCCTGGCGCTGTCGGAGATCGCCTACGCCTGCGCCGCCACGGCCGTTGTCATGTCGGTGCACAACTCCATCACCTGCGAGAGCATCGTCAAGTTCGGCAGCGAGGACCTCAAGCAGCGCTTCCTGCCCAAGATGGCGACCGGCAAGTGGATCGGCGCCTTCGCGCTCACCGAGCCCCACGCCGGCTCCGATCCAGTCCGTCAGAACGCCACCGCCGTCAAAGATGGCGACACATACGTCATCAACGGGACCAAGCGCTTCATCACCAGCGGCAAGAATGGCCACCTGGTGATCGTCACGGCCAAGACCGACCCCGACGCCGGCCACAAGGGCATCAGCGCCTTCGTGGTGAAAAAGGGCACCAAAGGTCTGAGCGTCGGGCATGAAGAGGACAAGATGGGCCTGCGCGCCTCGGACACCGTCGATCTGCTCTTCGAGGATTGCCGGGTGCCCGCCGCCAACATGCTGGGTGCGCCGGGGGACGGTTTCAAAATCGCCATGACGGGACTGGACGGCGGCCGCATCGGCATTGCCGCCCAGAGCCTCGGCGTGGCGACGGCCGCGTTCGACGCCGCCCTCAAATACGCCAAAGGGCGCGAACAATTCGGTCAGAAGATCTCCAAGTTTCAGGGGCTTCGCTGGACCATCGCCGACATGGCGACCGAGATCGAGGCGGCCCGCCTGCTGATGCTCAACGCCGCGGCCCTCAAGGACCACGGGAAGAAATTCACCCAGCAGGCCAGCATGGCCAAACTCTTCGCTTCGGAAATGGTCAACCGCATCACGGGCAAGGCCCTCCAGATGCACGGCGGTTACGGCTTCACCAAAGACTACCCCGTGGAGCGCTTTTACCGCGACGCGCGCGTCTTCACCATCTACGAGGGCACTTCGGAGATCCAGCGCATCGTCATCTCCAACAACATCCTCAAGGACAAACGCAAACCCTAACCCGTGTCCGTCCCACAGAAGGAGGTCCCATGGTACGCACCGAAATCTCGCTCTTCCTCGTCAACCAGCCGGGTGAGCTCGGCAAACTGGCCACGCTCTTCGCCGAGGCCAACATCAACATCGACGCCCTCACTATCCAGGATGCCTCCAGCTACGTGCGCGAGCTGTTCAAGAACCGCGG
>JAAUYD010131291.1_pt1 | contig 15931 bp, 11 predicted proteins | sample 7278101 | NCBI WGS metagenome assembly JAAUYD01 (sample SAMN14350128, study PRJNA611818) | marine sediment metagenome | isolation source: surface marine sediment (0.6m) | place: French Polynesia: Moorea | collected 2018-08 | reverse complement strand
GCGCGACGGGGTGGTTGTGGGTCGCGCACAACAGCGGTTTGATAGATGAGCTGTACCAGCCCATCGGCCAGCGGCCGCGTTTCAAATGCGGAGGCGTGAATTTCGGCCGGCATTTCTTGAGGAAGCATTTTCAGAACCTCTTCTTTGTTGTAACGCCGGCCGGATGCCCCGATCTCCAGAAAATTTTCAGCCAGAAGGCGATCAAGCGCCTGCTCGTCGCGTCGAATACGGGGCAGCAGCAGCGCTTCTTCAAGATGAATCAGCTCTTCAGTCATGCCAGCCTTTCCCTTAAAGATGGCAGTTCAATCCGCTCATCAACCATTCGCTGATCATGGGCATAGCTTTCATCCGGCTCGATGACCCAGCTTGTGTGATGAAGGCTCTTCAATCCCTGGACAATCTCAAAGTAGTTCAGGCCGCTGCTGGCGTTGCTGTCGAGATGATAAACACCTCCCTGCCGGCGCTTCATAAGCTGAAACAACCCCTCACACGTATCTTCCAGAAAAGAAGTGGCTGGTGTCCATAGAGTGCTGCAGCGGATGACCTCATCTTTTTCATGCATCTGGTGCAGCGCTTCAAACATGTTATTGCCCCCTCGAGTCCGGCCGATCTGCCAGCCGATCCGGGCAATAATGGCCTCGTCTGAAACAGCCTGAATCTGATCTTCACACCGTATTTTGTAGCGACCGTAATCGTCCTGCGATGTGCGCTCGTCCCCCACCCGGTGCGGGCCATCCGGCCGGTTGGAAAAAACCATCACCGTGCTGGTAAACAGAAAACCGAGACCTTGTTCTTTGGCGTATTGAGCCAAAAATTCGGCCCACCGCTCTGAACCCAGCGCCAAATGGCAAATCCAATCCGGCTTCTCTCGTTCAAGAAATGCCAAACCGGCCGCTTCATCTTCTGGGGGCACCAGGGCACGATTCCACGGTGTGGTTTCATATCCCTGTGATTGTAAAACGGCCGCCAAAACCGGGGCTACCGTGCCGTTCATCCCTGTAATGATCGCCTTCATCATCATATTATCTCTCACCGCCTATCAGTTGCCTATCAGTATATTCCCATAATTTCCTGACGGAGAGAATTGAAACGTTGGCAAACCGCATTGATCCAATTAGGTCACAACTTAAATTCCGCGGCGAATTTTAAATCGTGATCGGGTTAATCGTCAATCAAACATCTTTCATCCTTAATCCTTTTACAACCTTACCTTGAACGTGGAGGAGTTTCTTATGCAGACGCGCACTCGCCTGTGGTCATCTTTATTTTCGATTGTGTTGGGTGGCTCAAGTTTGGTTATTTTGACCTTTCTGGCTTTTTCTGTGGATGTTTCCCAGATTCAGGCCGCCCCCAGCGCTACCCTATACGTCGATGTCAATCTGGGAGACGACGCCAATGCGTGCACCGGACCCGGTGCCTCAGCCTGTGAAACCATCGAGGAAGCAATCGACAAAGCTTCAAATGGGGATACGATCGAGATCGCGGCCGGGACCTACTTCGAGCACGATATCCAGGTTGACAAAGAAGTGACCCTGGAAGGAGATAGCGCCAAGACAACCATCATCGACGCCAATTTTCAGGGGCGGGTGTTTGATGTGGATGTCGCCTCCACGATTGCCCGGGTCACTATCCAAAACGGCCGGGTTTTTACGACCTCCTCCGTTCTTTTTGATCGCGCCGGTGCGGGAATCATCAACTCAGGTGATTTGACTCTGTATGGCGTGACCCTGTACAACAATGAGGCTCAGTCGAGTGGCGGCGCCATCTTTACGCTCGACAACCTGACCATAGAAAGTTCCTCGATCATCAGCAACAAGTCCGGCGGCAACGGCGGCGGTTTATATCAGTACAACACGACGGATTATGAGGTGTCGATAGATGATTCGCTGATTTCTGAAAATCAGGCGCTGGCTCTACAGGGTGGGGGTATTTACGCCACTCGACCCACGACCATCTACGGTACCGTCATTTCACACAACAGTGCCCCCAATTCCGGAGGGGGCCTCGCCCTTAACAGCATGGCTGATCCCAGAGAAGTTTATATGGAAAGGGTCACCCTCAATGGCAATGAAGCTCAGGCGGGTGGCGCGGTTATCGTTCAGGGAGGGGGGATGGAGCTGGTCAACGTCACCGTCAGCGGCAACACGGCCAGCAACAACTACGGCGGGCTTTATGCGACTGGAGCGGAGTCTTTTATCACGGTGACCAACAGCACCATTGCCAACAACGATCGGACGAATACCAGTGGTGTCGGTCGCAACGGCCTAAATGTCGTGAGTGGGGCATCGGCAACGGTTGTGAATACGATTTTTGCCGACAATGAAGAAAACAACTGCGGTGCGTCAGGTTCGTGGACGACGCTGGGCTACAACGTGTCGTCTGATTTTTCCTGTTCGCTGACCGGTACCAACGACGAACAGGGGGTGGATCCTCAGCTGTTACCGTTGATTGAAATCGAGGAAGTTTTTCCATATCACCCTATCCGGGGTGACAGCCCGGCCGTCGACACCGGCAGCAACGTCTACTGCCCCGCCACCGACCTACGGGGCATCGCCCGGCCGTTCGACGGGGATAATGACGGCACGGCCACCTGTGACAAGGGCGCTTATGAAGTGACCCCACAGCTTGAAATTTCCGATCTGTCAATCCTGGAAGGGGATACCGGCAGTGCAACCGCGCAGTTTACGGTGACCCTCTCCCCAACCAGCACCCTGCCGGTCACCGTCCTGGCTTCAACAACCGATGGCTCAGCCTTGGCCGTTAGCGACTACACGGCCGTAACCGATCAGGTTGTCGCTTTTGCTCCTGGTGAAGGGACCAAATTTGTTTCGGTGGACATCATCGGTGATACCGCTGATGAAAACGATGAAACGTTTACGGTCACATTGAGCAGCAACACCAACGCTTTATTGCTCGATGGGCAGGCGATTGGGACCATTATTGATAATGACGGACTGCCCTCTCTGGCCATCAGCGATCAAACGATTGAGGAAGGAAATATTGGCACCAAATCGGCCGTCTTTGAAGTCACCCTGTCCCCGGCCGCGACGACGACGGTTAACGTCAATGTGGCGACGGCAAACGATACGGCGACGGCCGGTTCTGACTACACCGCCGTAGTCGATACCCTCACCTTTGATCCCGGTGAAACCGTACAAACGGTCAGCGTTGATATTCTGGGGGATGTCATCGACGAAGGCAGCAGCGAAACCTTTGTGGTCAATCTCAGCGGTCCTACCAACGCCAAGGTGACCGATGGGTCGGCCGACGGCACGATCGCTGACGATGATGAGGCCATTATCGAGCATGACTTTGGACCCCAGATCAGTGAAGGAGACAGCGGCACCACAACCGCCTACTTCACGGTGACCCTGACCACGCCGGCCGCTTTCACTATCATGGTCGACTATGAAGTGAGGGAAGGAGTTGGGGATGATGGGGCCAAGTTTGGCAGCGACATCACCGGCACGCTGAGCGGAACGGTCACCTTTGATCCGGGCGAGACGGTCCAGACCTATCCCGTTGAAATCATCGGCGATTATGTGATCGAGGAGGATGAACCGTTTAGCTCACTGCTCAGCAACGCCGTGCCGACGATCCCCATTCAGCCCAACAGCTCGCTGGCGACGATTATTAATGATGATGATCAATATCTGGTGATGATTCCGCTGGTGGTCAGGGAATAATTAGCACGGCGCTTCGCGCCTTTTAGCGCGGTGCTGCGCACCTGTCAGCGCAGGGCTTCGCCCTTTTCAGCAATCAGCTAATAGCTGTTGGCTGAGAGATGCGGAGCATCGAGCTAGTAGGTGCGCAGCACCGTGCTACTAATCTTGACAACATACATACACGCATGTTAGTATAATCTCATGAAGAAAACCGCTGAAGAAGCCGCCCGAACCCGACAGGATTTGCTTGACGCCGCGCTGGGGGTGTTCAGCCGCAAAGGATATCACGCCACGCGCCTGGTGGATATCGCCGCCGAGGCCGAGGTCACCCGCGGCGCAATTTATCATCACTTCGGGAACAAGGCCGGCCTTTATCGCGAACTGCTCGACAGCGCGTCGATGGTTGGCAGTCAAATTGTGACCGAAGCGGTCCAGCAGGGGGGCACATTTATCGACATTCTGCAGCGGATTCTGGTGATGACCTTTGCTCGGGTCGAAAACGACCGGCGGCTGCAGGACATCATGGCCCTCTATCTGTTCAACACCGATTTAGCAGACGAGCTGACTGATATCCGGGAAAAGGTCCGTCAGGAGTCGATCACCATGATTGACGGGATCGCCGCCCAGATGCAAATGGGAATAGACACCGGGCAGCTCCGGCCGGGAATCTCAGCTCACACCTACGCCCGGTCGTTTATCGCCTACCAAAATGGCGTTGTCGACCTGTGGCTGGGCAATCCGCAGGCGTTTTCACTTACCAAAGAAGGCGCGGCCCTGGCCGATGCCTTTTTGCGAGGGTTTGCTTACCAGATAGATTAAGTAAAAAATTTTCTGCAATTTACATACAAACAAGTATGTATAAAAGCTTAAAAGGAGACATCATGTACCCGACAACCACACTCAAACCATCTAAAGGCCAGAGCGCCACACAACCGTTGAACCTGAGACGATCAGCCCTCTTCTTTGCCATCCCGGCGCTGGCGTTTATCCTCGGCACCTACTGGATTTGGCCCCGCCTGCTGGTCACGTCCTCACTCTCTCCATTTGAAGGGTTTATGCTCGTTTCGATCGTGCCGCTGGCCCTGTTATTAACGGCCGCCATCGTCGCCTATGTGCTTGATGGCCATCCGCACAGCTGGTCAGCCTTTTTCACCCGCATGCGTTTCCAACGCGTGTCCTGGCGCGATGTGGGGTACGGGCTGCTGACCGCTGCCGTGGGGGTGCTGGGTTACGGTGCCCTCGCCCCGGTCACCCTCTGGCTGATGAACCAGGGCCTCATCCCGCTGCCGCAGCAAATTCCGGTGCTGATCGACCCGCGCATCGCCCTGTCGCCGGCGGCATTAACAGAATTTACCGGTGGGCCGCTGGCCGGCAACTGGTCGATTGTCATCATCTTCTCCGTCTTTCTCTTCTTCAACATTGTTGGTGAAGAGCTGTGGTGGCGGGGGTATATTCTGCCGCGGCAGGAAGCCCATTTCGGCCGCTGGGCCTGGCTGGTTCATGGCTTGATGTGGATGCTCTTTCACGCTTTCAAATGGTGGGATTTGCTCAATATCCTGCCGTCTACCCTGGCCATTGCCTATTTCGCCCAGCGCACAAAAAGCAGCTGGCCGCCTTTCATCGCTCACTTGCTGATGAATGGTTTGACGCTAATTACCTTTATCGGCTATGTTGTGGCCGGTGGATAATGAAGCGGCCGCGCAAACTCACAAAAATACGACGACGCCGCGCTGGATCAGTTGATCTACCTCATCTGGAATCGCATTAAAACGGTTCCAGCGCAGATCAACCTTCTCGAGATGAGGGAGCTCAAACAATCCGGCCGGCAGCTCGCGCAGCTGATTGGCTCGCAGATCGAGGAAACGCAAATTTTGCAGCTGTCCCATCGAATCGGGCAGGCTGGTCAACGCGTTAAAGCGCAGATTCATCTCAGCAAGATCCGCTAAATTCCCCAGCGATTCAGGCAGCTGCCGGATGCCGTTCTTCTGCAGGTCGATTTTGCGCAGGCGCGACAGCCGGCCGATGGTGTGCGGCAGCTCCCTCAAGCGGTTGTTCATGAGGTGCAGTTCGAGCAGATGCTCCAGACGGCCAATCGACTCCGGGAGTGCTGTAATCTGATTGTTGTACAGGCGAAGCTCCTGCAAATTTTCGAGATCGCCAAGCCACTCGGGAAGCTGGGTCAGCTGATTGTCGGTCACGTTTAGATAAAGCAGGTTTTTTAGCTGCGCCAGCGATGGGGGCAAGCCGGTCAAGCGATTGTTGCTTAAATACAAAAAGCGCAGCCGGGATAGGTCGCCCAGCTGATCGGGCACGGTTTCAAGCAAATTATGCCCGAGATCAACCATCTCCAATTTTTGCAGACCGCCTATTTTTTCAGAAACCATCTTCAGCTGATTACCGGCCAGATTTAACGTATGCAAATTTTTCAGCGACCAGACTTCATCAGCCACATCCTGCAGCTGATTGTCATAAGCGCTCAGAATGCGCAGATGGGGCAAATCGGCCACGGCCGCCGGTAGGGCGGTCAAAGAACGCCCGTCTACGTTAAAATCAAAACAGTCGGAGAGGTCTTTTTGATGTTTCAGCACGGCCAGCAGGGCGGTACCACGTAATTTTTGGGTGTGTTGATGGTTAAGCATTTTTTACCTGCAAATTAACAGCGGTTGCTTAAACTTGCGCAGTAAGTGCTCAACCGTGCTGCCTAAGACCAGCCGCAGGGCCGGCCGGAAACCAAATCCACCGATAATTAAAAGGTTGCTTTGATGGTCGGCGGCCGTTTCGAGAAGGGCTTTGTGAATCGGTCCCTCCCGCAAAACAAATTTTGCCCAATCAACCCCGTTCTCCAACAAATATCCACGAGCCCGCTCCAGTGCCGTAGCCGTAGTGTTTGCCGTTTGCACCGTCAGCACCGTCAGCGCTCGCTGCCAGCGGGCCGCGAGATAAGTAGCCACAAAGAGCGCCTCATCCGCTTTGGGGCTGCCGTCATAGCCCAGTAAAATTCGATCTTGAGGGGAGCGGACGGCATTGGGTATGGCCAAAATCGGGCGGGGGCAGCGCTGAATGATTGTGCCCCAGGAGGATCTTAGACGAGCCAGCGGGTTGGGTTCGGGCGGATCGGTTAAATTGATGACCACCAGGTCCACCCAGGCGGCACGTTTAACGATTACCTGATCAAAACGGCCGATTTCCACTACAAAATCGCAGCGCATTCCGGCTTCGTGGCAGCGAGCGGAAAAACGCTTTTGGATGTTTTCGACCGCTGCCCGATCGAGTGACGCGTGGTCGCGGGCGACATACAAACCCAAAATGTAGTCGTCATCTCCCTGGCTTTGTTCAATCATCTGCTCCAGAATATCCCAATCTCCCGGGATCCCTTCAAACAGGACCAGGATATTTTCAAACAGGTGGTGTTCACGATGTAGAATGAGCTGCTGCTCTCGCCAGCGGCCAACTCGCGGCCCCTTTTCTAAAGCGGGAGCAACCGAATCGAGCACCAGATTTAACAGCGGCCGGTCGCTCTTTTGGGCCACGAGCTCGGGGACAGTGGTTTCCGGATCAAGATGCCACCCTAACGCCTCTTCCAATTCTTCTCGTCTTTCTGAAACGAGTACATAAATGTCGGTTTCGGTGCGGCCGGGAAAGCGATGGAGTCCTCCCAGTTCCCGGATAATCTGTACCACCGGCAAATAAACGTGCTCATACCATTTTTCCACCGCCTTGTCCCAATTCTCAGGCAGACAGCGGCCGTCTTTATCTTTACCGAGGAGGCAACATTCGGTATCAATTTGATCCAGCAAAACCTCATAATGACCGGCAAAGGTCATCAGCAAATTCGCCTCGGGGTACCGCTGATCTAAATTGGTTTTTTCTAGAAAGTCAGCGTAGTGAGCCTTGCAGATCACTTCATCCGGATCGTCATCAGCTGAAAGAGGAACCCGCATTTCAATCTCGGTTACGTGTGCAGCGATCGTTTTGGTTCCCAGCTGCCGGGCCACGGAGACGCGATGGTTTCCATCATTGACAAAATAAACTTCCCCCAGCTTATACACGTCGATAGGGGGCATCCCTTTCATGTCGGTCACGGCCGCCTTGACCCGCGCCCAGCGCTCCTGATTGCTATCTTTTGTTGGCAGGAAGCTGCGCGTAAAATCTTTGTAGCGGCCGACGCTGCCGACAATTTTGTCGAGGGGAATTTCCTGCAGACCGCGGTCAACGGCCGGGCCGGTTTTCATCGCCCGGCGCACGTCATCAAAACAAAGGAGCGTGTCCGATTTTCCCTGCAAACGGGACATAATTTGGCGGATAACCGCCTGACGCCGCGCACGTTGAAAATCGTGTACGGCCATATCATAGCTAGATTGGGGAGCGTGGGTCATAACTCTTCACCGCCTGAAGCATTCTATTCTTCAGGTAATTTTATCCCATTCGACGGGCGATAATCCACAAGGGATGAATGACCTGCTTTTTCGATTAGCTCAACCGCTTTATCAATCCCTTTTTCAGCCCTGATTTTTTCGCCAAGTTCAGCCGCGTTTAACCGGATCTGCTGGTTGTTACCCGCTTCATCAACCGCCCGAGCCAGCAGGTCGGCCGTTACTTTTTGACGTGGAATTGGTTTTGGACCAACGCCAAGCCGACTGACCTGCTTCCCCCAAAATGGCTGGTCGGCAAAAAATGGAATCAGAATCGACGGAACACCGGCCCGCAGACCGGCTGCCGTGGTTCCTGCACCACCGTGATGAACGACGGCAGCCGTGCGCGGAAAAAGCCAGTCGTGGGGCACCTGATCCACCACAAAGACGTTGGCCGGTGCGGAGGATGCGGTAAGGCCTCCCCAGCCGGTCATCAAGATACCGCGCCGGCCGCTGATTTCCAAGGCTTTGAGAACCAGCTCGGCCGTTTTTTGTGGATCGCGGGTGTTCATGCTGCCAAACCCGATGTAAATAGGCGGATCGCCTGCCGCCAAAAATTCCTGCAGGTCAGCTGGAGGATGCCAAACACCAGCACTTTCAAGAAACCAGTAACCGGTGACGCTGGTATTGGCCGGCCAGTCAACCGGTTTGGGAACCACATGCCGGCTGTAGGCAAACAGCGCAGGCATCCCGGCTCGAATCAGTGGGGTAATGGGTGCTCGCCATGGCCAGGGAGGGAGATTGTTGATTTCCTGACGAGCCTTGTTGACAAACGGCCGCAGCATTTGCCAGAAAATTTGCTCCGAGATGAGGTGGGATGCTTTGTTCACGAATCCATTTTCAACAGGTGGCGGTGGCAGCAGGGCGTTTGGAAATGCTCGTGATGAGAGCAGCGGCTGCAGGGCCACCTGTACGTGGGGAATACCCATAGCTTCAGCGAATGAGGCTCCGGCGTAAAAAACCGATCCGGCAGAAACAACCAGGTCTGCCCCTTGACAGGCCACAGCAACATCATTAACCGCTTGTCCATAGGTGCGTTTTAATTCATCTCGCATGACCCGCACGATTTTGAGCGGGTTTTTACTGTCGAGCATCTCCTGCCCTTCCCGGCTTTGCAAGGTGGCGGTGATATCCCCTTCAATCGCCTGAAAGTGAACCTTATAGAGGCGCGCCATCTCGGCAAAGCTTCTGTAGGAGGCAAAAACCACCCTGTGGCCGGCTTTTTGCAGGGCGTGGCTGAGGGCAACGGCCGGTTGAATGTCCCCTCGTGAACCGAGGGCTAAAACGGTGATGTTCATAATCAATCCTTTCTTCTTTTATTGAAGCTTGGCGAGATTCTTGTATGTTAAAAAGAAAGATGGTCCGAGGGCAATTTAACCAATCCACATTTGTAGGGGCTTGGCTTGTAGGGGCTTGGCTAGCCAAGCCCTTACCCAGAGACTTTGGTTTAAAATCCTATTGCCCCATTAATTTCTAAACTTTCATCAATGCGGGGGAGAAGAAATTTCAGGGTTAATCCGGGCCTTTATTTGATATATGGTGCCTTAGAAATGCCGAAACCCGTTCACGCCATGAGGCGGTGACTTCCGGATCTCCCAGCCAGATAAAATGGCCAAATTGATCGAGTGTGACGAGCTCTGCATCGGGGATGGTCCCGGCGGCAAAGGTCGCATTTTCATACGGAATATCCCCATCAAAGCGGCTATGGACAATCAGGGCCGGCCGATCGATTCTTTCCAGCGGCAGACGCGGCAGGGTTTGCTGCATATCCAAATCATTCATCATTCCCGGGAAGCGCGGCTTGGCTGGAACCATCGCCTGGGCAATGCGGGCCAACTCTGCTCGCTGCTGTGGATCGGCTAATATGCGTTGGCTGATTTCCCGACCGATGTCGGGCGTATAGGTCGTTTCGGTCCGCACAAAATCACCCATCACCCAACCGGGAACCCGGGTCATCACCTGATAGATCAAAAAATAGGTGATATTTTGCCCCGCGGGTGACATCACCAGCCGGCCGAGCAGGCTATTTTGTTGATCTTCGGTCAGGGATGTCTGCTGCGTCAACGCCGAGAGTAGAACCAGGGCCTGGGTCTGTGCCGCATGACGCAGGGCAAACTGCAGCGCGGGCGGCCCTCCTGCACTCACCCCAACAACCGCCATCGCCTCCATATCCAGCGCTTCGAGAAGGGCAGCGGCCAGATCCGCCTGCTGCTCGGCCGAGGTTCGGCCGTCGAGCGGTGTGCGCAAGTAGCCCGGCCGCGATGGGGTTAATACCGTAAACCCCGCCTCAACCAGAAACTCGATCATATACCAGCCGTTATGGGCAACGACCCCACCATGGAAGTGAAGGATAACCGGCCCCTGGCCGATCAGGTGATATTCAACGCGCCCTAATTTAGTCTCGATGAGTTGGCTGTCTGCAATCGCCCGCGCGTATTGGCGCTCGTTCCAGCGTCGAAACAGGCGAGCAGCCTGCCAGATGCCGGCCGCGAGTAAAGGGAGGAGAAGGTATTTTTTCATGATTTACGATTCTGGGAGCAGTTTAATCCTGATAAGTTTTATGTCAAGTACTTCATGCTTTCATTCGTCTATTTTAAGGGCTCAACCGGGGTGCCGCATCGATCAAAAGTTGTATTTAGGGTATATTGCCCTGTCTAAAAATTGACAAAAGGAAAATGGAATGTCTCAACAACAGCAACCTTATCAACGTGGTACACAATGTGTTTGGTCCGGCGAAGAACATTATTTGCTGCAGGGAGCCACTCAGGTTCCGATTGTCCACAGCGTTTCATTTGGCTATGACGATGTTGACGAGTGGCTGGCCGTGGCTTTGGGGCAAAAAAAAGGGCACATCTACGGCCGAAACACCAACCCAACCGTTGAAGCGCTTGAAGAAAAAGTGCGCCAGCTCGAGGGCGCTGAAGCGGCAACCAGCGCCGCCACCGGTATGGGCATTATCAGCAGCGCCCTTTTTGCCCTGCTGTCTCCCGGGCAGCGCGTGGTTTCCATCAAAGACACGTATGGGGGAACCAACGTCATTTTCACCGAGTTTATGCCCCGCTTCAAAATAGAGGTTGCGTTGTGCGATACGGCCGATCACGAACAGATCGAAGCGGAAATTGCCCGCGGGTGCGACGTGGTTTATTTGGAAAGCCCTACTAACCCCACCGCCAAAGTAGTCGATATCGCTCGGCTGGCAGCAGCCGGACGAGCGGCCGGAGCCACGGTCATCGTAGACAACACGTTTGCTACCCCTATCAATCAAAACCCGCTCGCTTTGGGTGCTGATTTGGTGCTGCACAGCGCCACGAAGTTTTTAGGCGGTCACGCAGATGCGCTGGGTGGGGTCATTTGCGGCCGGGCGGAACTGATCAATCAGATTTATCACTACCGGGAGATCAACGGCGCCACGCTGCACCCCACGGCCGCCTATTTGCTGCTGCGCGGCATGAAAACACTCGAGCTGCGGGTGCAGCGACAAAATGAAAGCGCCCTAAAAATTGCCCGGTATTTAGATTCTCACCCGGCCGTGGAGGCGGTTTACTATCCTGGGCTGCCCACTCACAGCGGTCATGACATTGCTCAAAAACAAATGCGCGGCTATGGAGGCATGTTGAGCTTCATCCTGAAGGAAAACACCCTCGACGGGGTCCGAAAATTGATTCCGCGCTTTAAGCTTGCTCATGCGGCCGCCAACCTCGGTGCGGTGGAAACCATTGTTGGACCGCCGGCAACCACCAGCCATGTTGAATGCACGGCCGAAGAACGAGCCGCCATGGGCATTCCGGAAGGACTGATACGCTACTCAACCGGCATTGAAAACGTAGACGACTTACTGGAAGATTTAGAGCAGGCCCTGACGATTTTTTGACAGGGCTGCCGTCGGGCAAAAATAAAAAAAGGGCCGAGTGGATACTCGACCCTTTTCCTTACTGATTACTGATTGGCCGGTCACAAACCCGATGGCTTGTACCTGACCTACTTCACTTTTGGACCGGCATTGATGATGGCTTCGCTGCTTCCGTCCTTGTACTTTTCAAAATTGTCGTTGAACAAACGGGCCAATTTTAACGCCTGATCATCGTAATCTAACGGATCGAGCCACGTATTTCTCGGATTGAGGATGTTATCCGGGACGTTGGGGCAGGCAAAGGGCACTTCTAAACCAAAGAATGGGTCATTGAAGAAATGTACCTGAGCTAATGAACCATCGTGGATGGCATCGATGATGGCCCGCGTGTATTCCAGCGGAATACGATTACCAACGCCAAACGGTCCACCGGTCCAACCGGTATTAACCAACCAGGCGGTGGATCCGTGCTCCTGCATCTTTTGGGCCAGCAGCTCCGCATATTTACTGGGATGCCAGACCATAAACGCAGCCCCAAAACAGGCGGAGAAGGTCGCCTGGGGTTCGGTCACACCCATTTCTGTACCGGCCACTTTGGCGGTGTAGCCGCTAATAAAATGATACATCGCCTGATCCGGGGTCAATTTACTGACCGGCGGAAGCACACCAAACGCATCGGCCGTCAGCAAAATAATGTTCTGGGGATGGTCTCCAACGCAGGGAATTTTGGCGTTTGGGATATACTCAATTGGGTAAGAAGCACGTGTGTTTTGGGTAATGGAAACGTCGGTAAAATCAACCTGGTGCGTGCGTTTGTCATAAATAACGTTCTCAAGGACGGTGCCATATTTGATCGCCGCATAAATTTCCGGTTCCTTTTCAGCAGAAAGGTTGATCGCTTTGGCGTAACACCCTCCTTCCATATTGAAAATACCTTTGTCGGTCCAGCAGTGCTCATCATCACCGATCAATTTACGGCGGGGATCGGCCGACAAGGTGGTTTTTCCGGTTCCGGAGAGACCGAAGAAAAGAGAAACATCTTCATCATCTCCTTCGTTGGCCGAGCAGTGCATCGACAACACATCCTTTTTGGGCATGAGGTAATTCATGACCGTAAACACGCCTTTTTTCATTTCGCCAGCGTATTCGGTCCCCAGAATAACCGCTTCCCTCTCTTCGAAGGAGAGGTCGATGGTGGTCTTTGAGGTCATGTACGCGGTGTGCCGATTGGCCGGAAATTGGCCGGCATTGTAAATGACGAAATCGGGATCACCAAACGTTTTTAACTGTTCATCGGTCGGCCGGATCAACATATTCCACATAAACAGGGCATGATAGGGGCGCGTGCAAATAATGCGCACTTTTAGACGCTGGTCTTCATCCCAACCGGCGTAGCCATCGACCACATACACTTTGTCCCGGGTATTGATATAGTCAATTGCCCGTTCGCGATTGATGTGAAAGGTGTGTTCATCAATTTCCACATTTACCGGCCCCCACCAAATGTCATTTTCGGAATCAGGATGGCGCACAACCCGCTTATCCAACGGACTGCGGCCGGTTTTTTCTCCCGAGCGCACGATTAACGCTCCTGAACCGGAGATAGCGGCCTCATCTTCGAAAAGAATCGCTTCCTGATATAAAACAGGTGGGCGAGCGTTGCGAACAACGTTATCGACTTCAATATGATGTTTATTCAACGAAAAATTGGTGGACATGGTATCCTCTCTTACTCCAGATGGTGGTGAATGGATTCATTTTTCCATGCAACCTCAACGGCAAATTTTGACTTGAAAATCTACCCATAATTCTTATAAGCGACAGAATATTGAGGTTCCTGGGGTAATTCTCTTTTCTGCAAAGCCTTACAATAAAGAGAACACGAGCTTATTATAACGGCTTGTTTACACCATGACAGGGTTTTTAATCAATTGGTGGTGAAATACAGGGGAGTATCAATGACTTTTGTCATTTTAGAGGGGTTAAGAGGAAAATCGCTTGACCGCTCTGGCTTTTGCTTTTGCAGCTTCTACCTCACGGTTTTTTGCGGGCGCATTTGTCTGCAGCGTATCGAGTAGTTCTTGAGAGACGCGCGAAATTTGATCGACCGCAGCCATAAAAGCCGCTTCATTTACTTTTGAGGGCTTGGAAAACCCGCTGATTTTGCGCACAAACTGCACGGCGGCCGCGGTAATCTCCTCTTCGGTTGCCGGAGGATCAAAATTAAAGAGGGGTTTTATATTTCTACACATGCCAACTTCCTTATGAATGTGGGGTCACTTCCGGCTGATAATCAGCCGCTTGATGGCGGAAATACGTGTTAAACAACTCAGCGTAATGACCATCTTTGTTCATCAAGGTGTCGTGGTCTCCTTCTTCGATGATTTCCCCTTTGCGCAGAACGATAATGCGGTCCGCTTCTTTGATCGTTGATAAACGATGGGCGATCACCAGCGAGGTGCGATTGCGCAAAACAACGTTGAGGCTTTCCTGAATTTGGGCTTCGGTAACCGGATCAACGCTGGCCGTGGCTTCATCCAAAATCAAGATAGAAGGATCGTCCAGCAGCACGCGAGCCAGAGCAACGAGCTGTCGCTGCCCCATCGAAAGGGAGCGGCCGCCTTCCCCCACATCGCTGTCGAGCCCGTTGGGCAAAACATCGACCCAATCTCCCCAACCGATGGTGCGGGCCACCTGCGCCACTTCTTCATCACTGGCTTCCGGCCGGGAATACCGTATGTTGTCGCGCACCGTCCCGGAGAAAAGAAAGGGGGTTTGAGGCACCATGCCGATCTGCCGCCGGTACGCCATCAAATCAAATGACCGCACATCGTGACCGTCAATCAGCAGCTGCCCCTCCTGAAACTCGTAAAAGCGGGCCACCAGCTTACCCAAACTCGACTTCCCCGCTCCGGTATGACCAACAAGGGCGACCATTTCTCCGGCCGGGATAAGAAGATTAAAATCGGGCAAAACCTGCTCTTGCTCTGTATAGCGAAAACGAACCTGTTTAAATTCGATTTCGCCGCGCAGGCGCGGCACCGGCCGGTTATCATTTTGAAAAACCCGCGCCTCTGAATCCATCAGGGAAAATACCCGCTCGCTGGCCGATAACCCCAGCTGAAACTGGCTCCAAAACGAGGCAATACTGGTTAAGGGGAACCAGAAAATGCCCATCGCCTGGATAAAGAGAAACCAGTCCCCAGGTGAAACGGCACCGTCCAGCGTGCTGCGGCCGCCAAAATAGACGATTAATACCGAGCCCAGCCCGGCAATCATAATCAACAGCGGAAAAATTCCGCTGTAAACAAACCCTTCACGCAAATTCACCTGATATGACTGCTCGTTGATATCGAGAAATTCATCATAGACCGTCTGCTCCTGACGGAAATTCTTGGCAACCGAAATTCCGGCCAGCGTTTCTTGCAGATGGGCATTGACGGTTGCCCGGGCCCGCTGTGCGCCACTTGAGGCGCGACGGGCGATGCGCCGAAAGCCGAGGGCCGCAATGATGATAAAAGGGGCAATGATTAGCGCCAAAAGAGTCAACCGAACGTTGATCGTCGACATGACGATGATTAACAATCCCATTAGGAGCACCTGACTCATCAGGTTGAGCGTTAGGGTAACCACCGTCGAGAAGTCTCGGGTATCACCGGTAATGCGGCTGACTATTTTGCCGGAAGCGTGTTCGTCATAAAACGACATGTCGCGATCGAGAATGGCGGCAAAAACATCCTCCTGCAGCTGCAAAACCACATCGCCCACGGCATAGGCGGTATATGATTGGCGGAAGTAGTTAAATCCCCAGGAAAACGCGCCGGCCAGCAAAATCACGATTGCCAGCGTGACGGCTGCCGTGGTGGTGAAATCGGCCGCCAGCGTATCAACCGCACGGGCCAACATCACCGGCAGCACCGTGTCCATGACGGCATTCAACAAAATCATGCCCGAGACAAAACCCATCGTGCGAGCTTCTGGCCGGAAATACCCGATGATGCGCT
>JAAUYD010311649.1_pt1 | contig 15947 bp, 13 predicted proteins | sample 7278101 | NCBI WGS metagenome assembly JAAUYD01 (sample SAMN14350128, study PRJNA611818) | marine sediment metagenome | isolation source: surface marine sediment (0.6m) | place: French Polynesia: Moorea | collected 2018-08 | reverse complement strand
CGCTCGAAGATCTGCGACGTCGAGAAGTTCAGGACGCCCAGGATCTCGGCCTCCTGGGTGAAGGCCGTCGAAGCGCCGCCGACGGAGTCGTAGTCGTCGTAGATGCCGACCGAGAGGAATCCCGCCGTCAGCTCGAGGTCGATGTCCGCCCCCACACAGAAGGTCGTGTAGCAGCCGTACTCGTCCTGCCCGTAGGCGACGCCGAACTCCTGGCTCTCCGAGACGAGCGCGGAGGCGCCGTTGCCCGACCCCCAGGTGGTGGCTCCGCCGAGATCGCGCGCCGCCTGGTGCAGCTCGGGGCTGTAGAGCGCGCGGCACTGCTGCTCGGTGATGGCGCCGTCGTTGGCGTTCGGGAAGCACTGCAGGGGATAGAGGCAGCCGGCTACCGAGCAGGCCTCGCAGCTCAGGCCCGGCTGGCACTGGTTGAAGGCCGAGCAGCCCTCGCCGACGGTCTTGTACGCCTTGCAGCGCTGCGTTCCGCCCTGGCAGAAGAGGCCCGCGGCGCACTCGACGCCGATGCCGCAGGGCTCGTTCAGCTCCGGCGTCGGGTGGCGGCACTCGCGGAGGAAGTCGCAAACCAGGCCGGCCTCGCAGCTGCCCTGACCCGTTCCCGAGCAGCGCTGGCCGGCGCCGCCGCGGGGCTCGCACACGCCGCCGATGTCGGCCGAGCAGCCGAGCTCCGGCGAGCAGGGCACGCCCGCACCGCAGGGCTCGCCCAGCAACGACGGCTGGTGCCGGCAGACGCCCACGAAGTCGCACGCGAGCCCGTCCGCGCAGGTGCCCTGGCCGAGGCCGGTGCAGGGCTCGCCGCCCTGGGCGCGCTGGATGCAACGCCCGCCGATGCCCGACGAGCAGACGAGGTCGCCCGCACAGGGAACGCCCACGCCGCACGGCTGGCCCAGCTGCGGGGGATCGTGTCGGCACTCGCCGAGGAAGTCGCAGACGAGGCCGCTCTGGCAGGTGCCCTGGCCGATCCCGGTGCAGGACTCGCCGGGGCCGTCGGGCGCCTCGCAGCGGCCGGCGACCGGTGACGAGCAGTTCAAGCCGGCTGCGCAGGGGACACCGGTGCCGCACAGCTCTCCGACCCGGCCGGGCTGGTGACGACACTCTCCCAGGAAGTCGCAGGCGAGCCCGGGCTTGCAGGTGCCCTGGCCGAGCCCCGTGCAGCTCTCGCGCCCGTCACCGCGCTCGGTGCAGATGCTCTGGGTGAAGCTCACGACGCGGCAATAGTCGTTCGCGCTCGCGCAGGGCGAGAAGAGGCTGCAGGGCTCGCCCGTCGCCGCCGAGGGCTCCGGAGCGGTCAGCACGAGCCCGAGGGCCGCGAGCGCGAATCCGCCGATTCGAGCGAGGAGGAGTCGCCTTCGGTGCCGCATGTCCGGTCTCCCACCGGGTCCCCTCGGTCGGGAGGGGCCCGCGATGGGAGCAACCTACGGCGCGCCCGGGTCGCTGCGTATGGGCCGGATGGCCCATTTGCGGCCAGCCGGGGCCCTGGGAGGCGCTAGAGGCGGTAGAGCCTCGCGACGTTGTCCCGGGTGATCGCCGCTCGCGTGCTCGCCGGGCAGTCGGTGAACATCTCGTCGAGGACGTCCGCCGAGCAGGGCCAGGTGGAGTCGGTGTGCGGATAGTCCGAGCCCCACATCAGGCGGTCCTCGCCGATCAGGTCGCGCGTGCGGAGGGCCGGCTGGTCGTCCTCGATGGTGGCATGGAACTGCCGCTTCCAGATCTCCGCCACGGGTTCGACCGCCGGGCCGCTCGGGTCCTTCGCGAACTCGCGCTGCCAGCCCTGGTCGGCCCGCTCGAGCCAGTGTGCGATCCATCCCGCGTTGAACTCGGCCACCACGAACTGGAGCTCGGGGAAGCGCTTGCACACGCCGCGGCACATGAGCTCGACCAGCGTGTCGTGGATCAGCGAGGAGGTGCCGGCGTATATCGTGATGGGATCGCGGCCGGAGGATTCGCGGAGCCACGCCGGAATGTGGGAGAAGCAGCCGACGTGGAACGAGATGGGAACGCGGGCCTCCTGGGCGCGCGACCAGAGCGGATCGTACTCCTCGTCGCAGTAGCGCCGGCCCTTGGGCGCGTTGCTCGGCAGGATCACGCCGCGGTAGCCGAGCCCGATCACGCGCTCGAGCTCCTTCGTGGCGGCCTCCGGGTCCTGGACGGGCAGCGCCGCGATGCCGTGGAGGCGGCCCTTCGAGGCCGCGCAGAACCGGTGGAGCCAATCGTTGTAGTTCTGCTGCAGGGCGACGAGCAGCTCCACGTTCTTCAGGCCGAACATGGGGAAGAAGCCCGGGTACAGGAACTCGGCGGCGATCCCGTCGACGTCCTGGTCCTCGCCGCGGCGCGCGCCGTCGACGAGCCCCGGGCGCATGGCGGCGTAGCCGCCGTCCAGGTAGGCGCGGATCTCCGGATCCTCGACCGTGCCCGTGCCGGGCTTGTGGCCCGGCTTCCGCTCGAGGGGGCCCTCGCGGTCGAGCCGGGTGGCGGCGAGGGCCATGATGCCGACGTTCACGCCGGGACCCTTCCGGGCGGGGATCACGATGTGCTCGGCCTTGCCCTCGGGGTGGACGATCCGCGGGGCCTCGTCGCCGAAGCGATCGGCGAGGCCATCGAAGACCTCGGGGCCCTCGACGGCGTGGGAGTCGGCGGAGATCGGCTGGGCGGACGGGGAGCTCGGGGCCACGATTCCTCCTTCGGCGGCGCTGGGAGCCGCGACGCTTACCCTACGCCATTAAATGAACACGTTCAAGTATTTCTTGTGCCGGGAGACGATCGGTCTCGAACCGGGCTCCCGGAGTACCCTGCCCGCCCATGAGGTGGATCGTCCGCATCCTCGCCGCCGTCGTGCTGCTGTTCGCGGCCGCCTTCTGGGCGCTCTTCCTCTCCGAGCGCCCACCGCTCACCACCGACCCGGAAACGCTGGCCGGAGACGGCAGCCGCATCGACTACTGCGACCTCCCCTCCCTCGACGGCAGCGGCAAGCTCGCGGCCGACATCCCGAAGGGGAACACGCCCGGCTGCGGCTACGCGCACTTCCCGCTCCCGATCCTGGCCGAGTGCACCGAGCCGCTTGCCGAGGGAGCCGCGGACATCCGCGGCCTGTGGATCGGCGTCGAAGGCGGGCACGTCGGTCACGTGGAGCGGGTCGAGCAGTGCGGTCGGCGCGTCGTCGTCACGTCGTCCGGGATCATCCACGACTCCGGCCCCAACCGCACCGCCGGCGAGAACACGAACGACACCGAGGGCGCCGTGCTCTTCACCATCGGAGATCGCGAGTACTGCCCCCGTACCTCGGCCGCGATGGTGTGGAACGAGGGCGTGCTCGAGTTCCACGTCTTCGGATGGGGGCCGGTGGTCGTCCGGCGCTACCTGGATGGCGAGCAGCTCGTCTGGGAGTACGCCGACGGCAGCACGACCCGGATGGATCGTCTCTGCGCCCTGCCCGCCGACCAGAGGATCCCGAAGCCGCGAGGACGAAGGCTGCGCCTCTTCGGAGGCCGCTAGCTCGCCCATGGTCGCCGCGTGTCGCTGATCCAGTGGTCCTGGCTGTTCCTCGTCGCCTACGTCGGGGTGATGGTCGTGTTCGGTCTCATGGGACGGAGGCGGATCGTCCACGCCGACGACTTCGCGACGGCGCGCGGCGCCTACGGCCCGCTCTTTCTGGCCCTCGCCTTCGCGGCCTCGACGGCCAGCGGCGCGACCTTCCTCGGGAGCCCGGGTCTCGCCTACGAGTGGGGCCTCCCCACGATCTGGCTGAGCGTTCTCTATCCCACCGGCGTGTACTTCGGCGTGCTGATCTGCATGCGGCTCGTCGCGACCTCGGGCAACCGCTTCGGCAGCCGCTCCATCCCCGAGTTCCTGGGCGATCGCTACCAGTCCGAGGGCATCCGGGTCCTGGTGTCGCTGCTCTCGCTCGTGCTCTTCTTCTACCTGGCCGGGCAGCTGGTCTCGGGCCTCGTGATGTTCGAGACGATGCTCGGGCTCGAGCCCGTCTGGGCGCTCGTCATCACCACCGCTGTGCTGGCGTTCTACGTGACCCTGGGTGGGGCCCACGCCGACATCCTGACGGACGGCGCCCAGGGCCTGATGATGCTCGGCGTCGCCGTGCTCGTGATCGGGCTCTTCCTCGCCGGCTTCGGCGTGGAGGGCGGGCTCGGTGGCCTCGTCGACGGCCTCCGTCGCCAGGACGAGGCCCTCGTCGGCGCGCTGAACCCCGCCACTCCGCTCTTCCACTCGGGGTGGTCGATCGTGGCGATCGTGCTGGCCCACATCCCCCTCGGCCTGCTGCCCCATCTCGGCAACAAGCTCTGGGCACTGCGGGACAGCGGTGGCCAGATGCGCTTCGTGCGCCTGGCGTTCCTCTTCGGGATCACCCTCGGCATGCTCGGTCTGGGCGGGCTGCTCGCGCGCGCCGTGCTCGGCGCCGAGCTCTACGAGCCGGGCGCCAACCCCAACGAGGCGTTGCCCCAGCTCTTCATCGAGCTCTTCCCCACCTGGCTCGCGGCGCTGATCGGCGTGGGCATCCTCTCCGCGATCATGTCGACGGCGGACGGCCTGGTCGTGTCGTCGTCGCAGATCGTCGCCAACGACCTCTACCGGCGGACGCTCGCGCCCCGGTGGTCTCCCGAGCTCACCGAGGACGAGCTCGACCAGCGCGTGCTGCGCATCAGTCGAGTCGCCACCTTCGCGGTGCTCGTGATCTGCATGGCCGTGGCCTGGGCGCTGCTCGACGTGAACATCGCCCTGATCGTCTGGATCGGGAACGGAGGCATGATGGCCGCCTTCGCCGGGCCGCTGGTGGTGGGCGCCCTGTGGCGCGGCGTCACCCGCGCTGGCGCCTACGCCGGCCTCGCCAGCGGGTTCCTCACCTTCCTGCTGCTCCACTCGGGCGTTCTCGCGCCAATCGCCGGAGCCCTGTCGCCCGGGTGGGCCCGCTCCGCACTCGCCTGGCTCGTCGCCGAGGGCCCGAACCCCTACTCGTGTGCGGCGATGGGCGAGATCGTCTCGGTCCTCGCGACCTTCGGGGTCTCCAGGCGGACCCGGGCGCTGCCCGCCGACCACGTCGACGCGATCTTCCGCGAGACTCACGTGCGAGCGTCCCCCCGGTCGCAGTAGGATGCCCGTCGGAGGTGGCGCGCCATGAGGGGCCGAGCCGATTCATCCGTCCCCGGAGCCTCGTTCCGCCCGGGTCGAGTCCGACCCTGGATCGCGCTTCGCGCGTTCGCGCGCGCCTGGAGGAACCTGGAAGACACAGAGGCGGGCGCGCGCTTCGTCTACGCCCTGCAGGGACGCACTCCCGAGCGGATCTTCCAGCGCTTCCGCTCCCACCCCGACGGCGCCCGCCTGCTCGCCGAGGCCCGGCCGATCCGGGAGATCCTCGAGGATCGCGAACGCCTGCGCGGGCTTCCCGAAGGCAGCCTCGGTCGAGCCTACCTGGAGTTCATGGAGGAGGAGGCGATCAGCAACGAGGGCCTGGTCGACGCCACTGCGGATCCGGCCCTCGAGATCCTGGGCCCGATGGACCCGGAGCGCCGCTACGTCCACGACCGGATCACCGACACGCACGATCTGTGGCACGTGGCGACGGGCTACTCCCGCGACCTGATCGGCGAGTTCGCGCTGATGGCCTTCGGCTACGAGCAGCTGGGCAATCCCGCCTATCGCCTCTTCCTGGCTCTGAGCCGACTCTACTGGGCGCTTCAGGTGCCGGGCTCCCGCGCGCTCATCGACGGGGCGCGGCTCCGCGGCCGATCGGCCAGCTGGCTCCCCGTCGCGGATTGGGAGGGCCTCTTGTCCGAACCGCTCGAGGGGGTGCGGGAGCGGCTCGGCCTGGGGCCGGCTCCGCACTACACCCGCCACTTCCGGGTCGATGGCCGGCTGAGACCGGAGGCGCCGCCACTCGAGGGCCGGCCCGCTTCAGCCTCTGGGTAGGACCCCTCTTGGTAGCACCCGGAAGGACCGCCAGGGAGGGCGTTCGCTGGCTGGGCGCTCGGGCCAGCCGTACTTGGCCGCGTAGGCCCGACGGACCCGGGCCTCCTCGGCCGGGTCGGCGATCGGGTCGAGGCGCGCCTCGTAGAGGACGCCGTCGACCTCGATGCGCACACGGTCGTCGCGCTCGACGAGTGAGACCCAGCGCTTCGTCTCCGGGTTGCGCGCGCCCACGAAGAGCTGGCCGTCGCGCTGGGCGCACACGATGGTCACGCTGTGGCGCAGGAGCCAGGGCGTACGCGTCTCGATCCAGATCTCGCGGTGGGCATCGGTGAAGGACCAGTCGGCGGGGAAGGCTTCGGTGGGCCCGCTGAGGCTCAGCCCGGGCCGGCGGTCCTTCGGCGAGAGGCAGCCGGTGACGGAGATCACGAGGCCGGTGACGAGGACGACGCCGAGGAGGGAGGGGCTTCGCATCGCGTCGAGGCTAGCCGAGGCCGCCGACTGGTGGAGGATCCCGGGTTACCCTGCCCGCTCGCTCTCCTGGAGGCCCCATGAGGATCCCCATCTTCGCCGTCGTCCTGCTGGCCCTGACCCTTCCCGGCTGCGCTCCCCGCGTCGGGAGCGACCGGTGGTGCGAGAAGCAGCGCGACAAGCCCAAGGGTGAGTGGACGCTCGACGAGACGGGCGACTACGCGAAGTACTGCGTGCTCGGGATGAGCGACGAGAGCTTCTGCAAGAAGCTCGAGCGCAAGCCGAAGGGGGACTGGACGGCGAACGAGGCTGCCGAGTACGCGAAGAGCTGCCTGATCGACCGCACGGACTGAGCCCCGAGAGGCCCGGATCCCGGGCGTCTGGCTGGCCGGCGGATTCGATAAAATCGATGAAAATCGGACCAACTTCCTATTTGTCGAACTGATGGCCCACCCGTACGGTTCACTCATCAAGTGAGGAGAGCCGCCATGGGCGTGGAATCCGGTTCGGGTCGCGATCTTCGAGCAGCGGGGGGACCCCCTGCTCAGGTCGGAATCGTGATGGGCTCCCGCTCGGACTGGGAGACCCTTCGCGCCGCCTCCGCGATGCTGGAGTCGCTCGGGATCCCCCACGAGACCCGGGTCGTCTCGGCGCATCGCACTCCGGATCAGCTCTTCGAGTACGCCGAATCGGCCGCTGACCGTGGCCTCCGGGTGCTGATCGCCGGCGCCGGGGGCGCGGCCCACCTGCCGGGCATGCTCGCCGCGAAGACGTGGCTCCCGGTCCTGGGAGTGCCCGTGAAGAGCCGCGCCCTGAACGGCATGGACTCGCTGCTCTCGATCGTGCAGATGCCGAAGGGCATCCCGGTCGGCACCCTCGCCATCGGCGAGGCCGGGGCCGCGAATGCGGCACTGCTGGCGGCCTCCATCCTCGCGGTCGAGTCCGCTTCGATCCGCGAAGCCCTCGAGCGCTTCCGGGCCCAGCAGACCCTGGCCGTGCTCGCCGATCCCGACCCCTCCCTGGATCCTCCGGAGCTCATGGCCGAGGCCGAGGCCCAGGCGGGCGCCGGCCTTCGAGGTGCGGCATGAAGGTCGCGATCCTCGGGGGCGGCCAGCTCGCCCGCATGCTCTCGATGGCGGCCCACCGGCTCGGCATGGAGCCCTTCGTGATCGACCCGAAGCCCGATGCCCCTGCGGCCGCGGTGGCCCACCACGTGCTGGCAAGCCTCGACGACCCGGCCGGCTGGAAGGCGGTCGCCCACTGCGACGTCGCAACCGCCGAGCTCGACCACGTCCCGCCTCGTGCCCTCGACTGGCTCGGGCTTCACATGCCGGTCCATCCGTGCCCGAGCGCATTCGGCCTCGTCGGAGACCGGCTGCGCGAGAAGCGCCTCCTCGCCGAGCTCGGCATCGAGACGGCGCCCTTCCGTCCCGTCGACTCGCTCGAGGACCTGCTGCACGGCATCGACGAGGTCGGGCTGCCGGCCGTCCTGAAGACGCGCTTCGAGGGCTACGATGGAAAGGGCCAGCACCTGCTGCGCAGCGTCGAAGACGCGCGCCGTGCCTGGCAGGAGGTCGATGGCACGCCGGCCATCCTCGAAGGGTGGATCCCGTTCGACCGCGAGGTGTCGATGCTCGGCGTGCGCAGCATGGGCGGAGAGCTCCGCTTCTGGGCCCCCGTCGAGAACCGGCACGAGTCGGGGATCCTCCGCGTCTCGCGCCCCCTCGAGATGGATCCCGACGATCCGATCCAGGAGCAGGGGCGCCGGGCCCTGGCGAGCGTGGCCGATGCGCTTCGCTGCGTCGGCGTGCTGACCGTCGAGTTCTTCGAGGTGGATGGCCGACTGCTGGTGAACGAGCTCGCCTGCCGCGTACACAACTCGGGGCACTGGACCGAGGAAGGCGCCGAGACGAGCCAGTTCGAGAACCACCTGCTCGCGATCACCGGGCTCCCGCTGGGATCGACGCGATCGACCGGGCCCACCGCGATGGTGAACCTCATTGGCGACCTCCCGGGCCGCGCCTCGCTGCTCTCGGTGCCGGGCGCGCGCGTCCATCTCTACGGCAAGACGCCCGCGCCCGGCCGCAAGCTCGGGCACGTGACGCTTCGAGCCTCGGAGCCGGCGGCGCTCGAGCGGGCGCTCGACGTCGCCGTGCCCATGGCGGGGGCGAGCCGGTGAGCGCCCTCCGCCCGACGAGTGAGAAGGCCCGTCGCTGTCTCGTGACCGGCATCTCCGACGCCAGCTCCCTCGCGACGGACATCGCCCGGCAGCTCCTGCGCGAGGACGTCCAGGTGGTGTGCAGCGGCCTCGGGCCCACGTCGCACCACCGCGATCTCTCGGAACGCGCGCGGGACCATCTCTCGAGCCAGTTCGAGTCGTTCCGGAAGACCGTCGAGACGGAGCTCGGAACCGACTCGGTGGCGATCGCGTGCGACCTCGGCCTCGACGCGAGCGTGCGCGAGATGGCAGCGGAGCTCGCTGCGAGGGGCCTCGTGCTGGACGGGCTGGTCCACTCCGTCGCGCGGGACCGCACGCTGACCCGCGGCGGATCTCGCGCGCTCCTCGACGTCTCGCGCGAGGACTTCCTCGACTGCCTCGACGTCTCGGCCTACTCGCTGATCCGTCTCGTCCGCACCCTGCTCGAGGAGGAGGCCCTGGCCCCCGGCGCGAGCATCGTGAGCCTGAGCTACATCGGGGCCGAGCGCGTCGTCTCGCACCCCTACGACAATGTCGCGGTCGCGAAGGCCGCCCTCGAACGCATCACCGTCGGGCTCGCCCACGAGCTGGGTCGGTCCCACGGCATCCGCGTCAACGCGGTGCGCTTCTCGCCCTACTCGGCGACGCGCGCAGGAGGCGCCATTCCGGGCCTCCACGAAGCCGAGCAGGCCTGCGGCTCGGCGGCGGCACTGGGCAACGCGAGCCCGGGAGATCTCGCTCTCGAGGTCGCCCACCTGCTCCGGCCCGGCCACGCCATCACCGGCGAGATCCGCAACGTCGACGGCGGATTGCAGATCCTCGCCAACGCCGGCCCGCGCTCCTGACTCTTCCACGAGGCGCGCCGCGTTCGCGCGCCGCGCCTCGTGACAGATGACTGGAGGACCATCGATGCAAACGGAGATCTATACGAGTCTCGAAGCCGACCCTCCGCGCCTCCGAGCCCGCGTGATGAAGCGGACGCTGGAGGTGCTGGGCCGGTCCCTTGGAAGCGTCGCGCGTGTACGCGTCTTCCTGAGGGACGAAGGCCTGCCAGAAGGCGGGCCAGGGACCCACTGTCGACTGACCCTCGATCCCCGACGCGGCGCCGCCATCTCGGCGACGAGCCTCGGCCGGGACCCCGAAGCTGCGCTCTCCGCTGCCCTTCGCAAGGCGCGCCGCCGCCTCCGGCAGCGCGAGGAGAAGCGCATCACCCGCAACCGCGCAGGCCGGCGCCAGCGCGACGCGGCTTGAGGAAGACCATGCTCGATACGCAAACGATTCCCCGATCTCGCAACCGGCTGTCCCCGCAGCCCGTCGGCCCGGCTCACCTCGCGCGCCAGATCGACGCCGCCGGGCGCCTCGCACCCGCGGAGGCGGTGCGCGGCCAGCGCGCGATGCTGCTCACTTGCGGAAAGACCGCGTGTACTCGCGATGCCGAGGAGGTGCTCGGGTCCCGCTTCGACCTGGACGTCGTCCACCACGTGCGGTGTCCGTTTCCCTCCTGGCAGCAGGCGCTTCGAGAGGAGCCGGGCACGCTCTCGTGGCTGTCCCGGTATCTCGGGTCGGCCCTTGCGGAGCTCGACCCCGATCTCGTCGCGATCCTGGATGCGCCCGACGGCCAGGACGCGGATCTCCGCGTCCTGGCCGAAAGGCTCCGCAGCTGGGGCGCGGTCGGTTCGATGACGGCCCTGCGCGTTCTCCCGGACGGCGAGGTCGACTTCGTGTTCGGGGCTCCCAGCGAAGGAGTCGCCACGATCGGGCGGCTGCTCTAGCCCCGGCTACTCGCCCAGGATCCCGGACGGACCGGGCGGGCCTCCCAACGAAGGGCGGAACACCGCGAAGAAGTCCGACGATCCCACCGCGCCGTCGCCGTCCAGGTCGGCGACCTCGCACTCGGGGCGGGCCGACAGGTCCGCCCCGAAGCAAGGCCGCATGACCGCGAAGAAGTCCGTCGGCGTGACGACCAGGTCTCCGTCGAAGTCCGCGTCGCAGGCGTTGCCCCAGGAGTCACCGTCGGAGTCGGTCTGGCTCGGGTTGGCGACCAGGCGGCAGTTGTCGTCGTCGTTCTCGAACCCGTCCCCGTCGATGTCGTCGAGGCAATCGTCGAGGTCGCTGTCACGCCCGGGCTGGCTCAACCGCGTCAGGCAGATCCCGGTGGTCGTGGTCAGGAGGTCGGGAGTCAGGGCGAGCGACGAGTCCGGCAGGGCGTCCACCTCGATCAGCGGAGCGGGCATCGAGACGATGCCCTGGGGCACCACGGCGTCGTCACCGCTCGAAGCTCGCACTCCGGGAGCCAGGTAGCGGCTCTCGAGTCCCGACGTCGGCAGGAGATCCGCACTGCCCTCGTAGGAGAGCTTCATCAGCCAGACCTGGCTGTCGTCGTCCGGGAGCTGGCGACCGAGGGAGGTGCTGTAGCCGGAGACGAGGAGCCCGCCGTCGGCCGGCGTGACCGAGTCCAGCGCATCGGCCTCCGTGCCGTCGAAGGTCCGGAACCACTCGACGCCGAGTCGCTCGTTGATCTTGCCCACCCAGGCGGCCGTATCGGCGCCGAGCCCGGTCCGCCCCACGAAGAAGAACCCGCCCGGCGTGGGGACGAGATCGAAGATCTCGTCGTAGGCGGTGTCACCGCCTTCGGTGTCGACGAAGCCCGCGGCGGGGATCAGCGTCTCCCAGACCTCGTCCTGCGAGATCATCGCATGGTGTGCGTTCTCGCCGTCGGGGTCGATGCGCGCCACGAGCGCTGCGCCGGTCCTCCGGATGTCGCGAGGCGCTGCTCCGCCGGCGAAGAGGGTTCCGTCCGGCGCTTCGGCCACCGTGTTGAACTTCCCGCCGCGGGTGATGAGGGGCAGGCTCTTCGCCCACAGCACGCTGCCGTCGCTGGCGGAGAGCTTCGCGACGAGCGGGTTGTCCTCCGAGAAGACGTCGGGCCCCGTCTCGGTGCGACCCACCGCCACGATCGATCCATCGGAGGCGACGATCGCGTCGTAGAAGCTCTGCCCACCGGACTCTCCGTAGGTGCGGGCCCACTCGAGGGTTCGTGCGGGGCTCACCCGGAAGGCGCACGCGTCGACCTGGCGGACGTCGCCGCGCCCGTGGTGCCCGACGCCCACGAAGGCGTACTGGCCCGGGGACACCTCGATCGCCGCCACGCTGGCGAGGACGCAGTGCAGAGGGCCGCTCGGATCGTCCGTCACGGTGAAGTCCGCGCTCCAGAGCAGGGTGCCGTCGCTCGCGTGGTGGGCCATCCACGAGGGCGCCCCGGCGACCAGGATGGTGTCGTCGGGAAGGGCCACGACCTGCAGGGGCTCGTGCCCGGTTCCGTACTTCAGGTTCCACTGGAAGGCGCCGTGGCGATCGGTCTGGATCAGCATGCCGCGCCCCGGAACCCGCTGCTCCGTCACCAGGACGATGCGGCCGTCGGAGAGCTCGGCGACCGCCGTCGAGGTCGGCCCGTCGTGAACCGCGGTCCCGTCGAGGGCCATGGCCCAGCGCTGGTCCTGGCCCGAGGCCAGATCGACCTCGGGCGGCGGCGCCGATGCGCTCCGCGCGAGGGCCGAGGGCCCACCGGTGAGCAGCAGCGGCCCGCCTGCGTCGAGGGTGTCCGCGCCGGGGAAGAGCTCGACCTCGGTGTCGTGGCTCGCGATGTCGAGGCCGAGGATCTGCAGGTCGATCCCCGCGAAGAGCTCGGCCTCGTGCCCGAGCGACCACCACGGATCCTGGGTCGGCTGCACGTCGAGCACCGCACTGGCGCGGGCTCCGACGAAGCCGCCGGCTCCGGTGTCGCAGAGCGGGTACTTGGCGCCGACCCGAAGCGTGGTGCGCAGCTCGGTGAACACGCCGAGCTGCGCGGCGGTGTCGTCGAGGAGCTGCGGCGGGGTGAACTGCACGGGAGTCGGCTGCTCGTGATGGGGCTCGGAGAAGTAGCGATCGCCCGGATCCCGCCTTCCGTCGTAGCCCACGCGGAAGCCACCGCGGAAGCTCTTCTGGAAGCCGACGACGGCCCCGGCGGCGATGCTGCCGTGGGCACCGACCACGTGCTCGAGCTGCAGGTTCAGCCCGATCGGGATCGGGCCCGCCGAGAAGTCGGGCAGGGGGAAGCAGAGGTCGTAGAGCGAAGCCTCCTCGTCGAAGGTCGCGCTGGCCTCGGCGCGAAGCTCGGCCGTGAGACTCAGGTCGGTCTCGATGTCCACCACCGCCCGGACTGCGCCCTCGCGCAGCCGGATCTCGAGGCTCGGCTTCAGCACGTGGCCTTGCAGCTGGCCCGACAGCTCGACCGCCGCGTGGATCCCGCTGTCGTTGAAGTGGATCGGATGCGGATTGCCGTCGCGCTCCTCGGCTTCCGGAACGTCCCGGTCGATCTGGTTCAGGCGGGTGGCCTGGACCGGGAGGTCGATGTGGGTGCTGTCGCCGGTGCAGAAGCTTCCGCTCGCGAACACGTCGGGGAGCTGCTCGGTGTCGGTGCGCGCCAGCAGCACACCCCAGGTGGTGAATCCGTCCGAGGACTCGGAGCCGGCCTCGTCGCTCTTGGTCACGTCGAGCACGCGGGCGAAGTGCATTGCGTCGGGGACCTCGGTCGGCGTGTATCCCTCGACCACGACGAAGAGCTCCTCGCCCGGCACGAACGCATCGAAGACCGAGCCGACTCCGTCACCGAAGGCGAAGAGCACGATGCCGAACTGCTGCCCGGGGGCGTAGGGCGGCGGGCCGGGGTCGGGGTTCGGGGTCGGGACGAAGTTGTTCTTCGCGAGGGCGTAGTAGGCGTCCTCGGAGGCCGTCCACTCCACCACGTTCACGCCCGGAGCCAGCACGTCGTGCTCGTCGGCGTGGACGGTGAGCGGAAGCGTCCCGGCGGACAGCTCGGCCAGGAGCGTGGCCACGTTGGCGCTCGGGAGCTCGACGCGCAGATGCGCGGTCGGGGTGGCCTGGGCCAGGGGCCCGAGCGCCCCGAACTGGGCCGGCGTGGGGGGCTCGACCAGCCCCAGCGCGGTGGCCGCGTCCCCGAGGGCGGGGAAGGCGCGGACCGAGGCGAAGTCGCCCGCGTCGACGTTCGCCAGCTCGAAGGAGAGCTCGACCTCCGAGAGTCCGCCACCCAGGGGGGTCTCGCTCACGAGCTGGAAGTTCGAGGCCAGGACCTCGTCCGCGTAGTCGGCGAAGCCGTCGCAGCCGGCGGCGAGCAGGGAGGTCGGGATCAGTGCGACGCCCAGGTGGGCGAACAGGGCGAGGGTGGCGAGGAAGAGAAGACGCATCGTTGGGGCTCCCGGGTCTTTGCGCGCCGAGGAGCGGCGCGGCTGCCGCTTGCCTTGTGCACGCCGCGTGCCGAGACCAAACATCAAGGATTCCGGCACCTTGCGGCGCAGTCACGGCCTCCCGGGAGGAACCCCACGTTGCGGGAGAAACGAGTTGTTGCCTCTTGTTCGCGACGATCCGCGGCTCGACGGGTGAGCGGATCGCCGTCGTGACCCGGCGAACGGGGATGCGATAGGCTGGGCCTCGTGCCGGTCCCCTTCGCGTCTCTGGTCGAGTACCTGCTTCGCCCGCGCTCGCGCCACGCGAACGACGTCAGCACCACGGAGAGCCTGAACTGGCGGCGCGGGGCCGACGATCTGCCTCCGGGCCTCGAGCTCCAGTGGCTCGGGACGGCGGGATTCCGGATCGCCTACGAAGGCTTCCAGCTGCTGATCGACCCCTACCTGACGAGGCGGCCGGCGGGCGAGCTCTACAGGAGCCCCTCGCTGCGCGCCGACCCCGAGCTGGTGACGGGGCTCGTGCCCGGCGCCGACGCGGTGCTCGTGGGCCACACCCACTTCGACCACGCCCTCGACGTGCCCTTCCTCTCGAAGGAGTACGGCGCCCGGGTGTACGGCTCCTCCTCCCTGCGCCAGCTGATGGCCATCCACGGCATGGCCGACCGGGCCGAGGAGGTGGAGATGGGCCGCACCTTCGAGGTCGGACCCTTCGAGGTCTGCTTCGTCGAGTCGGTGCACTCGAAGCTCTTCTTCGGCTGGAAGGTCCCCTTCGAAGGGGAGCTCACCTGCGACCACCTGGATCATCTCGGAACCGGGCAGTTCCGCTGCGGGCAGGTCTACGGCATCCACATCCGCGTGGCCGGGGTGAGCTTCTACCACCAGGGGAGCGCCAATCTCATCGACGATCGCATCGAGCACCGCGGCGTCGACTACTTCCTGATGGGCATCGCGGGCCGCGGCTTCACCCGCGACTACACCGACCGCATCCTGCGCCGGCTCGAGCCGCGGGTCGTGATCCCGCAGCACTTCGACGACTTCCACCGGCCCGTCGCGGGCGAGATGGGCTTCTCGCTGAACGTGGACCTCGGCGGATTCGTCGAGGAGGTCGAGCGCGTCTCGCGCGACTTCGAGGTCCGGACGCTCGAGCCGCTGCAGACGGTCGGAAAGGCGACGACACCGGCGGTCGACTGAGCGCTTCGACCGCCGGCGCCCCAATCACCCCGCTACTGCGGCTGCAGCGGCTGGACCTCGTTCCAGTTGCCCTGCATCGAGTTGGGGTCGAAGCTCGGGTCGTCGGTGCGGTAGAAGTTGCCGAGGCCGTCGGTGAACGTGCGGTCGTAGTAGCCGTCGAGCTGCACGTTCTGGCCCGAGTCCGGATCGTAGAAGGTGTCGGTGTCGCGGATGTAGTCGTTGAACTGGTCGTTCGTGGTGTAGCCGCTGCCGACACCGCTTCCCGAGCCGCCGCTCCCGCGGAAGTTCTCGAGCCACTGGCGGTTATGGGCGTCGAAGGCCGCCTGGTTGCCCGCCATGCGGCGCTGGTGCGCATCGAAGGCCGCCTGATTGCGGGCCATGCGCTGCTGGTGATCGTGCTGCATCTGCTGGCGGACGCGGCGATCGATCGCGGCGTAGGCCTGCTCGAACTGGGGGTTGGGGCGGGTGGAGAGCGCCATCTGCAGATTCGCCTGGATGGCTGCCTCGAGCCGGTCGGGCGGAGCCACGATCAGGCCGAGGACGAAGACGCCCGAGTTCGGGTCGGCCGGGAACGGCATGTTCAGCACGTAGACCTTCCCGACGTAGGGCTGGCCGCCGCGCGAGGCCTGGAGCGGCGCCTCGAGGGGCTGGGCGTTCTGGGTCTGCATGGCCTGCTGCACGGCCGGCACGCGCTGCATCACCGCGCTCGGCTGGAGCGCTCCGATCTGGACGCCCTCGAGCGCCCCGTGCAGCCCGCGCATCGCGCCGTCTCGCCACATCGGCTCGAAGCGCTGGCCCATCAGGGACTGGTACGTGTAGATGGGCAGGTTGCGCACGAGCTCACCGTTCGGGCCGACGATGTCGTAGACGTAGCGGGCGAAGCGGCCGGTGTTCGGGTCCGTGGCGATGTCCTG
>JAAUYD010102198.1_pt1 | contig 15959 bp, 9 predicted proteins | sample 7278101 | NCBI WGS metagenome assembly JAAUYD01 (sample SAMN14350128, study PRJNA611818) | marine sediment metagenome | isolation source: surface marine sediment (0.6m) | place: French Polynesia: Moorea | collected 2018-08 | reverse complement strand
GGCGTATCGCCTGAATCAGGAGGATGAATTGATTTTGATCGGCAACGAGGGCGCCATCGGCCGGTTCTTCAAGATGCATCCGGACAGCAAGCGGATTAAAGTATGATCTGGCAATTTAGGGTTGTCCAGTGTGTCGACCCGACCCCGTTTCGGTTCCACAACGCGAGTTTAGCTCAAAATCAAGAACAGTCTTCCTGGCCGGCGTGAGATGGCGAGAAAGCGCAGGATACCTGAAATATGTAGAAGTGGTTTCAAAATTCTGGATCGCGTTCAAGGGCACCGCGCAGGACGCCAAAGGCGTCGTGTGCAACACATGAAAAAGCGCTGCACATTCAATTATATGTATGCAGGTTCGTAGGGCAGGGTCCCTACGGTTCTGCCAAGAAGTCTGCAAAGCACATGGATCAACTAAAATAGGCGCTGAATCCAGCAGCGCTGGTAACACCGCCATTGGATGTTAGACGGGATTATAAAACCGCTTCTATGCAGGTTCGCAAGGCAGCGACCCTGCGATGCTGCCAGGAGCCGGCTCACGATGCACCGAATGATACAAAATCGATACTGAATCCCGCAACGCGGGTAGCGCCCCCGGGGACACTTAGAGTATTTTTAAGATAGGCTCGCATAACAGCACAGGCATTCCTTTCAGTCCTTCTTACCGCATGGATCTCAAGGCCCCCCTTTAAAAAACAAACAAGGGCATTATTATCATGGCCGAATCGACAATCCACGGTTCACCGGCATGACACCCATGCAAACGGGATGTCATCAGTCCAAGAAAACGCCTTCCACCGTGTTTTGATTCATTTTGGAAACCGCACCCCAACCCGCAAGCAATGTCAACGGATTGGACCCGGTTTACAGGAGCATTCAATGTGAATATCGGCATTCCCAGAGAAGTTCGCCGTACGGAAACCCGAATTGCGATTACCCCTGAGACCGCGGAGCGTTTCGTCAAGCTTGGGCTGTCAGTCACCATTGAAAGTGGTTTGGGGGAGGGTTTGTACTGGTCCGATGTTCAATTTGAAGCGGTCGGCGCCAAAGTGGATGAACGGCCGGTAATTCTTTCCGAAAGCGATATCCTGCTGAGGGTGGGCCCACCGCTCTTGAATGAGATCCAGCTGCTGAAACCTGGGGCGCTCCACGTGGGATTTCTCGATCCTTTCGGCCAGAAAGAAGTTGTCTCCGCCTTAGCGGCTCAAAGTGTTCGGGCCGTTAGCATGGAAATGTTACCGCGATCCACCGTGGCACAGAAGATGGATGCCCTTTCGAGCCAGCACTCCCTGGCAGGCTACTATATGGTTCTGCTGGGCGCTGAGCGGCTGGGAAAAATCCTGCCGATGATGATGACCCCCGCAGGGACGATACAGCCTGCGCGAGTCTTTGTCATCGGTGCCGGCGTGGCGGGCCTCCAGGCCATTGCCACCGCCAAGCGGCTTGGGGCCAGAGTCGAAGCCTTTGATACGCGTCCGGTGGTCGCTGAACAGGTGGAGAGCTTGGGAGCGAAATTCCTTCATATCGATCTGGGCAATATGGGGCAGACCGACCAGGGATACGCACTGGAACTGACCCCCGCGCAGCAACGCCTGCAGCAGCAGGGAATGGCGGAGGCCTGTGCCAGGGCGGATATCGTGATCACCACAGCGCAGCTTTTCGGACGCCCCGCGCCCCGAGTGGTTACCAATGATATGCTCAAGGCCATGAAACCGGGTACGGTGGTCGTAGACTATGCCGTGGAAAGTGGCGGGAACGTGGAGGGCTCCGTTCCCGGGAAGGAAATCGACATTCGAGGGGTGCGGGTCATCGGCGTCGAGAATTATCCTGGTCGCGTGGCGCTGGACGCCAGCCACATGTATGCCAACAATCTTTACTATTTCATCGAAACCATATGGGACAGGGACAACCAGCGCATCAGCGAAGCTGACAATGGGCTCCTGGCGAGCGCGCTTGTGACCGATGGCGGCAAGATCGTCAACGATCAGGTGTTGAAACACTATGAAACCCTGCCGGTGTCGGCTCAAGGGCACCAACTGGACAATGCACCGTCACAAAGGAGGTAATTGATGGCCGACAACGTCGAATTACTGGCATTTCTTTTTATTATCGCTTTGTTTCTTGGATTGGAATTGATTTCCAAGGTGCCGTCGACCCTTCATACCCCGCTCATGTCCGGATCCAACGCGATCTCCGGAATCACCCTTATCGGCGGCATGACGGTGGCCGGCATGGCGGATGCATCTGCCGTCACCCAAGCGATCGCAGCTGCCGCCGTGGCTTTTGCCGCCATTAACGTGATCGGTGGGTATATGGTGACCGATCGAATGCTGGCGATGTTCAAATCCCGCACGTCCAAAAGAAAATAGTGCTGACCTTGGCGACACTTAAACTGATCTGTTTTCTCAGCGCTTGTATCTGCTTCGTCATCGGCCTCAAAATGCTCGGTCGAACCGACAGCGCCCGCAGGGGCAATCGGGTGTCGGCCGCGGGTATGATGGCGGCTGTGACCGGGACGCTTTTGTCCATATACGATCACGGCGGTGGTATCAGCGGGACGGTCCTGGCCCTGATGGTCGGTGGCCTCGTGACCGGTGGCCTGGTGGGCGCTTTCGTGGCCCGAAAGGTGCCAATGACGGCCATTCCGGAAATGGTCGCGCTTTTCAACGGGTTTGGCGGCTTGGCAAGTCTTCTGGTGGCGGCAGCCCAGCTCCATTACTGGCTCACCTCCGGTGTAGAGAACACAATCGGCTGGTTCGACGCTGCGGCCCTTTATGCAGCGATGATGATTGGTGGTATCACATTCTCCGGCAGTCTGATCGCTTTTGGGAAACTGGCGGGAAGACTGAAGGGTCGCCCCTTCATCTATACCGGCCAGCACCTGGTCAACGCTGCCGTCTTGTCGCTGCTGGTCACGGGTTTGGCGGGTTTTTCGCTCTACCCGCAATTGTATTGGGTATTCATCATCGCCACCCTCGTCAGTCTGGCTTTCGGGACCGCAGCCGTCCTGCCGATAGGCGGTGCCGATATGCCGGTGACCATTTCGTTGCTGAATGCTTTCTCCGGGCTGGCCGCCTGTGCGGCCGGGTTTGCGGTCTCGAACGTGTTACTGGTCATTACGGGGGCGCTGGTCGGAGCATCTGGAACGATTCTAACGCGAATCATGTGCAAAGCCATGAATCGCAGCCTGCTCAATGTACTGCTCTCCGGATTTGGCACGGGAGCGCCCGGTGAAAAAGGCGCGGGGCACTCGAGTGAGGCCACTTCGATGGCGCCGGAAGATGTTTATTACGTTTTAGAAGCGGCTCGAAACGTCGTCATCATCCCCGGCTACGGTATGGCCGTGGCACAGGCCCAGCATTCGGTGCGGGAACTGGCCGTCATGATGGAGCAGAACGGCACCGACGTGGTATTCGCCATCCACCCGGTTGCCGGCCGCATGCCGGGCCATATGAACGTGCTGCTGGCGGAGGCCAACGTGCCTTATGAGCAGCTTATCGAGATGGAGGCCATCAACCCACGAATGCCCTCCGTGGATGCGGCCGTGGTGATCGGTGCCAACGACGTGGTCAACCCGGCGGCCAACGATAACCCCAACAGCCCCATTTACGGCATGCCCATCATTGAAGCGAGCCTGGCCCGGTCGGTCTTCATTTTGAAGCGGACCATGGGGGCCGGGTTCGCCGGCATCGAAAACGATCTGTTCTACAAGGAGAATTCCAATATGGTTTTCGGTGACGCCAAAGAGACGACAGAAGCTTTGGTTGCAGAATTCAAGTCGGCTAACGCGTAGGCGTGTCTTCAATCAATGCTGTAGCCCCATCCTTCAGGACTCCATAAAAATACAAGAATAGTGAACTTGTGCCGGTAAAATCACATTAGCCTCAGACTTTTTTAGATTTTTCCGTGACTTTGGGGCCAATCACGCGGCAAGACCAGCCAATTTGCCCTATACCCGTCAGGGAACCGGAGTCGCCGCCAGCGCCTGGGGGTCATACCGTCAATTAAGGCATTCATTGATTGGGCTTGAGCGATTCATCCGTCTGGCCAACATTTCATATTTGATCGTAATGTAGTTGAAGTATTCCTTTGTGGAAAGCTCTTTCAGGTAAAGGTTGGGAAGATACCAGCGGTTGTTGTATTTGCCGATATGTCTGAATATCTCGCAATTACTGGAGACCATCAAATCAAAGGCCTTTTTCTTCATCCCTAATTTGCGTGAGGCCATTTCAAACTTGGTAAAGCCGTATTGGGGCTTATTGTAATCCGCTTGGCCGTGTGAGGGTTTCAGGATGCGCTTTTCCAAAGAACGCCCTTCTTCCGTCGACAGCCGATGGCCAATGCATGCGCTTAATGACAATATCAGATAGCCGATCCATTTGTTGCGCTGGGAACGCGGCAAGCTGGCCAACGGCAGATTCGGTGTCTGGCGTATGAAGGCATCGCAATCATCCATGATTCTTTCAGCCCGCCAGGACGCGATCCGTTTGGATTTCCCTGTTTCGTAGTGTCGTACGCCCCTTCCCAGATATTGCACGACACTCTTACGGGCAAATTTACGCAGGAAGTGGAGTTCTTCTTCGATTTTGGAATAAAGTGTGTAGCCGGTCCTTCCGCGGTAGAGTCTTTCTCTAAGTTTATCCATCTCATAACCGCGCTGGGAGGCTATCGCCTTCTCGGCTCTATGCTTGAACGCCAGGGCCCGGTCGTAGGTGGCCCTGGAAACACTTTGCAGATCGCCGCTTTCGTAGCGTGCAAACGACTGATTCAGAACGGCTGTGGGGTTCATTTTCAGCTCATCCCGCAGATAAATCAGTATAGGACGTATTCGCTCATAGGCCACGCGGTCGGGTTCCTCCCATGACTCAAACTCACCGATCCAACGCTCGACTTCACGTTTGGTGAGCCCGGTTTCAGTAAATTTCTCCAGCATCGTTTGTTCCAGTCGGGATGACACGGTCCTCACCTGACCGGTGAATATCCTGTAATCGATTCTCTTGGTATGATGGGCGCCAAAAAAATCACGATACAAGTCCGCCAGGGTGGTGTCGTCATTTAAAAACAACCACAGTCGGACCATTTTCCTGAAAAACGCTCCGTCGACCTTTCGGGCCCCCCGATGCGGTGGATCTTCCCTAAAAAGCTTTCTGTAATTGTTGAGAGAAATAGACCGAACCCGTCCATGAACGATATTGTACACCAACAGGTAGGGCAGCCCTGAGGTTCGAGCGGTTTCTGGAACCTTGTGCCTGAGGGCCCTCAGACGGTCTTGCATTTCAGCGGTCAGTTCGATGCGGGGAATGAAGCGTTTTGATTTATTGCGGGCTTTGTCCATTTTATCGCTATCCGGTCTTCAAGCCTCGAAGGCTCTCGTTTCTCGGTTCCATTCACGCCTCGATGAGTCGTGCCGATCAAATCACTAAAACGGTGTGTTACTTGTCCCGGCTCCGCGATGACCCGATCAAATTTTTGGCGCTATGGTTTTTTTGCGCTATGGATTCGCTACACAAAAAGCTGGAAGGTTGGAAAAAGGTGGAAGTGGCATGATACGACCAACGAAATGAATCGATTCAGGTGGCAATTATCATAGGACAGACAAGCAGATTCTGTACAACTGCGAATGAGAGCGTTTACCTCATCAACCACAAACACAAATTTCAACTAAAATTCCAAAAACTTTTAAAAGCGAACATCCTGCCATAAGAAACTTTGTGCTCAAAAAGAAAATCCATCGTGTCTAATTTTGAGCGAGGTTACCTGTGACATTCTTTAGATTAGGCGCGTGATTTATTCTGTCAAGGCACAGGCCACGACCATGACCACCATACCATCCAATTTCCCGCTGGATCCCCCAACAGCGTCATCGATGCGCATGGCGCAGTTTGGTTGGGGTACGATTAACCACACATAATATCAGTAGGTTGCGGGCATACCGGCCGTTTTGAAATGACCTGGCCATGTCAGGACAGGTCTATGCCGGTATGGGTGTCCGTCAGGCGTCATCGCCAACGTGGGCCGCGATTTGATCACAAAGTCGCCCTCCTCCGGTGGCCGGAATGACTGATCGGGGGCAGGTCGACACTCTTGACGGTTTGATGGGCTTGTCGATTTGGGTCATCACCCGCCAAGGATTGTCATCTCCGGTATCTTACCTACCGAGTCGGCGCAGTAGCGTTCGTTGCCAGGAGAGATGATGTGGCAGAGGGTACCGGGATATGCAATGCGCAGCAGACAGGCCAAGGATGGCTAATTATAAAACGGGTATTTCTGTCCGGTGTGTAGACCGGCCCCCGTTATGTTCGGCTTCCGTTCAATACGCGCATTTGTATTTTGCGCTGAATTGTTCCGCGATAGCCAATAAGTCCTGGGCGAGTTTCTCCTGCACCTGCCCCACGATCGAGGCGGGAATGTGCCTGTAATAGGCCTGGGCGATGCCGCCGGCGATGCAGGCCATGGTATCAGCGTCGCCCCCCAGCGAGATGGCGTTTTTGATGGCATCCTCGTAAGAGGTCGACTCCAGGAAAGAAATGATGGATTCCGGCACCGAGCCCTGGCAGCTTACGTCAAACCGGTAACCGGGCCGGATGCCGTCCACCGTCCTGTCCATGTCGTAGCCGAACCGGCCGGCCATCTCCGTGCGAATGTCTGCTTTCGAGCTGCCGGTCCGCGCCAAATACACCGCGAGAGCGACGGCCTGAGCCCCCCGTATCCCTTCGGGGTGGTTGTGGGTCACTTCGGCAGACCGCTCGGCACAGCGTAGTACGTCCTCGACGGTGTCGAAGGCAAACCCCACCGGCGACACCCGCATGGCCGACCCGTTACCGAAGCTGCCGTAGGGTTTGTTCTCCGGGGCCCAGATCCACTGCTGAAAACTGCCGCCATAGCCCCGGTGGGGGTATCGCCGGGCATACTGTTTGATCGTCTCGGCAAAGTCGCCCTCATTCAGCAGGACGTCCGCAACCGCCACGGTCAGCACCGTGTCGTCGGTAAATTCCGCGACAACGATATCGAAATCCTTGCATTTAATCCCGAAGCGCTCGTAGGGGGCCCCGATCATGTCCCCGGCGATGGCACCGATCATTTTGGTTGGGCTCCTCTATGACAATATTCTCGCGAGACGCATCGGGGGTAGAAATACACCCTTGTAAATTTGATGGCCTCGTCGATTCAGGTCATCTCCTGCTGAGAATCGTCATACCCGACATCTCCCTTATCAATCCGGTACTGTAGCGTCCGGTTGCAAATTCGAGGCAGACCAGGAATTTCTGTCGGTCAGCCCGGTCCAAAAGGGGCTTTGCGTTTGTTGCTGTGAGAGGTGACATGGTAGAATGCGCCGGCATATGTGATGCGTAGTGGACGGGCCATGGATTGATTAAATATAAAACCGGGGTTTTTTGTCAAGCGTGTAGATCTGGCACCGGTAAGGCTTTTTCATATGATCAGCTTCTAATCACTGAGAAACATTGGGATTTTTTTTTGTAGTCTGAAAGCCCCAGTTCGTCAATGCAACCCTTATGGCGAATAATCGGAACGTTATCTCCACCCTATAGAAACGGTTACACCATAAGCAGTATATTGCTTATTGACAGATAAATCGTATCCAATATTACCTACTAGTTTGGATTAGGTTTTTCTGAAAGCTCTTTATGCACTGCACGCAGAGACTGGACGGTGATTGAGAATGAAAAAGAATATACTCTATATCCACGGGGCCAACATGTCGCCGGTGTCTTTTACGTTCATCCAGACCGCGATGGGAAGCCATAACGCTGTGGCACCCGAGTACTCGGTTGAAAAACCGGTGGAAAAAAACCTGAAACGAATCGCGCGCCTGACCCGGAAAGAATTTGGCGAGGAGCCCTTTGACATCATTTCGCATTCGCTTGGCGGCATCATCGCCATTTTACTCTTGAGAACAAGATTGCACATCGAGAGGATTGTGACCCTGTCGACGCCACTTGGCGGTTCGGAGGCCGCTGCTTCTCTCCGTTACATGTATCCGCGGTATCAGCTCTACAAGGATATCGCCCCCAGCTCGGATATCATCAAAAAGGCCAATAACCAAAAGCTGAAGGTTCCTGTCTTATCGGTTATCACCACCGGCGGCAACAACAGCCTACCGTTCATGAAGGAGGACAATGACACCATCGTGACGGTGGCTTCGCAAACCGTTTCGGACAATCCGGAATTCTACTATGTCGACCTGAACCACTTTGAGGTATTATTGTCAGAGGAAGTTGCGGATAAGATCAAATTATTTCTGGATGGCGAAAACAAGCGGAAATATATGCTTCCAAATGTTGCAATGAAGGGCTTGCTATCACGCGTCAGATCACTTGTTAGGTGAACCTGAAAAAAAAAAGTTGGCCGCAGATTGGCACAGATGAACGCCGATCTAGCTTTAAAACCCTTATTCCTCTTTTCCTCACGCGAATACACCTCCTATATTGAAACGGCTAACTGAATTTCTCACGCAGAGACGCTAAGGCGCAGAGAGCTGCTTAAAAACAGATTGTTACCTTTTCTGAATCCTTTGGATTCCAGAAAAGGTCACGGTTTGCATTGGCCGGAGGCCAAGGAAAAAGATATTGTTTCTCTTTGCGCCTTTGCGCCTTTGCGTGAAACTTGTGGTTGCCTTTCTTTGCGAGCTTTGCGGCTGTGCGTGAGACTGTCAGTTGCTTTTCGGTCTGTGCTTTGCGGCTTTGCGTGGAAGCCTTGACTTCATTCCGGGCCGTTGAACACCCCAACCCGAATATTTCACGCCTTCGAGATGCTCATTGGCAAGGCAGCAGGGGCGCCGCTGTACGCCTGTACCGCATGCCCCTGATAACGCGGCCAATGAGCATCTCGGGCGCGCCCGCAGGGTGAAATTTTATCTATGATTTTGGAAATCGCCCAAGGGTACAAACTGTCACCTGAAAATCACATTCCGAATAGCTTTGATACCCCTGAATAGTTGCATAAAATTTATTGTGTAGAAAAAATTTCATGAAATGTTCGGGCTGATTGACCACAGAAAGACCACAGATATTTACCGCCCGCTCACCTTCGATAGAGCTCAGGATCTCGGAGCAAAGAATAATTTCATTGACTTCCCCTATTTCCTGCCCGTCCCCTATTTCCTGCCGGGGTGATGTCGGAACGGCCCGGGCAAAAAAACAGACTAGTATTGTCGAGTTTGTAGCCCCATTTTTGTTCCCGACGAAATAAAGATTGAAGACGTTAGCCACCTACCTCCTCGTTCATTCCCCTGGCCAAGCTTAAAGCTATCCAGGCCACCAGGCCGACGCCGAGGATCAGAACGCCCCACAAAATCCATTTCCGCCAGGGCGGCGGAGGGGGCTCAGGAATCAGCAGGTCGGGGCCGCCGAGCACGATCTGGGGCCGTAAGGCCGCCTCTTTGATCAGGGATTCCTCCTCGGAACCCATGACGGCGGTCAAAAGATCGGAAGCACGGCCGTCATCTGGCTCTTCCCCCAACCGCGCCGAACCGTAGGCCAGCATGAACGGGCCCTCTCCCCGTGCGACAAACACCAGTTCATGGGGCAACCAGCCCAGCTCCACGCTGGGGGGATCGACCGAGCCATCGCCCGTACCCTCTTCGATCTCCACCCGCCAGTATCGGTTCGTCGTCGAACCGAACGCGAGCGTATTTTGAATCCGTGCTTCCGCTTCAAACCGGAGGTCGTAAATCAAGTCTTTCTGGCGGAAAGTCCAACCTGCATCCAAATCCGGCCTGGAAAAAACCCGAGCTTGGGCCAGGGTATTGCGGTCGTTAAAATACAATCTCAGTCGATCCGCGGGGAAATGGGCAGCGCTGTCGTATTCAAATGCCTGGGCACCCCCTTTGGGCGCTTCAACGGCAGTCGTGCTTGAAAACGTTGCCCACGCTCGCACAGGTTCAAACTTCTTGCTTTTTCTTATGGCGGTGATTTTTTCCACGGTTATTCGGTTTTGAGTGCTCGGCCAGGACAAACGGAGATAACCGCCCCCCTGGGCATGCAGAGGGATTTTGGTTTTGCTGATCCTATGACCGCTGTACTGCATCAAGGCTAAAGTTGCTTTGGGAACGATGGTGGTCCAATGGGTCAGGTCATGACTGCTGGCCAGCGAGACGGTAGCAACGTTGTCCGCTTTATCGGACTGCCAGGCGATATCGAGTTCGTCGATGCGGAATTCATGCTTGCTGGCGTCGATGATGTAGCCAACCAGCTCTTGCTTATTTCCACCTTTGGTCTCCTCGGATTGCACATCGATGATGGCGCCGTCCAGGCCCTTTTCGACCCGCACCGAAAGGCCCTCCGAGCCGCTGCTGGCATCCTGCCGGTAGAGCGGAAAAAACGGCAGGGCGTTGTGTACTACCAGTTCTTCGTTCAGTTTGGGGGGGCGCCGCAGGACATGCGGGACGGCCGTTCCGGCGCTGTTAAACATCCGGATATCGCCAAGGTCACCGCGCGTCACGGCGACGTAAACGTCCTGCGGGAGCTCCAGGCGATAAACGGCTCCCTTTGCTGTGAGGGAAAGGGGCCGACCGTAGGCAAAATCATCGAGTTGGACCGTCGCAGCCGCTGCGGGTGGCAGCATGAGCAGAATTGTTAGCAGGAGCAGATTTTTCATTCGGCTTTCCTGGTGCGGGAAGGTGGCAGTGGTGAAGAATAACCCATCAACAGCATGAGCGAACCCACGCCGATAAAAGAAACGATCCGGGCGACGGTTCCGGTACCGGCGAGATCAACAAAAAACAGCTTGATCACCACTAAAGCCAATATCGTGGCGCCGGCAATCCAGGCCGGGCGATTGTCCTTTTTGGTGGATCCAAATGTCACCACTAGAGCGATCACGCCCCACAGAATGGAAATGGCGGCCTGGAAAAGAACCGATCGATACAGGCCGGCAAAGGAATAGGGTATGAATCCCCAGTGGTGAATCGTCCGTGCAACGGTGGCATTGATCAAAAGAAACCCGGCGCCCCAGATAATCATTTTCAAAACGCCGCTGTTAATGTTGCGCTCGGGCCTGTGGAGCCATACGGCCTGGCGGCTCACCCAGATATGCACAATCAGAAGCAGGTAGATCTGGGACAGTTCGGTGGGGTTTAAAAGAGGCAGGAATGGCAACGGCGTGGGGTCGCCGTTATAAAGATTGACCACGACGGCCCAAATGAACAGGTAGGCTATCAGTGGAGCAGCGCCTGTCCGGAGGTAGGCATCTGGGAACCGTCCCACCGGCCAGCGCAGACGCTCACCCTGAGCCTGCAGCACGTGCGTCATCGAGCCCGGTACGAGCCCTAAAATGCAGTAGAACCAGGTAGGCCCTTCCGGAACCAATACATCGACCCAAAAGGCGCTTTCCGCTGTACATACGAGCATCAAAAGCCAGAGGGTGCCTTGATGCCACAGGGGCACCATCTTTGCAGGCCAGCTGGTTTCACATTTAAAAAGAAGGCGGTACTGGGCGCCGGTGGCGAGGCACCAAGCCAGTGATCCAAAGCGGGCAAACAGATGCCCATCGCCGATCTCGATGAAATGGTAAATGCAGGCGATGGCCATGATGGGCAGGAGAAGGATGCTTGGAAAAGATAGTTGCTTCCAGTCCAGGCGACGACTGACCAGATCTAGAATCAGGAAGCTGGCGGCCGCATGGATAAGCAGTGCGGCTTCGCTATCCCGCCAGGCCACGAAACGGTATATCTCGTGCCATGCCGCGCCGAACCACCACAAGAGCCCCCATGCCATTAAAGGTAACGCGGCTTGGCGCTCCCATGGATATAGGATTTTACTTCGTCGGGTGATATACCAGCTTGAGAAGAGACTGGTCAGGCTGATCAAAGCAGATCCGGTCCAGATGCTGTTGAGAATGGGCATCTGGGCGGCTGGCTGGTAGACGGCCACAAGAAAGGCAATCGCCGCCCCGACCTGGAGCAGGGTTCCGAACAGGCGCGGTAAAAGACGGTCTTGCCGAATACCGACCCAGAGAATTGCGGCGCCCTCGAGAGCCCAGGCAGCGGAAGTCCAGCGACCATCAAGGGCCAGGGGTATTGCCAGGCTGGCGAATACCACCCCCAACGCCAGAAACGATTCGGTCAGCATGCGCAATTCGTTTTTCTGCCGTCGCCAAAGGATCGAAGCCAGTCCGCAGTAGAACAGACCGAGACTCAAAGCGCTGATGGCCAGACCATAGGGGAAATCGCGCACGAGGCCGTACTGCAGACCAAATGCGACCAGCGGGGTGCCAAAAACCAGTGTGCCGTCGACATAGCCTTTGAGCTGGAGCGGCTGGCGCAGGGCGAACAAAACGGCGATGGTCACATAAAAAAGAAAGAAGAGGATCAGGAAGGGTTCGGTGCTGGAAAAATAGAGGGGTTCATAATAGCGGCCGCCCCACAAGGAGGCGATGCCGAAGGTGGAAACAAATCCGATCAGGTTTAGCTCTCGCCAGACCTTGAACCAGGCAATGCCGGCGATCCCGAGATTGAGCAGGGCGTAATAGGAAAAAAGAACCACATGGCTGCCACTACCGGTGGACATCAACACCGGGGCCAGGAACCCGCCCACGATGCCGCACACGGCCAGGTGCTTGGCATCCTGGAGCACGGCCAGGATGGCAGACAAAACAACCAGGGCAAACATCACCACAAAAGAAAACCCATATGGCAGCAGATGGTAGAAACGCGCGGCCGCATAGACCGTGAGATAGAGCACACCCACGCCCCCCCCCTGCAGCAGGAGGCCATAGATCTTTCGGCGGGTCCTCAGGCGCCAACCAGCGAAGAGCAAAGCGAGACCACCCGCAAACACGCCGATCAGACGAAATTCAATGGGCACCAGATTGCGCTGCGCAGCGTATTTGAGAAGAAAGGCTACGCCGAAAAAAAGAACGATGACACCGATCTTGGTGACAACGTTGCCGGTGGTGAAATAGGTTTTTACATAGTCGCCGATACGCGTGAGTAAATCTTCCCCGGAGTCCTCCTTGTTGGGCGTAGGTTTATCCTGTGCCCCCTGAAGCCAGCGATGAGCGGCGGGCCGTTGTGAAGACTCGTCAGCGGACTCAGTCGGCGCGCCCGTGGATGGGGCGGTTTTCGGGTGGATGGGCGTTGGGCTCGGTTCGGTAGCTTTCGGTGCCGTAGCGGTCGGGCTCGGTGGAGCAACGGTTGCGGCTTTTGCAGTTTGCGGGTCGGCCGTTTGGGGCATTTCCTCCGACCGCGTTCCCAGGGCGTCTATTTTCTTCCGCAGATTGAAGATTTCAGCAACCATCAGCCCCAAGGCCAGGCCATAAAGTGAAAGTGAAACTTCCGAGACGGCGCTTCCGACAAGCCATCCGATGGCACCTGAAATAAGATAGACCACGGCCGATTTCCCTTTCAGCTAAATCACAACTGCGCCTTAATGCACAAATTCGATTGTTATCGTCTGCTTTACTTTTCCGAACGCGATCGCCCGAGGCCGCTTCGGCCCGTCAACGCCGATTCGGGTCCCGGCGGCGCTCAGTTTCTATTAGCTTCAGCCGGTATAAATAACGATACCATGAAATGAAAAGCGTTTGGCGAGGCGCACATGAGTGGATTTATGCGTGATACAAATTGACAATCTGTCGATCAATGGCTGTCCCCCTGCACCCCTCACTCACTCTTCGGCCTTTCGCTACAGCCAGCCGAATGCAAAAAAAAATACGGAATATAATTAGGCCTTACAGGTATGAAGCAAATGTAATGCCAAAAAGCATGTTGTCGTAAATAAACAAAAATTACATCGTGTTAGGGTTGTTTGTCGGGTATACCACGATGCTCGGCTGACAGATCTCGACACTCTGGCATGACAGAAATTGTCATAGTAATAGAGACATGCAATCTAATTGAGAACCGTTGTTAAGTGACAACCTGGTGTGCAAGTCAGACTAAAAATTTGTAATCGTGGTTGGCATTTCATGCGAACACACCGCTCCCATCTAGCGGCAGACTTTCGATTCATTCTTTGGCCTCACAGGAAGCTAACAACACTGGCCTTTTATGATAAGTGACTGGATCTGGGAGCAAGCTCTCTACAATTGGGAAGGATGGTGCTTGCACACCGAGAAGGAAAACAATGGCATGAAGCTCTGCGAAAGACCCACAGGCGGACTAGTGTCCGATCTAACGATAACGCGGGGCGATGCGGAGAACGAGTACCATATTGCGGGTCAATCGGGGACGACACTCTTGACGGTCTGAGGGCTTTGCCGGTTTTGGCCATCACCTGCTTGCGGGCGTCATCTTCTGCTTTTCGCTTATACAGAAGCTATCTCAATATTAGGATTATGGTTCCGGATCTCCCATTGAACTTCCGGGAGGCGAAGGCGGACGTGAGTTTCCCCGCCAAAGCGGGATTTCCCGCCTGATAGATCATTGCTTGTGGGTCCCCACCGGAGGAATAGATCGGTATTTCGAGGATTTGAGACGAACGCCCAACACCGATATGGGGACAAAGCCTCTTTTAGATAGCTTCTATGGTTACACGCAGTGGGCGGGCCATGGATCGGTTTAACATGCAACGAGAATAATCTGGCCAAGTGCGAAGACCTGCTCCCGCTTCAATGTGTTGACGGTCTGGGAGGCGGATGACTAATTTCTGAATGTAAAAGCTATTCTGAATTCCAGCTGCATTTCATATCCAAACCGCGTATACGATACGATCCTCCTGGTCCTTCCGCTAGATCTGGCTTACGGTTGAGCAGTCCAAACCCCTCGACTCCTGATCATAGAGCTCATCAACTGACGGCGTACACGCGAATTGCGCGAATGGCCCATTCTTTGTTCCCGACGACTCCGGAATTTTTTATCCCGACAAACAGCCCCTGAAGATGCGTTGTCCATCATGTTCCCGCATGAATGCGTTCATCACCTGCCAGGAAATAATCTCCACCTGAAACCATGAAAAGGAGATTTGAAAATGGCACAGTTAATCGCCGATCGAAAAGACGTGGATTTTGTTCTCCATCAACAGTTCGAGGTTGAGAAATTGAGCAGGCATGACAGGTTTGCCGTGTTCGATAAAAAAACGATCGATATGATCATTACCGAAGCGCGCAATCTTGCGATCAAGGAAATTCTTCCTACCTACCAACAAGGTGATCAGGAAGGCTGTACCTTCGAGGATGGCAAGGTGAAGGTACCGGAATGCTATCACAGGCCCTGGCAGCTGTTTAAGGATGCGGGGTGGGTGGCGATGACCGAAAGCCTCGAGTACGGGGGGCAGGGGATGCCTGAAGTGGTCTCGCTTGCGGCCTATGATTACCTGGGGGGGGCCAACCCTGCGTTCACGGGCTATGCCTGGCTGACCTATTGGGCCGGGCTCGTCTTGAATGCCTACGGTACAGGGCAGCAGAAGAAACTATACCTCAAGAAGCTGTTCACCGGGGAATGGACCGGCACCATGCTTCTTACCGAACCCGAGGCCGGGTCGGATGTCGGCGCTATTACCACGAGTGCCGTTAAAAATGATGATGGTACGTATTCGATTACCGGCTCCAAAATCTTCATTTCCGGTGGGGAGGACGACCTGGCCGATAACATCATTCATACCGTCCTGGCCCGCATCGAGGGCTCGCCCGCCGGATCAAAAGGTATTTCGCTGTTCGTCGTCCCCAAAATATGGGTCAACCAGGATGGCAGCCTCGGGGAGTTCAACGATGTCGTCTGCACGGGGATTGAACATAAGATGGGCACCCATGGGAGCGCGACATGCTCCCTCACGCTGGGCGGAAACGGCCAATGCCGGGGTACGCTCATCGGTGATAAGAATAAAGGCCTGCGCGCCATGTTCGTGGCCATGAATTCGGCTCGCCTGCTGGTGGGCATGGGAGGGCTCAACTATGCGTCCGCAGCTTACCTTTATGCTGTCAACTATGCCAAGGAACGCATCCAGGGCAAGCATCTTCTCCGGATTATGGACGCCACCGCACCATCGGTCCCCATTATCCAGCATCCG
>JAAUYD010054924.1_pt1 | contig 15962 bp, 13 predicted proteins | sample 7278101 | NCBI WGS metagenome assembly JAAUYD01 (sample SAMN14350128, study PRJNA611818) | marine sediment metagenome | isolation source: surface marine sediment (0.6m) | place: French Polynesia: Moorea | collected 2018-08 | reverse complement strand
GATCGTGGTAATTATTTTGAGATTATCTTGACCGACGTAAAAGATTTGTAATTTTTGCGTTCCCGATATGCCGGTATTTTCTAAATATTGCGATAGCGGATCTAAGTTCTCGAAAGGAATAATTGCTTTAATCGCGCCAATAAATTGACTGGTATCGGGATCTTCTATTTTTACGCCAAATTCGAGGGTAAAAGCAGCGGTTCTTTTTTCTTCTGCTTCGGAAGAATAAGAAATCCATTCGCCTCCTGCTTTACTGGCGCGCCACCATTCTCGTTCGCCTTGAAGGTAAATGTTGGGAGCGTGGGTATAGGCGACAATGCGGCCGTCACTGGCTGTAATGTATATTTCTTCTATTTCTTCAACGTCAGCCAGTTTTTGTAAATAACTGTTGAGCTTAAAATTATCTACGGTTCGAGTATCTTGAACTGCTCCGGTTCTTTCGTAGTTTTGAATTGCTTCGATTACTAAAGGATTAAATACTAAAGTTCTCGGAGTTTCTAAAGCTTCTTCTACTAATTTATTGGTTGCTTTACTGGCAATTAAAACTCGATCTTTTAATTTTTCTGTGGTGTGTTCTTTCGAGCGTTGCAAACTAACGTGATAATTAACACTACTAGCTATAAATAAAGGCAACAATGCTGTGGGTAAAACGACCCAGCTCAAGCGATTTCTTAAAGTCTGATTCGACCAAAATTGTTGTGTTTTTTGCCACCAGTTAGAAATTTTATTGCTTTGAGATTGAGAATTTATTTCTGTAATTGAGTAATCTAAAATATCCGAGCCGTTTAAGCGATCTGCTTCGATCGCGCGATCTTTATCTGTTTCAAAGTCTTGTTGGGGAGATACATTACTCATAATTTAAGAAGAAAAAATAATAAATTTACTACGATTTTATCTGTTTTAATTTTGGACTTTATAGTTTTGAACGGATAACTGGAGTTTTTCGGCAATTTTTACGGTTTGTTGGAGGGAGTGGGAAACTCGATCGGAAGATTTCGATGTTTCTTGGGAGACTGCGGCTATTTCTTGCATTAAACTGTTGACGGATTGGGAGGTTTCGGCTTGAGAGATGGTAGCAGCAGAAATGGAATCGACTAATAAATCGATTCTGCGGGATACGTCTACTAATTGAATTAAATTGCTTTTAGTATCTTTCAACAAGCGAGTTCCTTGTTCGATTTGAACCGTGCCAACTTTCATTGTTTTTGCTAGTTCGCTGGTTTCAATTTGAATGTTTTCGACGATTTGCTCGATTTGTTTGGTTGCAGTTGCTGATTGGGCGGCGAGTTTACCGACTTCTTCGGCAACAATGACAAAGCCTTGACCTTCTTCGCCAGCTCTTCCGGCTTCAATTCCGGCATTAACGGCTAATACTTTGGTTTTGAGGGCGATTTGATTGATTAAAGAAATGGCTTTAGCGATTTCTTGCGACGATTGTCCGAGTCGCTTGACCTTGTTGGTGGTTGCGGAAATAGTTTCTTGCAATTGTAAAATGCTATCTACGGTTTTTTCCATTGCTTCGCCACCAAGGTTGGCCGTAGTCGAAGCAGATCGGGCTACTTTTGCGGCATCTCGAGCGTTGCTTGCTACTTCTTTAATTGAAACGGTCATTTTTTCCACGCATTCGCGGGTGCGATCGATGCGATTTGTTTGTTCGGTGGCTCGGGATGCGAGTAAACTGATTGTATTTTGATTCTCTGCTACGGAATTATTAACTTCTCGAGCCGATTTTTTAACTAGAGTTACGACTTCTTCGAGGTTGTCGATCGCGGAATTGAGCAAATCGGCGACAATACTAATTTCGCCGTCTTCAATTGCTGCTCTAACTGTCAAATCGCCTCGAGATAGATTTTCGACATCGTTGACGAGCTTTAATAGTTCTTGTTGCAGGTTTTGGTTGTTTTGTTTGGCTCGTTGCGCTTCATTGAGTTTATCTTCTAGCAGGATGAAGGCATTTAAACCCCAACCTATTTCGGTGGCAAATTTAAGCAGATAGTCGATTTCTTTTTTTTGCCATTGACGAGGGGAGGTGCATTGGTGAACGATCAGCAAACCGTAAAGGTCGCGGGCTGTTTTGATGGGAACTACAACTGAAGCTTTAACTTTGAGGGGTTCGAGGAGTTTGAGGTGACATTCTGTTAAGGCTGATTCGTAGATGTTGTTAACTGTTTTAATTCGCCCTTTTTGATATTCTCGAGCGTATTTGTCGCCGAAACAGGAATCCGTAATTTGCTGGCCTGCACTGCGAGGAAAACCTGGTGTCACCGATTCTGCGGTTATCGTACCTTGCCAGTCGGGGTCGAATTTATAGATTATGGCGCGATCGACTGAGATGGTGTGTCTGATTTGGCTTAAAATTTTGTTGAGGGCTAATTCCAATTCTTGCGAGTCTCTCGCGCTGGCTAGCTTTTCGAGGAGCATCGATTGATTTGCGGCTCTGGCTAGTTTGGTTTGGGTTTGAACGATATTATCGGCTAGCTGGTTGAAGGTAGTGCTTAATTGTCCTACTTCGTCGTGGGAATCGATTTGGCTGCGGATTTGGCGATCGCCTCTGGCGAATCTTTCGGTGGTTTCTTTTAATTCTTGAAGGGGGGTGGCAATTGTGTCTCGCAGGAGAATTGCCATAATCCAGTTTACTCCTAATGCGATCGCGATTAAAATCGGTAGGTGCTTCCAATAGTAGGTGGTTCGCAAATCTTCTAGTGCTGTTTGTGGCGTACCTCTGACTAAAATGGCGACGGGTCGATCGTCAACTAAGACTTTTTCGCTGCTGTTGCTGAGTTCTTGATATTGTTTGGGTAGGGAGATCGCCGCTAGGGTATATTTTTCTCGCTCGAATTTAATAATCTTACCAACTTGCGGGTCATTTTTGGCTTGGGTTGCTTGTTCTAAAATGGTGAGGTCTGGCAATTGTGCAAATCGCTCGGATTCCTGAATCGTTTCCTCTTTACCTTGATTTACTCCGGTAGCGAGAACGTATTCACCGTTGGGTTTTAAAAAATAAATGCCGCTATAGCCGCCGTTAAAATCTTCGAGAATCGATTTAGGTATTTGGGTTTTATTGTTAATAATATCTCCAGAAATCAAAGCTCCGATAGTGCGACCGTTGTTTGGATCTTTGACTGGGGTTATCGCGTAACGGATTAAGGCATCGCGATCGTTAAAGCCTTTGGGTAGGGGAGGTTTTTCTTTTTCTAGTTCTCTCCAACTCACGATTCCGTTGGCTTGAATTTGTCGAATATTTTGGTTGGCAAATACTTGTTCTACTAAGCTTTCTGGTGAAAAAAATTCATTTTCTCTGCTGCGATTTGCATTGGCAATAATCCGTAAATCTTTGCCGACTAAAGTAGCATATTCAATTTGTAAGGTTTGAGTTTTTTCTTTCAGCTTTTGTTTGATTGTATTTCTTAATTCCGGTGCAATCTCTTCTCCTTTTTGCGCCGCAGCAATGATGGTTTCGTTTGTAGCTAAAATTTTAAAACTCAACCCCATTTGTTCGATTTTATTTTGATAATTATCTTTAGTAACTGCCAATTCCGATCTGGCTTGAATTTCTATTTGTTTTGTTTCCCAGGGTTCGATTAACAAGCCACCGACGATAAACAATCCCACTACAGAAATCAGATCGGAAAGAATTAAACTCCATAATTGCTTTCTTTGAATTGGCAGATTGCCGAACCATTTTTTAGGACTTGCCAAGAGGTTAAGCCCGATTTTATTTTGAGGGTAATTATTGCGATCTTTTTGCTTCGATCTATATGATAATTCCGTTTCTATTTCTGATTCTATTCCATTTAGATCTGGTTGTTTTTGTTCGATTAATTGTTCTTTTTCTTCTGGGTTGGCAGGGGGTTTAAAAGAATTATTCATGCAGATAATACCTCAAAAAAACTTACTCGATTGTTCGCTCGATCCGGGCTAAATTTAATATTTATTGTCTTGTAAAAGGGGCGAGTTAATAATTGCTTGCAGGTTTAAAATTAGTAATACTTCAGTTTTTAGGGCAAAGCAGCCTTGAACGTAAGGAATTAAATGTAAGGGAATGGTCTCAAGTGGAGAACGAATCCCATTAGGATCGAGACGAATCGATCCTTTAACCCGATCTACTGCCAATCCTAGGGGTATATCATTAACTCGAACGATCGCAATATGATATTGTTGAGAGTATTTTTTTTGTTGGGTTAATTCTAATATTTGGGGGAGGTCTACTACCCAGAATACTCTAGATCTTTGATTGAGCAATCCCAAAATGCAGGGGGACATATTCGGAATGGGGGTGAGTCTTTTATTGGGTATGACTAAGACTTCTCTAGCGTATTCCATCGGTATAGCCGCAGCAATATCTCGATCTATTTGTATTCTCAAATATATTTGTTCGTTAACATTGTTGTTTGTTGAAGTTAACCGATCTGCGGAATTATTCATATCTAATTTTATAGAGAAACGGATCTAACAGCCCGAATTAATTCTTCTCGAGTGAAGGGTTTAGTAATATATACGTCTGCTCCTTGTTTCATACCCCATAAACGGTCTAATTCTTGATTTTTTGAAGTGCAAACAACAACAGGAATTGCTTTGGTGGCTGGATTTTTTTTCAAATTGCGGCATAATTCATAGCCATTCATTCCCGGCATGACTACATCTGTGACTACTACTTGAGGTTGTTTTTCAGTAGCTACAGCTAAAGCATCTTTAGCATTAGCAGCAGATATGGCTGCATAACCACTTTGCTGGAGATAGTTGATAATTAGTTCTCTTTCGGAGATAGTGTCTTCTACTACTAATACTGTTATCATTTTGTTTATTTAGATCGAATCGATTTGAATATTAAAGTGTAAGTGTAAGCGTTATTATTATTCCCTTTTATATTTGAGCGATCGCACCAATATTTTTAATTGTATGCTCTTAGCGTCCCGACCTCAAATAGTAACGATCGCCGAGATAAAAGCGATCGAGACAATAAGAAGCAATCAATATCTAATTGTTAGCTTGAAGATCTGGTTATTCTAAATATTTGCGAACCATTTTGACTAATTGAGATTGAGTAAATGGTTTGGTTAAATAGTCTGTCGAACCGGCGATTCTGGCTTTAGCCCGATCGATGATTCCGGTGTGGCCCGTGACCATCACTACTGGGGTACTTTTAAACAGGGAGTGATTTCTAATCAAACGACAGAGGTTGTAACCGTCTATGGTGGGCATACCTACGTCTAAGAGGATTAAATCTGGTTTGATGCGAATAATATCCCGTAAAGCTTTGACCGGATCGCTAATTGCAAATACTGAAATGGTGCGATCGCTCAAAAAGCGATTAATTTCGTCTAAAATTGTCGGACTATCGTCAATACAAGCAATTTTATATTTTTCGGTACGAGGAGATTGAACAACTTCGGGTGGTGGTAGGGTTACTTCGGCTTCAATTTTGGGCAATTCTGGCTTTTTCTCTGCTGGTTGTTTTGCTTCGGTAACTGTTTCTTTGGTTGGTGGGGTTGGGGTTAATAGGGGTAAAAGATCGAATGGTGGCTGGGGATTTCGCAATAAGATTACGCCACTATTAATTAAGGTTCGCAAATTACGAGCTATTTCGAGTTCGTCTTGATTTAATAGAGATGATAATTGGCGAAAACTCAATCCTCGCAAAAGTCTGCCGAGTTTATCTTGTACTTCTTGAGGTAATTTATTTTTTGCTTGATTTTGACTGAAAAAATAAGGACGTTGATAGGGTGAGTAAATTTTACCCCCTAAAGATTTCCAAGCTTGTAAGTTTTCTTGACATTCTCTGATTAGTTCGTGGGAGTCGAATTCGTGAAAAACATTAAATTCGATCGCGTTAGATTTAAACTTATACTCGCCATTGTCTAACAATAAAAATGCTTCAAATACTTCCTTTGTTATTTGTTTGACTAATTCGGTTGCCTGTTCGTATTTAATATATTGATTTTCAATTAACCAACTAATGGCACGATAGTCGCAATAAGGATCTATATTGTGCTTTCCGTTAGCTGCAAAATGAGCTTTTAGTCGGCCGCGAACTTCGGAGTCGATCGTTTTAATGCGATGATTGAGACGGCGTAAATGGCGATCTAATCTTTCAAACGGTTCTAAATTGTTAGTTGCAAAAAATAATTTGCCGCGATCGAAATGAATCAACCAATCGATCGAATTACTGGAAATATGCAGATAACCGTCAGCTAAATTACCTTGTCCCGAAACAAACTCTAACAATTTTGTCGGCGTAAATTGTTTGGAACTTTCACCCGTGTTTATAATTAATTGGTTCATAAGCGAACCCTCATATCTCCTTCCGTAGATATTATCATCAAAAATTACTGAATAATATCGATTCTTATTATCTAAGATGCGATTGCAATTTAGTTCAATCTATCAAATCGAACTTATTGAGGCGATCGTTGCCTAATAAAAAAAATAAAACTACCTATCATATTACCAATAAAATAGAGGGGACGACCTGTGGCACAATATACGGGTTAATCTTGTACGATACCGATTCGGAAATTTTCTAATATGGGTAAATTTATATTTGTCACTGGGGGTGTTGTTTCTAGTATCGGTAAAGGAATTGTTGCTGCTAGTTTAGGCCGGTTGCTCAAGTCGCGCAACTATTCGGTTTCGATTTTGAAGCTAGATCCTTATATTAACGTCGATCCTGGCACGATGAGTCCTTTTCAGCATGGAGAGGTGTTCGTTACCGATGATGGAGCTGAAACCGATCTCGATCTGGGGCATTACGAACGCTTTACGGATACTTCAATGTCTTGTTTGAATAGCGTCACGACTGGCTCGATTTATCAAGCGGTTATTAATAAGGAGCGTCGCGGCGATTATATGGGGGGCACGGTACAAGTAATACCCCATATTACTAATGAAATTAAACAAAGAATTCATCGCGTTGCTAAAAATACGGGTTCAGACGTGGTTATAACCGAAATTGGCGGCACTGTGGGGGATATTGAGTCTTTACCCTTCCTCGAGGCAATTCGTCAGTTTCGCAAGGACGTAGGGCGCAATAACGCGATTTACATGCACGTTACTCTCATTCCCTGGATTTCTGCGGCTGGGGAAATGAAAACCAAACCGACTCAACATTCAGTTAAGGAATTGCGATCGCTGGGGTTGCAACCGGATGTTTTAGTTTGTCGGAGCGATCGCCCCATCCTCGAAGGAATTAAGGAAAAACTGTCGGCTTTTTGCGACGTTCCGGTAGAATCGGTAATCGCAGCTCGAGATGCCAGCAGTATCTACGAAGTCCCCCTAATTTTAGAACGGGAAGGTCTGGCCGCACAAAGTTTAAAATTACTTCAATTAGAACCGAGAACTCCAGATTTGCAATTTTGGCAAACTTTGGTGGAGCGGATGAACTGCCCGAGCAGCCGCATAGAAATCGCGATCGTCGGCAAATACGTCCAGTTGAGCGATGCTTATTTATCGGTTGTCGAAGCTTTAGTTCACGGTACTACGGCCGTCGGTAGCGAGTTAAAATTGCGTTGGGTAAGTGCCGAAGATATCGAAGATAAAGATGCTAAATCTTACCTCGAGGGTGCGAGTGGAATCATAGTTCCGGGGGGATTCGGCATTAGAGGCATTGAAGGTAAAATAGCGGCTATTTCCTACGCTAGAACGGAAAAAATTCCTTTTTTGGGCTTGTGTTTGGGGATGCAATGTGCGGTGATCGAATGGGCGCGCAACACGGCTCAACTCGAAGCAGCTAACAGTGCAGAATTCGATCCGAAAACCCCCAATCCGGTGATTAACTTATTGCCAGAACAGCAAGATGTTGTCGATTTAGGGGGTACGATGCGCCTCGGTTTGTATCCTTGTCGTTTGGCTGAAAAGACGATCGCCGCTTCTTTGTATCAACAAGAAGTAATTTACGAGCGTCACCGACACCGCTATGAATTTAACAATGCCTATCGCAGTCTATTTTTAGAAACGGGATATGTAATTAGCGGGACTTCTCCAGACGGTCGTTTGGTGGAGATTATCGAACTAGCAGAACACCCTTTCTTTGTCGCTACTCAGTTTCATCCCGAATTTCGCTCTCGTCCGAGCAGCTCTCACCCGCTATTTTTAGGTTTTGTTAAAGCTGCCAAAGAAAAATCTCAGGTAGATTTAGCTGCTGGCGATCGCGATAATGGCTCGACAATTGTCTCGAAAGAAACTGTTTCTTAATTAGCTCGAGCGCGATTGAGTTGTTGGATCGTGTTGCGATGTTCTCTTTGAATTGGTTCGAGAATCGTCTCGGGCAATTGATGGGATTTGGTGAGAGCTTTATCGAAATAACCTAAAGCTTCTTGAAGCAAAACCAGATCGTTTTCTTTAATACCTTTGGCTCGCAAAATTTGTCCTTTGAGATAAATTAATTCTGGATTTTTTGGTGTTTGCTGTAAAGCTGTTTCGGCAAATTGTAGGGCTTTATCGAATTGATGTAAATCTCGATAAGCTAAGGCAATTCCGCGAGTGACTAAAAAATTAGGAGCTGCACGATCTTGAAACCGAGCGATCGCTTCTTCTGGACTAGAAAAAGGTAAATTAACTGCTAACATTAACTCCATATAACCTTTGAGCAAATTCAATTCAGGATCGTGGGGGGCTAAATTTTCAGCGCGATCGAAATGATATAAAACTTGTTGCAATTTAGTTAAAGCTGCTACCGCTCCCTTTTTCTCAAATTGATACGCTCCATCTAAAAAATGACCTACTCCTAAATAGAGGTGGCCTCGCATCCGATCTTGTGCTTTTAAGGTTTCTGCTGCGCTGATGGTTTTTTTAGCGTAAATTCGGATATGTTCCCAATCTTCTTCGGTATAAGCGATCGCCGCTCTCAAAGCGTGGGCTAAAGGTTCTTCCGACTCCAGGGATGTTGCTCGAATCAGATCTTGTTTGGCTGCTTTATAATTGCCTAAGCGAAACAGTTTATCGAAGGCTACTTCGGTGCGATCGCCGATTTGACGAACATTTTTTTTGCTGCGAAAAGGATCTCCAGCTAAGGTCGGGTTCGCTCCCATACTTACAAATAAAGCGATCGCCATCGGTACGCTGAGAGCCATTTTTTTGATAGCTTTAAATTGAGCCATTATCTAATCAATCTCCGCAACAATTAAGTCTAAAAGTAAAATAGTTTTATCCTCTAAATAGATGTTTCATCTCAAAGATTTAAGTTACCACCCTCCCGCTACTCCCAAGCCGATTTTGCAAAATATCAATTTGCAATTGGCCCCGCAAGAGTTAGGACTGATTATCGGCCCTTCTGGTTCCGGTAAAAGCACTCTTTTGGAAATTTTAGCCGGATTGGCTAAGAAAACTAGCGGCGATATTAAATGGGGCGATCGAGATCTCAAACCTGCCGATCTGCAACAATATTGCGGTTTGGTGTTTCAGTTTCCCGAGCGTCATTTTTGCGGTAGCACTATTTTAGAGGAACTTCTTTTCGGCCGCGATCGCCGCGATTTTCGCGATCGTTACGATTCTAGATCGATTTCGGCTCGAGATAAAGTCAAACAAACTCTTCAAGAGGTAGGTTTGGGGGATCTTGCTTTAAACTGTTCTCCTTTCGCTCTTTCTGGGGGCCAGCAGCGTCGTTTAGCTTTGGCCGTCCAACTGATTCGTCAGCCTAATTTGTTAATGTTAGACGAGCCTACGGCTGGCTTAGATTGGTCGATGCGCCGTCAGTTAAGCGATCTTTTGGTTAAGTTAAAGTCGGATTGGACTCTTTTAATTGTGACTCACGATGCTAGCGATTTGTTGCCGATCGCCGATCGCTGTTGGACGATCGATCGCGGTTCGATTCAATCTGTAGATCCCAATAGTCTTGTTAAATTATAAGTTTGACGATCCTTTAGCTAAAAGATCCCAATCTTTTTAATTTTATTAAAATTTTAATTTTATTTATATAATTACAGGATGCAAATTGCATCGTATTTTTTAATACCCTATTTTTTCAAACTAATGCATGTTTAATATTTTTCAATTGAGTCTAAGTTAATTAGATAACATTTCTGGAATATTTTAACCGCTCTCAAAGTTAAATTATGTGAGTTTCAATAAATAAATAAGAATTGAATTTTCTCAATTAGTTTGATTAGGTATTATTGCTGATTTACTAAAAAAATATCTTAAGAAATTATAAAAGATAGTTCTAGTCGAACCTATTCAAAAAATAGCGACTGCAAGTTATTTTTCACACCCAATATAATTGCCACTTATTTCTCATTATTTGAGGGGAAAGCGATCGTGACTACTTATTTAAATTGGAAACAAAAGAATATTGTTTTACTTAAATTTTTTGATTTTTATAAATCGTTGATAATAGGTGGATCGCTTTGGTTATTAACTTTTAGCTCTCTAGGTAATTTAACCGACCAATTAGCAGGAGAAAAAGAAGCTATTTACCAACAATGGCAACAACAACACAATGAAGATCGCTTAGCAAACATTCAGATAGAAAAAAATTCAAAATACCTAGATCGCAAATATATTGAAATAGTTGAATTGAGTCAAAAAATTAAAGCCGATCGAGAACGCGCCGCTCGAACTATTGATATCCACTATTCCGATCGCAGCAATCAAAGAGCTAAAATGCAAGAGCGAGCTGTAGTCTTAACCTTTGATGACGGGCCTTCTCGACATACTCTGAAGATTTTAGATCTGCTTAAAAAATATCGGGTAAAAGCAACTTTTTTTGTCACTGGAATTACCATAAAATATGGTTGCGATACTTTGAAAAAAATTTACAATCAAGGACACGAAATTGCCAATCATACTTACGATCATTCTTATCTTCCAGGAAAAAGTATTAATGCCCAAAAATGGCAAATAGAAGCAACTGAAAAAGCGATCCAAAAATGTTTGGGAATTAATTATAATTCTCGCTGGTTTCGCGCTCCCTATGGTGCTCAAGATAGTAATACGATACAAGTAGCGCGAAAGTTGGGTTTGAATACGGCTTTATGGACGGTCGATACCAACGATTGGCGATCGACAGTGACAACTGATTCTATAATTAACACTGTGAAAAAATCTCAAAGTAAAGATATTATTCTAATGCACGATACTTCTAAAAAAACAGCCGATGCGATCGAACCGATTTTGCTCTATTTAAGTAAATATCGATATAAATTTCTGACTATTAGCGATGCTTTTACGATCGAAGATAAAGAGCTTGCTGGTATCGAGCCATTTTTTGGGCAACAGAGAAAATAAATTTAAAAGTATTCGATCGAAAATAACTTTTCGATCCAGATCGGATCTCGATGGAATAATTTAAATTAGAACTGCTATATGTAATGTGATTTATTTTCTTGTAGCTCGATCGTTCCTAGATAATCTAAAATGACAGCAGAAGATTCTTAGTTAGTAAAATTGATAATAAAAAACAAGTAAACAAAGGTTTCTTGACTCGTTCATTTCAATAAGAAAGCTTGTTTACTGTGATTTGGATCGCACATGAAAAAACAAAGAAATACCCGGAATCGAGGCGTAATTTTAACAAACTCCGGTAAGAGAAAATTTCAGATAGCAAAGTCTCAATTAGAATTAGAAACTAATGAAGGGAAACGTTATACTTTAGAGGATTTAAGCGATTTAACCGGATTGGCTGTAGATACTTTAATGAAAGTAACTAAATGTGAAGTTAAAGTTGACAAACAGACTTTGAAGCGTTGTTTTGATGCATTTAATTTAAGTTTAGAACCCGATGATTATTTTAAACCAGATACGGAATTAGAAGAGCGATCTCAAAGAGCAATAATCCCTTTTGCAACGGATTTAGAATGGCCTGAAGGTCAAGTACCCCTTGATTCTAGATTTTACGTCGAGCGATCGGCTTTTGATTCGGATGAAAATACGGTTTCGATCGAAAGTATTTGCTATCGCAATATTTTACAACCCGGGAGCCTAATTAGGATTAAAGCTCCACGAAGGATGGGTAAAACTTCCTTAATGAGGAGAATATTAAAGTACGGTAGCGATCGCAACTGTCGCAGCGTATTTATTAGTTTGACATCAGCAGATTCCGCTACTTTTCGCGATTTAGATCGATTTTTAAAGTGGTTTTGCGCTAACATCTCTTTAGAGATGGAGTTGAGAAACCGTTTAGAGCACCATTGGAATGGTTTGTTTGGGAGTAAAGTCAGCAGTAGAATTTATTTCGAGCAATACCTCTTACCTCAGACTTCCGAAGCTTTAATTTTAGGTCTGGACGAGATCGATTCGATTTTTTTATATCCCCACGTAGCTGAAGAATTTTTCGGAGTTTTAAGATCTTGGCATGAATTAGCTAAAAACAAACCTATTTGGCAAAAATTACGTTTGGTTATCGCCCATTCTACAGAAGTTTATATCCCTTTGAGCGTTCATAGTTCTCCTTTTAACGTTGGCGTGCCGATCGAACTTTATGAATTTAATCAAGCTCAGATTTTAGATTTAGCGACTAGATACGAATTAGATTGGTCTAGAGAAGAAGTAGAGCAACTGATGTCTTTGGTAGGAGGAATTCCTTATTTAGTCCGTCTGGCACTTTACTACATTAAAACCCAAAATATCAGTTTAGAAACTTTAGTATCTACTAATTTATCTTGCGATTTAGTTTATCGCGAACATCTCCAAAAACAATTGTTTAATTTAAGTAAATTTCCTCAACTAGAAGCAGCCTTTAGTAAAGTTATTAAAAGTTCTCAACCGTTAGAGTTGAATTTAGTGCAAAATTTTAAATTGCAGGCTATGGGATTAGTAAAATTACAAAACAATTTGGCTTGGCCTAGTTGTCAATTGTATCGCGATTATTTTAGTAATTGTTATTAAGTTAAGGAAGATTGATGGTCGATCGCGACGAAGGTTACGTTAAATATAAGTGCAATTGGACTAATCTCGATTCAATCGGTGCAAATGAGATTATTCAGCTCAACTATTGGCGCGATCGCCTGTATCAATTGGGTTTAATTGGTATTTACGATGATGGTATCGGTTTTGGCAATCTCAGCATTCGTCAAAAAGATTCGGATCTTTTTATTATTTCCGGGACTAAAACTGGGGGAATTCCTCATTTAACACCCCAACATTACACTCGAGTAACCGATTTTAATTGGGAAGAAAATTACGTTACTTGTATCGGCCCGATTCAAGCTTCTTCAGAATCTTTAACTCACGGTGCTGTATATACCGCTAATTGCGAAGTTAATGCTGTGATTCACGTTCATAATTTACAACTTTGGCACGATTTAATCGATCGCCTTCCCACTACTAATAAAAATTGTGCTTACGGTACTCCCGAAATGGCAAGAGAAATTATTAGATTGTCTCGAGAAGATCGCGTAAAAAAATTGAAAATAATTATTATGAGCGGCCATGAAGAAGGTATTATTACTTTCGGCAAAGATTTAACAGAGGCTGGCAATATTTTATTAGATTATTATTTTTCTTCCCAGAATAATTAAACTGCGATCGCATCCTTCAATTTCTGCTACTTGCGGTAAATAGCCCCATTTTTCAAACTGATATTGATAAAATAAATTTAAACTCGGTTTGTTGATAGCAAAAACGAAGCCCAATAAATTATTAATTCCCAAACTAGGACTTGCCGAAATTGCTTTCTCTAAAAGTATTTTACCCAACCCTCTTCGATGATAATTAGGAGCGATATAGATACTCAATTCTGCCGTTTGTTGATAGGCAGGACGACCGTAAAAGTTTTGAAAACTGAGCCAGCCAACTACATTATCATCTAATTCTATTACCCAAATTGGGCGAGTTTTTGGATCGCGTCCCTCGAACCAATTTAAACGACTTTCAACAGTAATAGGTTTGAGATCTGCAGTAACTATTTTAGAAGGAATACTAGCATTATAAATAGCGACAATTGCTTTTAGATCTGAGACGATCGCGTTGCGAACTTTCATATTTTTATTTTAAAACTAGTTTTTAATTGCTGCGATCGCATCAACCAAAGATTTCAGGTAGAACTTTTTCAGTTTGTCTCTACTATCTATAATTTTAGAGCTAAGTATCGATAAAATTGGAATTGAAAGCGGCGATCGCTTTTTGCACCAATTGTTCGTCATTTTCCTCGCTCAGGCCGCTAGCTCCCATGCCACCGATTACTTGCTTGTTGGCTAAAATGGGCACTCCTCCTGCCATTCCGGTAATTTCAGGATCGACCCAGTAACCCATATCCTTACCTGTTTTCTGTGCCCATTTTCCTAACTCAGAAGAGGGAATGCGCTCCCGCGCGGCAGTGTAAGCCTTAGCTTTAGCCAATACCCCCGATTGAACCGTAGCTCCATCCATCCGACCGTAAGCAACTAAGTCGCCATGACTATCAACTACCGCAACTGAAACGGCAAGATTGTCTTTGTTGGCAATCGCTATAGCTGTTTTTACGAGCGATCGTGCTTCAGCATATTGAATATCCATGCTCATTTGCTCCTGAAGAAATAAGTTTGATTGGCGCGAAGCTAAACTTAACTGTAAAGGCATCAATAGCTAAATTTTCTCATCTTCGAGGGGGAATGTTCCGAGTAAATTACTTTGACGAACCAAGTCACCGGAAAGACCGCGATCGATTAAGGCTTTAATTTTTTCGACGGCAATTGGAATGCTTTGGCTAGCTTGATGAGAAAAAGAATGCCCCGTTCTAAAATCTCGAGCTGCAACTTCTACCCACCAAGATCTCGGATGACAGCCGTAAAAGGATTGGGTCAGAGCTAGTAGGGAGCAGGGAAGCCAAGAATGTCCGTATCCTGGCACTGACGAGCCAGTTGTCTCCATACCGTAAGCTTTTAAATTTCTGACCTTCACCGCAGAGTTTTTCATCTGACAAGCTTTGACGAAAATAGCGTAATCAACTGTTGCCAACTTTGAGGCTAGTTCTGGTTTCAGTTGTTCCACGGTAGAAATTTCAACATTTTCTAGCTCCAGTTCTCGAATTAAATTTGCTACTTGAAGACCGATAGCATCGTCGCCACGGGTGGAATTACCATAACCAATGACAAGGAAAGAGGGGACTCGCTTGGCTTGAGATAAGGCATCGGGTTGAAAAATTTGTTCGAGCTTGGCGACAATATTCGTTTGAGATAAGGCTGAATTAGTTTTCATGATAGTAATCCTCTTAAAAAGCTCTTCGGAAGCAAGGCAAAAGAGGGGAGGCGGGTAACACAAGCAAAGGAATTAACCTCCGAAGACTTGTCCTCAAAAGGGCAGAAGGATACTTTTCAGCCTTAAAATTTAAACTTGAACTATAGAAAGAAATGGAAGATTGAGATCCTCAAGGGACAACTTTAAAGCCAACTCTTCTCCCTTCTACCTTCTCGTCTCTGCCTCATAAGGCTTTCGCCTTGTTAAGGATTCTAGCCTCTACCTCAATTTTACTATTTTGCTGGCCTCGCAAGTCTTAAAAAACTTACAGGGCCAGGAGTTTGCCCAGGGTGAGAAGAAGAATAATTAATAAGCTGTTGATATCAGTTCTGTTTAGAGTTGCTAAACTTCGGTGACTAGAGGCAACAGGCAAGAGGTAAAAGAGTAGTGTTATTTTAGGGAATTGTTATGAGTATCGTCTATCTTTGTCCCTATTCCCCATCGCGATCGAATAAATATCCAACCTCAAACTGGTTCGTCATTGACGCAATTTCCAGCTCGATCGAGCCTTTCGATTTGTTCGGCTGACAAAGTTATATCTAACGCACCCAAATTTTCCTGCATCTGTTTGGGATTTCTGGCTGAAAAAACTGGAAGAAATGGGGGTTGACGGTACATCATCCAAGCAAGAACTACTTGATTGGCATTTGCTCCAAGTTCCCGCGTCACTTCGTGCAATACCGCTAGTCGAAGATCCGTATCGGGGCCGCGATAAGGATCTTCGACTAGCGGTATTGCACGAAGTGACGCGGGAACTTGGAGCAAATGCCAATCAAGTAGTTCTTGCTTGGATGATGTACCGTCAACCCCCATTT
>JAAUYD010017898.1_pt1 | contig 15962 bp, 13 predicted proteins | sample 7278101 | NCBI WGS metagenome assembly JAAUYD01 (sample SAMN14350128, study PRJNA611818) | marine sediment metagenome | isolation source: surface marine sediment (0.6m) | place: French Polynesia: Moorea | collected 2018-08 | reverse complement strand
GGTTGTACTATGATCTGAGATTAACCTGAAAACCGAGATATTTTCAGTTGTAAGCTTGTCCAAATATTTTAAGTCGTTCTCTGCCATGTTGCTGGCAATAAATACTGGTATTCCGTGTCGTCGATAGGTGATGCCGGCATAGGTGGTTACCCCGCCTAGCTTTTGATGGTGACTGTTTTCGGCAAAAATTTTGTCGATGGTCGTTGAACCCAGGATACCAATGCCTTTTTTTAGAGGATTCATCATGTTTGGTGGGATCCGGATGGGTGACGCAAAATAAAAAGATTGAGCTTTTCAACATGGATCATATTTGTTAGATTTTCGTCATGACTGATAGCCTTACAAAGTCACTTTGTCAACCGTTGAAAATTGGATGTCGAACCATCCCCAATAGGCTGGTTTTGGCCCCATTGAGTTTTCTCGGCAATATTGCTTTTCGTGAATTGCTTTCACACTATGGTGGATATGGCCTGTTGTATTCCGAAATGTGCAGTGCCAAAGCAGTGCCCAATGAAAACCGTTTTGTATCCCCCTGCTTCAGATGGCGGGAAGAAGAGCGGTCGCACCTCGTCTGCCAGATTTTCGGGGCCGATCCGAGGTCCATGGCCGAAGCGGCCCGCAGAATCGAAAATGAAGGTTTATTCGGTGTAGATCTGAATTTTGGCTGTTCAAATGCGACAATCACTCGCCGCAATTGCGGAGCAGCTTTGTTGAAGGAACCGGATCTTGCTTCAACAATTGTGTCCGCGGTACGAAAGGCGGTCACGATACCACTGACGGTCAAGTTCCGCACAGGGTGGCGGGACGATCCTGAATTTGCTGTTGGTATGGCCAAACGTTTCGAAGACGCCGGCGCAGATGCATTGACGTTTCATCCGAGAGTAGCGCCGGATCGGCGATCACGTCCCGCAAAATGGAGGTATATCGGTATGGTCAAGCAGGCTGTCAATATCCCGGTTTTCGGCAATGGAGATGTTTTTGACCACCATGACTGCCGCCGATTGATAACCGAGACCGGATGCGACGGCGTGGCAGTGGGACGAATGGCAGTCGCCAGACCCTGGATATTCGCGGAATGGACAGGCAAATGGCAGGCGTCTGCCAAGTCCTACAGTGATGCTGCCGTCCGTTTGGCCCGGCTTTTGGAAGTACATTTTGACCCGATCCCGGCGATCAGGCGCTTTAAACGATTTGCGTTTTATTTTTGTGCCAACTTTCGCTTTGGTCACACCCTATATTCAAAAATTTTAGGGGCCGAGGATATGAAAACTCTCAGTATGATTCTTGAACGATTTTTTGAGCAGGTCCCGGATGTTGCTGCTCGCCCCAATATGAATTATTTCAGATGAAAGGATTTTTATTATGACCTACCGTATCGCTTTAATTCCAGGTGATGGTATCGGGAAGGAAGTGATTCCTGAGGCCGTTCAAATTATCGGAAGGCTGTCAGAACAGCACGGTTTTGAAATGAATTTTACTGAGTTCCCATATTCCTGTGAGTATTTTTTGAAAACAGGCACCATGATGCCTGAAAACGGTATCGAAAAGTTAAAAAAATTTGATGCCATTTTTCTCGGTGCCGTGGGAGATTACCAGGTGCCAGATCATGTGTCCCTGTGGGGGTTGCTGATTCCGATCCGCCGCCAAATGAAGCAATATGTCAACGTCCGCCCGGTGAGGCTTCTGCCCGGCATAAAATCACCACTCGTTGACCGAAAACCTGAAGAAATAGATTTTGTTGTTGTTCGCGAAAACAATGAAGGAGAATACTCGCAGATTGGTGGACGGCTCTATGAGGGAACTGATTTGGAAATGGTCGTTCAGGAAACAGTCTTCACTCGCCAGGGAGTGGACCGTATCATGAAATATGCATTTGAGCTGGCTCAAAACCGTCCTGGCAAACACCTGACGTCCGCAACCAAATCAAACGGTATCATACACACCATGCCATATTGGGATGAGCGCTTCAAGGCTGTGTCGCAGCATTACCCGGAAGTGAAAACAGACCAGTTTCATATTGATATTTTAACAGCACACTTCGTACAACACCCCGACTGGTTTGACGTTGTCGTTGGCAGCAATCTTTTTGGAGACATTCTTTCCGATTTAGGGCCTGCAATCGCCGGAAGTATTGGAATCGCCGCCTCCGCCAACCTTAATCCTGAAAAAGAGCTCCCCTCGATGTTTGAACCCGTGCACGGCTCAGCACCGGATATCGCCGGCAAAGGAATCGCCAATCCCATCGGAACATTCTGGTCGGCCCAAATGATGTTGGAATTTTTGGGGGAAAAAGAAGCCGCCCAATCATTGATGCAAGCTATCGAAGCAGCTACCGCAAATCATATCTTCACGCCCGACCTGGGCGGGAAGGCGACCACCAAAGAATTTAGCGACGCTGTTTTAAGTAATTTAACCGGCAATTAATGTCAGAGTATCATGATAATTGAGGGGAGTTTCTCTCCAAACGTTTTTAGGCTGAATTCTTTGTGCTTGGCTTAATATTAGCGTACCCGCGAGGGACGGATGCAATTTGAAAAACTCCCCGACCCTTCAGATAATTAAATTTCGCTAATTTGATGGAGCTGCGGAAAGAGCGTCATCCAGGCGGCCATTTGGGCCTGGGCGACAGATAGCGTTCCTTGAGTCCATCGATGGAAAACGCATCGGATTTGCAAAAATCAATGATCCGCCGCTCCCAGTCCTCTACCATTTTAGCCGCCTGCGGAACATCTTTTGCTATTTCCGACGGAATGGATATGACACCATGTTTGTCGCCCATAACGAGGTCGCCGGGCTTGACACACAGGCCGCCGACGGTTACCGGCATACCAAATCCAATCATGTGGACATGGGCGTGGGATACGGTCACACAGCTCGAATAGAAATGAAACCCTAATTCCTCCACCTCATCTAAATCACGTACAGAACCATCCGTAACCGTGCCGACACAGGCCAATGCCCGATGAATGTTTGCATTCACCTCTCCCCAAAAGGAGCCCACGACTGGATAGTCGATGTCGTGCAGTACGATGACCCTTGGTTTGGGGTACTTTCTGATTTCATCCCACCACGCCATCGGTGACACCCGGGGACCTTCGGGAGATGCAGCGCTGATCATACCGGTGACGGCATACCCGATCATGGGCTCCAGATGGGGGAAGCGGCATTGGATCTGCGGCAGCATAAACCCCTCAGAATGGTCGCGCACGTTGAACAGTTCGATTGCATTGGAAATGGCCGGGGTCGGCCAGGCCTTTAGTGCATCCAGATCTCGCTGATTCATTTGATAGGTCATAATGACACTCCTTGTTTTATTCGCTTGACAAATATGGCCTATTTTAAATATCTAAGATTTCGATATCACAAGGCTGTCTGACGAGTACTTGCTTGTCCTCAAATCCGTCCCATTCTTGCATGAATTTGAGATAGGACGCAACCCGTAATCCAAAAAAAGGAGGAAGTCATGAGATCGAAAAATTTGATGGTGGTAGCAATTACGCTTGTAGCGATTCTTGCCGTTGGCTTGACAACTGTTTCGGCGGCCGACTATCCCAAGCGACCGATTACTTTGATCTGTCCCTGGGGGGCCGGTGGCGGCACGGACGCTGTTTCACGGATTATTGCCACGCTGCTCAAAAAAGAGCTGGGCGTTCCCGTCAATGTGGTCAATCGAACCGGTGGTAGTGGTGCCGTGGGACATACGGCCATGGCGACCGCCAAGCCGGACGGCTATACCATCGGTATGCCCACGGTGGAGATTACCATGATGCACTGGATGGGTTTGACCAAGATCACCTACAAAGACATGACGCCGATTGCGATGGTGAATTTCGATCCCGCCGGAATCAATGTGCTTACCAAATCTCCCTGGAAGACCTATAAAGATCTTGAAAATCACGTCCGTGAAAATCCCGGCCAGCTAAAAGACTCTGGCACCGGACAGGGGGGTATCTGGCATTTGGCCATGGCCGGCTGGATGAAAGCGATCGGCCTGGAACCAACTGCCATTAAATGGATCCCCAGCAAAGGCGCTGCACCGGCGCTGCAAGACCTGATGGCCGGAGGCATTGATATGAGCACTTGTTCTCTACCCGAAGCGGCAACCTTAATTGATGCCGGCAAAGTCAGGCCCTTAGCGATAATGGCTGCCGAAAAAGATCCGAAGTTTCCGGACGTGCCGACGCTCAAAGAACTTGGCATAGACTGGTCCTGCGGAGCCTGGCGCGGTATTGCCGCCCCCGGTGGTACGCCGCCCGAAATTGTCGCGGTGCTTGAAAAAGCAATTGAGGCAGTTGTTAAAAGTGATGAATTCATCAAATTCATGAAAAACCGCGGCTACGGCATCTATTGGTTGAACTCAACGGATTTTGCTAAAGCCCTGGCCCAGGCCGACAAAGATAACGGCGAGATCATGAAGGCCGCGGGTATTGTCAAATAAATAGGTTGTCATCATGAGAGTGAGTAATACGGCCATTGGACTGTTTTTAATTGTATTCGCAGCTGCTGTACTGTGGCATGTGCAAAGTTTTCCAACGCTTGACAACGGATATCCAGGTCCAGCACTGTTTCCCTCCGTCCTGGCCGTGTTATTCATTTTTTGTGGTGTCGGTTTGATTTTCCAGGGTATCCGGCAGCGTGAAAACCTGCTGAAATTCGATATCGGCGGCTTGACTTTAACCGGGTTTTTAAACATCACCTTCGTGCTTGGAGCGATAATCTGTTATATTTTTCTGGCCGAATATATCGGATTTCTCATTTTTTCTTTTGCAGTGCTGCTGGCACTGATGAAATGGCTCAAAGTCAAAACCCTTTCAAGCATTCTCATGGCCCTAAGCGTCACCTTTGTCATTTATCTCCTTTTTGCCAAAATGCTCTTGGTTCCGCTGCCCTGGGGCCTTTGGGGATGGTAACGTTGAAATTAGATCATCGTCGCTGGCGATGGTCTATAAAAATTCTAGCCACTCAGATATTGTAACATCATTGCCATGGAAAATATTCTGACTGCCATTACACTGATTTTTCAGCCCTATGTCATGTTGATCATTGCCATCTCGGCGCTTTACGGGCTGTTTGTGGGTTCGATTCCCGGACTGACAGCTACCATGGCAACGGCCCTGCTGGTACCGGTGACATTTTTCATGGATCCGGTTCCGGCCCTGGCGGCCATCGTGACCATGGAGGCCATGGCAATTTTTGCCGGGGATATTCCTGGAGCGCTCGTCCGGATTCCCGGCACACCGTCCTCCGCCGCCTATGTAGATGAGTCTTATGCCCTGACCCAGAAAGGCCGGGCCGGATTCGTGTTGGGCGTTGATGTCACAGTGGCGGCTATCGGTGGACTGATCGGTGCCTTAATTCTGATTATGCTGGCCCCGGTGCTGGCCGAGGTGGCCATGCAGTTCACCTCATTCGAATATTTTTGGCTGGCCTGCATCGGGCTAAGCTGCTCCGTTCTGGTAACCAAGGGATCCCTTCTCAAGGGGCTCATTTCGCTTTTGATCGGACTGGCCATGACGCAGGTAGGCGTCGACATCACCCTGGGATATCCACGCTTTACTTTTGGTGTCACCGAATTTCTAAACGGTTTTACATTCATCCCGGCCATGATCGGCATGTTTGGCGTTTCCGAAGTGATGCGCAATGTATCCTCGGAGGATTGCGCCTATGATGTCAGCGGCGTCCACACCCGCAAAATGTTTTCCGGGATATTCAAGACCCTCAAGCGTTACAAACTCAACATCGGCAGGTCCGGCCTGATCGGGACTTTCGTGGGGATCCTGCCAGGAGCGGGAGCCGATATCGGGGCATGGATTGCCTATGCGGTCAGCAAGAAATTTTCGAAGGCGCCTGAAAAATACGGCACGGGACACATCGAAGGCATCGTTGACGCGGGTACGGCCAACAATGCCGGATTGGGCGGTGCCTGGGTTCCGGCGCTGGTCTTTGGCATACCAGGTGATTCCATTACTGCGATTGTGATCGGCGTTCTGTTTATGAAAGGCTTGCGGCCGGGCCCGATGATTTTTCAGCAAACGCCTGAAATTTTGTATGCCGTCTATGTTACCTTTATTCTTGCCAATATCGTTTTGATCCCCTTCGGCATCATGGCCATTAAGGCCGGCAGTCAGATGCTGCGTGTACCCCGCAACATGCTCATGCCCGCCATTTTGATGTTTTGCATCGTCGGCTCTTTTGCCATCAACAATACGGTTTTCGATGTCGGTGTGATGCTCGTCTGCGGCATCATGGCATACTTCATGGAGGCCAATGATATACCGGTTGCTCCGGCTATTCTGGGAATCGTTTTGGGCCGGCTGCTGGAAGACAGCTTCATGGTCTCTATGATTAAAAGCGATTGGGATTTGATGGTGTTCTTCCAACGACCGGTGAGTGCGATTCTCGGGGTGGTTACCGTGATTTTGTGGAGCGGTCCTTTCATTGCAGTGTTTCGTAAGTGGAGAAGGGATGCAAAGAATGACGCTGACGACAACCGGGCGTGCAAACCGAACATTGAAGATGTGACCTGAAAACTCTCTTCATACCCATTTCTATGTTTTTCTGAGGCCTTCCACTTTCCGGGAGAATTCTTCGATCAATTCCAAATTAAAGTTTTTCCTATTTTTCAGCTTAACCTTATCGCTGCATGCAATTTTGAATCTTGCATGTCAATATATTCGGAATTTCGTTTTTAAAACCTAAGTCTGACAAATTAGTAATGAAAATATTATATCTGCCGATAATACATATGATTATTTGCATTTTAAGGCCAAAGGAATTTTTGGAAAATTGACCTTGCTGAATAAATTAAATTTGAGTCATCTCATCGGAGAGAAAGTAGGCTCATCGACCCTGCTGCAGGAAGTGGCGCGGGGTAGTATGGGTGCTGTATTTGTGGGATACCAGAGCAGCCTCAAGCGGCAAATTGCTGTCAAGATTTTACCGAAATCCGTCATTACACCCCTGACGGCCAAAATTTTCCAGCAAGAGGCGGAATTAGCAGCGATCCTCTCTCATCCAAACATTATACCGGTTTATGAAGTTGGGGATGCAGGAGATTTTCTTTTTCTAGCCATGCAATTGGTAAAAGGAAAACCGCTATCTCAATATATCGAACGGTCACGCAAAAATGTGCTGCCCTCGAAACGGACTTTGCCCTTAAGCATTACCTTGAAAATAATTATCTGCATCCTCAATGCACTGGAGTATGCCCATAGTCAGTCTATCATACACAGGGACATTAAACCCGGTAATATACTTGTTGAAGGTTATAGCAACAGACCCATCATCGTGGATTTCGGCCTTGCTCAAGTGTCCTGCAAACCGGACGAAACATCCGCGATGATCGTTGGTACACCAAAATACATGGCACCTGAACAGGTTTTAAATTCCCACGTAGACGCTCGGGCAGATATTTATGCTGCTGCCACTATGCTGTATGAAATGTTGAGTCCATTACCCTTATTTTCGGATATCAAGTCGGTTCAAGATTTACTAAAGCGGAAAATGACCCCAACAAACGGGCTGTTTGCCAAAAAACCTTCTGAACTGAATCCCAAACTTAGCAGGGACATGGACACTATCCTTGCCAAAGCCCTGTCATTTGATCCAAACACACGTTATCAAACCTGCAGAGAATTTTATGAACAGCTGGAACGATACGCAGATCAGTTTGTCAGAAATCTGGATGAATAAAAATGTTGAAAGAAGGCAACCAAAATAAACAACAGTTTGCAAATTTCGGACGGACATTCACGCTCGTATTTAACCGGAGTTTCATGTACTCTGCAAACCACCCTTTTCAGATTGAAGCCATCCATTCGGCTTATCAAGCCCTAACCGAACTGCTGCAGACCATCTCACCTGTGGTTTTTATTTTGAATCGTGAGCAATTCTACGTGGATGAAGAGCCCTTGGACCCCCGTCTGAGTGTGTCGAGGATGGTCACACATTTCAAGAAAACTGGCATCGAATCTATATCCTTTTACCAGGGAGTCGAGGAAAAGGATCTGCGTCTTTTTCTGGAAATAGCGACCTCAAGTAATGATTACCCTGATTCTGAAGCCATGGGCAAAGCGATGTTCAAGAAGCGGGTCAATCGAATTAAAATCAATCACGTTTTTTACAAAAAAGTAAGTGCTGAAGATGAGGTAATATCACGCGATGTACTGGAAAAAGTGACGCCTGAAATGAACGATGAACATCAGGACAAGGTAAAACAAATGTTCATGGATTCAGTTTTCAATAGCGTATTGCAGGAGGAATTTGTCAAAACTCTCAACCTAAAAAATTTATTGAAAAACCCGGGCGATCTTTCAAAAGAAATGATTGCAGTTGACCTCACATCGGCTGAACAGAAAGAAACCGAAGAACAGCTTCCAGGTCAATTTTTGCTCCATCAGTTGGAAGTGATCGAACAGGACGTCGAAAAAAATTTGGTAGGGGAAAGAGAATTGGACTTGCCGGATTTAGCAGACGCTCTGCTTGAAATGCGACAAAAACTGGCAGAAGGCATAGAAGCTCAGAAAGCTTTAGGTATCGCATACGCCAATGAAGAGCAAGTTATTTCCAAAGCTACGGAAATAACAGATAAGGTTATTATTCGGCTGCTCAAGGAAGAATATAAGCGCGGCGAAATCAGCGTGTCTCGCCTGGCACAGATTTTATGCCGATTGATCCCTGATGCTGCTGAGTTGAAACGACTTCTTCCAATGATCAAAGTCGCTCTCATGGAGGAGGGTATGTCCCAGGCCGATTTTATAAGTCTGATCCAGGAGTTGGGCAAGGAACTGGAGAGCGACGGATTGGTTGGTGTTCTGGCAGATAGTGCCGAAGAGATTGGCATCGATAGTGCTGATTTAATTGAGCAGGTTAAGGAGAATCCGCTCCAATCTGCCGAAATGCTCTACTTGGCCTCCGAGCTGCGCAAAGGGGGAGGAGATGAAAAGGCTCTGACCGATCTTCTTGTCAACTATGTAGAACGAATCGGATCTCAATTTTCGCAGGATCTTTCTCAGGTAAAAGAAGATGATGGAGAAAAACATATCCAGCGGGCATTGGTGGAAGTCAAATCTAACCTGGTCCGACATTTGGGCGATATGGACATTAAGGAAGATCTGCTGAGCCGGATGGAAAAAAGAGTCAACCAGAGAATGGATGAAGTTTTTAATAAACTTAGATCAGAGTGGATAAAATCTCATGCGGCCGCCCCCGGAGCGGAATTTCATAAGGACTTGACCGTATTGGAAGCTCTGGAGCAGGGTGTCAGCGACAGTGAAGGTCTTGGGGAAATATTAAAGATTATCCGGAAAAAGGTCGAATCCCATGAAATCGATGAAAACGATTTCGACCAGATTTATCCGGAAATCGTAAAACAAGATCAATTGAGAAAATCCGAATATGATCGAAAACGACTTTCGTCCGGGATTATAAAAGATCAGATGCTGATGACGGTGGTGGATAAAGAGATTGCGCGGGCAATACGGTATGAAACGCCACTTTCCGCACTTGGTTTCACCCTTGTTAAAGCCAAAGCAAAAAAGAGATTACAGCCCGTTAAAATTAAAATCCAGGATGTGATCGATGTTCTTTTGCACAAATTGACCGATATATTCCGGACACCTGATATTATGGGCGAAATACGTAAAAATCAATTTATTGTTATTTTGCCCATGACGCACAGGGGAAAAGCAGATGCTGCCCTGAGCAGAGCGATGAAAATTTTACATCTCAATCCTATCGATGTTGATGGAACCGCCCTGGAAATTAAAGTAGCCGGCGTAGTAGCTGACATCGACTTGAGAGAAGATGGCAGCGCTTCATCATTAATTAAACACCTCTCATTGAAGCTTACTGAGATGGCTACACGGATTGGTAATCTTCACGCATATTCATGATACGGTTCCCATATAGTAAACAGTGGGATTATGGTATTTCTAAAATAAGAACGATCAAATCAAGGTTCAGAAATTAGGGGAGTCAGGCTGATGGAATCTTTGCCAACGGACACAAATGATGCCGCAAGCATGACACAAATACAGCATATTTCACAGGTTCATACCGAATTTCTTCCCGAAAAAGACATCCCTACCGATGATGTGCTCCGGGAGGACTATGAGAAGCTTCGCATCACCTATGAGCTTCAGCGTGATATCGGCTCTGAGATAGAAATCGATTTGGTGCTAAACCGCATTTTGGACCGTACTTTCGAATTTCTCAAATACGATCGAGGTATTATTCTTTTAGTAAACAAACGGGGAAAATTAAAAGCTCGCGCTTATAAAAACATAAAGGCTGGGAAACAAAATTCTTTATCAACCACACTCATACGACACGTAATTAATAAAAGAGAAGGGGTCATCTCATCTGATATTCTCACTGATGATCGTTTCAATACAGCCGACTCGATCATCTTTAGCGGAATACGATCCACCATTGTGGCTCCGATTTTACGGGGGAATGAAGTCTTGGGCGTTATCGTTATTGAGTCATCGCGAAAAGTCGGCGCCTTCACTGAAAAAGATCTGAGTCTTATCATGAACATCGCAAGCCACACAGCCCAGTTTATTAAAAATTCCCTTCTCCACGAAGAATTGCGGAAATCTTTTGATAGTGCGATTCGAACATTGTCGGCGACTGTTGACGCCAAACACGCCCTGACAGCCGGCCATTCTGAGAGAGTCGCGACCCTATCCGTGCAGATCGCAAAAAACCTGGGTTTGGAAAGAAATGCGCTTGAAGCCTTGAGATATGCTGCACTCCTTCACGACATCGGCAAAATCGGAATTTCTGACAAGATACTGTTAAAAAATGGACCGTTTACTGATTCCGAACGGGAAGAAATGAAGAGCCATCCGACAAAGACCAAAGAAATTTTAGAAAAATTTCATTTTCCCAAAATGTTGAAAAATATTCCGGCCATTTCGGCCCTTCATCATGAGAAGATGGACGGGAGTGGCTATCCTGAAGGATTGACCGATTCCGATCTGCCATTGGAAGCCAAAATCCTCTCAGTTGCCGATGTTTTTGATGCCTTGACTTCGCTACGTGACTATCCCAAGCACGATGAAACCGGTAAATGCTTGGAATGCGAAAGAGTATCGGTCCCACAAGCAGTTGCCATTATCGAAAAGGGGATCGGTTCTCACTTCGATGGAAGAGTCGTTGAAGCACTTAAAAAAAGTTTGAAACATCTAGAAGATCAAAATCAGACTAAATAGTCCTCAACTATAAATTAAGCTAATACATTAATTATTCTTTTTAGTTATTTAATTTCATTGATAGTATTACTACACGATTTATAGCATCATGCCGGTTATGCGGTTGCCCTCCGATTTTTTTCAAGTTTTTCCAGGACACCCCCCATGATTTTTTCGATCCGAGTCTTTAGGTTTCGATACTGGAATCGTTCGGCATCGGATAGGGGCTGTTTGGGCGGACCCATTCTAAAGCCGCGCATCTCCATGCCAAGTTTAAATCCCAGGGGGAAGGGCAGGGCAAACATGGTGCGAAGAATCAACAGGATGGTGGTCTGTAACTGACGTGCTTCTTCAAATTCATTTTTCTTCCAGGCCTTATAAATGTCTGCCATGATCTCTGGCAGAATTCCCGACGTTGCGGTCATGCAGCCTTTGCCGCCGACCATCAGACATGGAAACAGGGTCTCTTCTCTACCCGTCAGAATGTGAATATCTTCACCGGCAATTTTTATTTTGTCCATAAAGTGCATGAAGTCGACCATGCTGCCGCTGCTGTCCTTCATTCCGACGATGTTTTTGTGCCGCGACAGCCGCTTGACCACATCGTAGGAAAGCGGCTGGGTAAAGAGGGGGATGTTATAAACGATGTTGGGAATATCAACACCATCGGCAATGGTCTCAAAATATTTTTCGATATTTTCCTGGGACATTGGATAAAAATAGGGAGGTGCCACAACGACCCCATCACAACCGAGATCCTTTGCCTTCTGTGCCAAGCATATCGATTCCGCTGGGTTGCTTGAGCCGACACCCGGGGTAAGTTTAACCCGTCCGTTATTCTGATCGACAATGATTTCCATCATGCGGAATTTTTCTTCACGGCTCATGTGGATGAATTCCCCCACCGAGCTGATGGGAAACAACCCATCGACCCCGCCGGTGATCTGAAAATCGACAATTCGCCGCAATTCGGCCTCATTAATCGATCCATCGTCCTTAAAGGGGGTAAGCATGGCAACATATACGCCTTCGGGTTTAAACATGATTTACCTCCAAATGTGTTCAGTTCTCAGTAGAACCGATACCTAATATTTTTAATTTATTTTTTTCTGGAACCCCACTCTCATCCCAGCCGCGCACGAGGTAGTATTCCGATAGTAACTGGTCCAATTCGACCACCCGGTCCCGGCAGGGGCCCTCTTGGAGGGGTTCTTTGAAAAAACGTTCTGGCAGCGTATCCAGGTCTCTGGTAAGACCTTCCCTAATATTGAAAAGTCTGACCAGATTATTGACTCTTTCACCGATCTTCAAGACTTCATCGGAAGAGTTAAACGTGTCAATGCCCGTGGCGGAATAGAGAAAAGGGGTGATCTGTTTTAGATTCACTGCAAAAGTGGCGAACAGACACATGCCGCTGCAGTTAATCATGCAAAACAGGTCTTGTTGGGTTTTTACCAGTTCGGCTTTAAATTCCGTCGAAGAAAGATCCATACGATTTTCGGTTGCCAGGAGTTCGTCGCCGATGGGCCAGGATCTTAGGTGACAGCCGCCCCGGTCGCTGGTGGCATACGCCAGTGCCATACCCGTTGAGCCGCGAGGATCATAAGCCGGCAGCTCAAGACCCTTGACGTGCATAGCATACTGCTGAGCACCTTCGATCTGTTCGCCCATTTTTTTCACGCCTTCTCCCCATAATCTACCTGCATCTTTACGCCGGCCGATAAGATGGATGGCCTTGATAATGGCGTCATCATTGCCGAATTCCAGTGCAAAGCCGATGTCGGCCTCCGTTAAGGCCCCGCGCTCAAAGCACTCCATTAGAAACCCGATGACATTGCCGGTGGTAATGCCGTCGAGGCCATAGTAATCGCATAGGTATTCGGCCTGAATGATAGCGCCGATATCCGCGTTTTCGCAGTTGGCCCCAAAGGCCCAGACATTTTCATATTCTGGACCTTCGGTAAAGCTACCCTTGTATTTGCCTTTTTTGACTTTGGCTATCTTGCTGCAGTAAATCGGGCAGCCGAAGCAGGCCTTGTCCCGTTCATAATAGGTTGCAATGGCTTCTTCATTAACCTGGGATGCACCCTCAAATTTTCCTTTCTGAAAATTCCGGACCGGGTGAAGGCCGGTTTCATCCATTAGCGATAAGATGACATTGGTACCATATTTTTGTCGTCCGCCGCCGGTGTCCGGACTGTTGGACAGCTCGTTGAATGCCTCACGGCAGGTAACCATAAATCGATCGGGGTCATGCAAGGAGATACCCTTGGTGCCCCTGACGGCGATGGCTTTTAAATTTTTTGATCCCATGACCGCACCGGCGCCGCCCCTGCCCAATGCCCGGTACTCGGAAATGATTCCAGCGAAAACCACACCTTTTTCCCCAGCTTCACCGATGCAGGCGACTCTGAACTCCTTTCCGAGTGAATCCTTAATCTGCTGATGGGTCGTTAGGGTGTCGGTTCCCCAGAGATCTACGGCCGCCTTCAGTTCGACACGATTATCCTCAATAACTATCATCACCGGTGAGGCGGCTTTGCCTCTGACGATGAGCATATCGTAGCCGGCAAATTTGAGTTCGGGTCCGAAGAAACCACCGCAATTTGCATCCAGCCACAGACCCGTGGCAGGACTTTTGGTACAGACTTCAAATCGACCGCTGGAAGGCGCCAGGGTGCCGGTCAGTGGTCCGGTGGCGAACACCAAAATATTTTCAGCTGAAAGCGGGTCGCAATCAATCGGTAATTGGTCGAAGAGGATCTTGGCGCCGAAGCCTTTGCCACCCATAAAATTTGTTGCGAGAGAAGGGTCCAATTCTGCTTGCGAAAGGCTTTCTGAGGTAAGGTCGACATCCAAGATTTTACCGGTATACCCGTGCCAAGATTTCATCGATATCTATTCCTTTGTTAAAATGGCGTTTGTGGGGCACCATTGGACACACTGGAATTGACCTTCACAGGTGTCGCAGATTAGCGGAAAGTTGGCCTGCGAATCCATGTGTACCCCACCGACCGGACACGCATCTATGCAGGCACCGCATCCATCACAGCGATTTTTATCCAGCTGAATCCAGTTTTTCCAGGCCAGGGCGTCATGCGGACAAGCTGAGACACATTCGTGGTCTGGACAGGCCAAACAAACCTTTAAATTCGGCACTTCGGGCCATTTTGCATCCACAAAAATTCGTGATCGTTTGGTGGTATTTTCTCCAAAATGGGACCATGAACAGATCATCATACAAATTTGGCATTCTGTGCAGCGTGTTCGTTTTAATTTCAACATCCGTCACCTCGTTCCAGTTGGCGATGTCATTGTCTACAGTCAGGCTTTTTTATCGTTTTTTTCCTCAAATTACAACAGATTAAATTGGCCGCTGCCATACGGACGCCAAGTGATTCATCTCCCGTATTTCTTTGATGGCATTAGTATCAGCGACTACGAGCGGAGCTGGGGGTATTATGAATTAAATTATCGACTGACCCCGGGACGCGGGCCGGACAACAGGACATCAACCTCTTCTTTGGTACACCAGTTGAAATCTCCGGGAAAGCTGTGTTTCAAGGCCGCAAAAGCAGTTCCATAATCCAAAGCCACCTGCACATCCTCCGCTGCAATATAGCCGTACAGGAATCCGGCGGCAAAAGAATCCCCCCGACCGAGTTGATCGACAATATCGATGTCATATGTCCGGGTATTATACGAATTGCCCCTGGTCTGTGCAATCGCACTCCAGATGCATTGCTGCACCCGATCACCTTCCCGATAACTGACGGCCACGACTTCAAACGGATATTTCTCAAGCAAAATGTCGGCCATTGCCTGGTCTGTTTCTGCATCTATGCCCAAAATCGTTTGGGTGTCGCCTCTGGTGGTAATGAGGATATCGACGGAATCCATCATAGGCGTCAGGGTGTTGCTGGCCTCTTGAGGACGCCACAACTTGGCCCGGTAATTTAAATCCATGCTCACTTTGCAACCGCAGGCTTTGGCGCTTTCTATGGCCTCCTTGGCTGCTTCGGCAGCCGATCGACTGACGGCCGGCGTAATGCCGGTTAAATGCAGGCAGCGGGTATTTTTAAGGATATTATTCCAGTTCAGGTCTGCGGACCTTATATGGCTAAAAGATGAATTTGCTCGGTCGTAAAGAACGGAACTGGATCTGGGGGAAGCACCGAGTTCGAGAAAATAGAGTCCGGCGCGTCCTTCCTTTTGCCAAACAACTTGGGAGATATCCACCCCCAATTCCCGCGCCTTATTGGCTATCATGCGACCGAGGGGATTGTCCGGTAATTTGGATACCCATGCAGACTTCAAACCGAGCCGACTGGCACCGACGGCCACATTCAACTCCGCCCCGCCGATGTGTAAATCAAGGGTAGTTGTTTGCTCCAGACGTTTGAAATCCGGTGGTGACATTCGGATCATGGCTTCTCCAAAAGTGACTAGATCGAACATGATTTTAACTCCTCCTTCAATGCAAGTGATTGATATAAACATTCACATTAGGACTCATATGGTGTTTCTTTCCAATCAGACCGGACACTCGCGGTCAGCAGTGGGACAGAACCATAAATTCAAACCTTTTGAAGAGGTCCGATAGTTTATGATTGATTCATCAACCTGATTGCAATATATGTTGCCTACTCCTTAAGGTGATCGGTACTTAGCAGGAACATATAACAGAAGGGAGCGTAATATGGAATACTGCTTTTTAGGTAAAACCGGTGTTCAGGTGTCCAAATTATGTATGGGTACCATGACCTT